>Ga0075444_10000221_pt1 | contig 33177 bp, 27 predicted proteins | sample CoawatmetaG01DNA_FD_76836 | JGI IMG/M metagenome (GOLD analysis project Ga0075444, IMG submission 76836) | Marine microbial communities from the West Antarctic Peninsula - Coastal water metaG017-DNA | ecosystem: Environmental > Aquatic > Marine > Coastal | place: Atlantic Ocean: West Antarctic... | reverse complement strand
TGCTTCTGATCTCAGGCACACTCGACGGCAAGACATTAGAACGAGCTGAACGCTGCCGAAAACTAGTACACGACAAAAAGCTCAGTCAAGAACACGCCAACATTGCGTTCGACTATGCAGAGCGAGCAGACATCGATGTTACACAGGCTCTGAAAGAGCTGCAGTGGTACAAACCTGGTGACGAAGATGAGGCCGATGAGCCAGTAGCCGAAGATGAAGAAAGCAGTGAAGAAAGTGCTGAAGAAGAAGAATGGGATGCCCAGGTACGTAAGGCAAAACAATATTTGCTCACCAACAAAACTGACAATGCCTTAGAAATTTGGCTTGCCCTGCTACAAAAAGCCGAAGTATCACATCCCGATCGCGTCATTGAATGTATCGACGAAATTGCTGGAATATGCAGCCGTACCCGCAATTTTGGTCTAGCAGAACAATACTATCTACGTGCTCTCAAACTGAAAGAAAAAGCCAACGATCCAAACAAAGTATTGCTGGCTCAAGCTCTTAGCAATCTAGGTAAGATCTGCTACTTCCAAAGAAAATTCCAAGAATGCGAAGACTATGCCCGTCGCTTCATCGAAGTAATTGCCGATAACTTTGGCCCCACCCACCCTGACGTGGCCTGCGGCTGGCAGAATTTGGCGAGCATTTATTATGCTCAGAAAAAATATCAGCTGGCCAAAGGCGCTTATCTAGCAGGAATTAAAATATGCGATCAAGGGCTCGGTGACAGGCATCCCACCACTGTGCAATTGACCAGAAACTATGCTTCACTGCTGCAAAAAATGGATCAGCTAGAGCAAGCAGGCACCATTGATGCTAGCGCCACTGGCGTAATTACAGGCAGCTGGCGGACATTGCCTAAAGATCACAATGATTCTCTAGGCAGCGGACTCTACGACAAAGATAACTAGCCGAACTGAGAATAGCCTAGGGAATATAAAGTGGCATCCCCACCGATGTTGGACCCGATGGTGGCACTTTAATCACTGGTATCAAATAGCCCGAAAATTTGGGATTGTTGTTCATCCACAAAAAGCCTGATGGTGAGCCGTTGCGTAAGGCTACTGCTGAATCTTGCATAGAGACAACCGTAGGAAGAATATCGCCAGAGCCAAACATACCCAAGCCACCGACGCCGAGAGTGACCTTCAAGCCCATGCGCTCTTCAATAGGCAACTCTTCAACTTTTAATTTAACCGAATGATTAGGCATCCCCATTGCTGCAACGAGCTTTCTTGCTACTGCTCCAGTCTTTCCTTCAAGGTCATCACCAGGGCTTAGACTGGCGGCATAAGTGGCGCATTGGTTAGCAACAAAACCGATTTTTTCTTTGTAGTAAGTAGTCATACCGGCGTTGACCAACAAAGTAACCGCAGCCACCGTACCAATAGTAATCATGACTAAACTAATTACACCTTCAACCAGAGCCGCACCATGAGCGCGCCGACGTCTAAAAGCAGAACGCTGTTTGAGTTTGCCGACTCTAAGTATGCCCATCGCTTTTCTGACTCCGATTAATAAGGAGGTGATTTGCCATCAGCTATAAACACTGAGTTGCTGATTATAGCCTGTGGGTGAACTGTAGTGGAAAGAACATTCTCGACTCATGAATGACCTTAAAAACCGTCAGTACTAGACTGCGCAGTACATAGCTTGAAAAATTTTGAGCTTAAGAAAAAGGAGATCAGACACTAGGCCTGACCTCCTTTCACCGTTCCGACTACTGCCTTCTCAAGAAAGCTGATTGTGCGCCTTGATCACGGCAACGAGTTCATCAACGCTGCGAACAATGTGCACAAAGGGAATGTCTTCAGCTTTGAGCAGACCAACAGCCATGACTACGTTTTTGAGCCAGTCAAAGAGCCCCTGCCAGTATGGCTTATCGGCCACCGGTTCGAAGAAAATAATAGGCCTTACAGGCGCTTTCTTCTGCATGATGTTGTCGATCATAGACATGGCTTCGTGCATGGTGCCAATACCGCCCGGAAAGAACACCATGGCCATGGAGCCAAAGCGACGCAGAGTATCAACCCGAGGAGAGAAATCATCGAACCAAACGGCCTGGTCGTGCGGTCCGAATACTTCTTCTTTACGGGCAAGACGCAGACACAGAGCGATAGATTTGGCTCCACTTTGGGCGGCACCAATGGCCGAAGCTTCCATCTGTCCCGGTCCACCACCATGATAGATAGGGAAACCAAGGGCAGCGACAGCTTTTGCGGCTTCGATGTTGACGTCGTAATAAGGGTTTCCTGGTCTGGTTCGAGCCGAACCCATGAAAGCAACGCCAGGAGGAGTGCGGCCGAGAGTGCGTGCGACGAGCTTATGCTGTCTGGCAATTCTGCGCCCAAACTGATTAGAACTGAGACCGTTATTGCTAACGGAATTTGATTTGAATTTGCGCTTGCGCGAGCGCTTGTGTTTGCCAGAGTCCATTTTGACACTTTCTTTTTTTGTTACTACACCTGCCAAAGCAATGCAAAAACCTCAAGCCCGTCACATCCCGCGACAATAAAGTGGCTTGAGCGAAAAACAAAGACTGAGGGTTAATTAGCGGTGATTAGATTTTGATAGAAAAAATATTGAGGATGGGGGTGTAAGAAAAACAGGGAGATTATCTTACTTAGCAGAATTTGCCCCGCTAGTTCAACGCTGGTACCCAGAAAGCCCAATGGTTTCAGATTTACAACCATCCACTTTGGCAAAAATGCCCATTTAGCGACGCCATCAGCAGTGAAATCGCTTTCAGATACCAACCAAAACGGTTAGCAAGGCTAGCGCCCCTTGTCTACCAAGGGTTTTGAAGGGCCTATTCCAGCGCCTCGTCATCGGCGAATCCTTCACTGCCTCTGCCACCAGCAAGTTCATCAATGGGCGCATCAAAGTCGATATTCTTGATACCAGATTTCGACAAATCAATCACCATTCTGGTCGTTGGCATTGCTCTTGCTTTTCCGTCAGGACGCCTTAAAACAGCCGTTCCAAGAAGAACAAAAGTGATCAATATATCTAAGGTTTTCATCTCATCGAGTTCAGATCTACAAAGCCGAATGCTATGGCTAACGTCCATATCGACCGCACCTTCAGCACCAAGTTCAACGATATCTGAAGTTAAGCGACTAACAGCTAACTCTCGAGCACGGCTAAAACCGTCGCTGAAATAAGAAAGCTCCTGATTGATACTACCGTACGTGTCAATCAAACTATTAGTACGACAGTGGCCACGAACATAGTAACTACTATTGCCCATCACAATACCTGCTGGCCAGTAGCCCGATTCATAAAGCTGCCAGAACTCCTGGCCACTTAGAGTGCTAGTGAATGGCAATGCCCGTGATTGCTTATTGACAGGCTTAACACAACCAGGAATGCGAACAGCAGTACCAACTGCGGTGAATTCAGTGACATTCTCGGCCCAAGCAACCTCAGCTCGCTTTACTAGCACCCCAATAACACCATCGGCTCCAAGCAGTGCCGCTTCTTTTTGCAAGCGCTCAAGAGCAAGGTCACAGGCCTGTTCATGGGCCAGAGTTAGCGAAGTCAACTCTCCTGTATTGACAAAAGAAGGTATCTCTTCATCAGGCGCAGGGCTCCAAGCCATCTTGATAAATGCACTGCCCATAACTTGCGATATTGGCAGATAGCGTCCTTCTCGAGCAAGTAGATACTCTTTAGCAGAAAAAGTACTAGAAAAGAACTTTGAGCCAGAGGCAACTTGACTTTCAATCCGGCGCCGAGCATAAGGCGGAATATCTCCAGCTTCAAGGGCAGCCACAGTGGCTTCGCGGTGCTCACGACTAGCGCGATCAACATCTTTTTCTTTAAAAATGTCCCAAAATGGCAAGTCAATCACCTACGCAGTGAAGCCCTACAACCACTGCCCAGAGAGGATAGTAGACTGTTGCGATCAGTCGTTGACCGAAAGCACCAGCTGCGGTGCAGGAATATGGTGATCGGCGCGCATGGCGATAATTGCTGTTCCTACTGAGAAGAACTCAATAATGTGGTCACTCCAAGCGTAGCTGCCTTCGTGAATATCCACACCAACGATACCATCAGCTTTCAGGTTAACGCCTTCGTTCTGCATGCGCTCCATGGCCAGCTCACGAGCATCGTAGAGGGCTTGGGTGAAGTTGACCATTTCAATATTCTGACCAACTGTCTTGAAGAATTGGCCAAAGGTTTGGTGAGCAACGTGATAAACGCAATTGCCCATAACCATTCCCACCGGCCGATATCCAGCCTTCAGAAGAGTCCAAAAATCTTGACCAGAAAGGTCAGAAGTAAATGGCATGTTATTAGCAGCACGCCAGTTAACTGAGCGATCATTGGCTACCACTGCCGTTCCAATCGCAACAAATTCAGCTAAGCTTTCGCCCCAACCTAAGTGTTTTACTTTCAGCCTTACAGCGACAACACCGTCGGCACCCAGTTCATCAGCTTCTTCTTCCATGCGAGTCATGGCTAATTCGCGGGCATGATACATAGCCTGAGTCAAGACTTGCATTTCTTCATTCTTAGTCCAGCGGGCTTGCTGAAAACCAATGTGATAAATAGAAGAACCAACCACCATGCCTACAGGCTCAAAGCCAGCTTCTTTAACTAAGAGAAACTCATTGACCGACAAGTCTGAAGTGAAAAGTGCGCGCTTACCATCTTTGCCGCGCATTTGCGCTAAGCGCTCGTGGGCATGTGCGGGCAAGTCATCGTGGCCCTGGGCCGGATTGTGTTGAGGATTATTAGGGTCCGGCATCACTTACTCCTTAGTAGTATCGATTTGAAAAATCTGGGTTTCCAATTACTCTAAATCATCATCATCGGCAGCATAGTTGCTTTGGCCTATATCTTCGAGTGGATCATCAAACTCTAGGCTGCGCAAGCCATTGCGTGCCAAATCAATCACCATCATAGGTTTATGACTTATTCTCGCTTTGCCATCAGGACGACTAGTTACAGCCGTTCCCATAGCCAAAAAATTGAAGAGCATGTCCATATAGCTAATGCGATTGCGCTCAACATGAATAGGTTGAATGCTGTAAGTGACGTCCATATCCACACCGCCATCAGCCGCCATGAGAGCGATTTCACTGGTGAGCCTGCTGACAGCAAGCTCGCGAGCAGTGCTAAAACCTTGAGAGAATTGCATCAACTCTTGGTTTGGCGCCGAACCGAAAAAACTATTAGTAGCTGATCTTGTTTGCCAATCGGCCTGCACATAGTAAGTGCAATTGCCCATCACGACTCCAGTCGGCCAATAACCAGATTCATATAGCTGCCAAAATTCCTGGCCACTCAAAGTACTTGTGAAAGGAATATGTCTGCTCTGCTTCAGAGCATCATTGCCGGGAATGCGAATAGCAGTGCCAACAGCAGTAAACTCAGTGACGTTAGAACTCCAAGTAAAATCTTTTACTTTTATGTGCACACCAATTATGCCATGAGCACCAAGCAGTTCAGCTTCCTGTCGCATACGACTAATTGCTAGTTCCCGAGCCTTTCTATGAGCATTCGACAAACTCTGCAATTCACCGGTACTGGGCCAACCAAAACCATAAGCATTGTTATAGCTATTCCAGCCCACCCGCATAAACGAGCTGCCCATAACCTGACTGATTGGCTCGTAGCCTGCTTCGCGAGCAAGTAAATACTCTTTGGCACTAAAGGTGCTAGAGAAAAATTTATGGGGAGAATTGACCTGCTGTTCAATACGGTGCCGGGCAGCTGGGGTGACCTCACCGCGTTCGAGCGCTGCCACACTAGCTTCTTGCTGCAGTCGCTTGACGCGATCTTCATCTTTTTCTTTGAAAATATCCCAGAATGGCAATGGATGACCTATCTATAGAACTGACTTCAACTAAATCAAACTATCCGATCACGAACTTTTGCAAGGCTGCTCTGGTACGACTGTTCTTCTCGGCAAAATTAGCCAGGGCCGCAGCTAAATTTTGCACCCATTGATCTACGGGCACCTCTTCGGTTTTCAAAACTACACCGCGCACAATTTTCATCTGCCTGGCTGTAATGGCGCCGCGCTTCTCCCGCACAATCTGAAAACCCTGATCGCCAAGTTTAATGCTCAACTCAACTACTGGCTTGCTTGCCGACAAAAACCATCCACCTCTGGTGATTTCAGTCTCTTCAGGCAATGCTGATGACAATTTTGCTGCCAGAAACTCAAGCAGGTCTCCCGACTCACTTTTATCCATTTGCAGCGAACAGGCCAAAACGTCGACTTGCAGCGCTTGTTCGTAGTCGTTGTCATCAACCACTTGACAGATGCCCTCAATTCACAGTTGCGAGCCAACATTATATAGCTCTCAACCCTGATAAACATACTCTTGACTGGTCTGATGATAAGATGCTCTGATGCCAAAAGTGCTTGTATTACCAGACCATATAGCCAGTCAGATTGCCGCCGGAGAGGTGGTAGAGCGACCAGCATCGGTGGTCAAAGAACTGGTCGAAAATTCACTCGATGCCGGCGCCAGCGAAATCGAGATATCGGTCTCCCAAGATTGTCGCGACATCCGCATTGCCGACAACGGCTCGGGCATGGACCCTGAAGACGCCGTCTTGGCCTTCCAGCGTCACGCTACCTCCAAGCTACGCTCAGCTGACGACTTGTGGACCCTAAATACTTTAGGCTTCCGCGGCGAAGCTATTCCTTCTATAGCCTCGATTTCAAAATTCACCTGCTATACCCGCACCCAGCAAGCCGAAGTCGGCACCAGGGTAGAAACTGCCGATGGCCAATTAAAAGCAGTCGAAGTTGGTTGCGCACCGGGCACTATCATGGAAATTCAGGAGTTGTTTTACAACACCCCTGCCCGTCTCAAATTCATGAAGAAAGCAGCCACTGAATTTGGCAACATCGAAGAAATTGTACAAAGTCTGGCCATCAGTTACCCTGACGTAGCCTTCACCTTGCTCAACAACGGCAACACCGCCTTGCGCACATCAGGTAGCGGCGACTTAGCGCGCACCATCGTTGAGGCTGGCTTCTTCACAGGCAAAGAACGTTTGGTCGAAGTTTCACACGGTTATGAAATCGATGGCGAAATAACAGTTGGCAGCAAAGCCGTGCGCATCAAAGGCTACTTAGCTAAACCAACTCACTTCAGAGGCGACCGCAAAGGCATTCTCACCATCGTCAACGGACGGGCCGTGCGCTGCCCTCTAACCTACAAGGCCTTAGATTATGCTTTCAGCGATCTCATTCCGCGAGGCCGCTACCCACTAGCAGTGGTCAAGCTAGAAATTGACCCAGCGCAAGTAGACGTCAATATTCATCCCACAAAGAAAGAGTTGAAATACACTCACGGCAATGACATTTACTTGACCATCCAAAGAGCTCTCGGACGCGCCTTGCGCGAAGAGTCGATTGCCCGGGCCGAGCAAGCCAGAGCCGAACACGCCAGACTAATTGCCGAAGAGCAAAATTCGGCCGGCAACTATGATGCTCCAACAAATGCAGCGCAGCAATATGGTGAGCTGCCCATCGATTCAGTTTCGCTCGTGCAAGAATCTAGCCAAAGAAGCACAACAGAGGCATTTAGAGCCCCTCAGCCGGCAGTAGCGCGCACCCAACCGGCTCAAAGAGCCGAGCAAATCAATTTTCGCGAAAGCTTGAGTTACCAGACAAGCGCCGATAACGCTGTGCCAGCAAGCTATTCAGCTAGCACCTCTACTTCATCTTCGTCGTCATCTCAGCCATCGCTCAGCCACCATGTCGAGTACTCGCCCCCTTACCTGCCAACCTCAACAGCGCAAAGACAAGACGAGCTCGATAGAGAAATTGAGAAGGAGCTTTTCGACTATGCTCCAACATCGAAGCCTGAAGCTGGCGAAATTTTCCTCAGGCAGTCAGTTCACGAAAGCAGCGAAGCAGCTAGCTTTAGCCAAACCACAGAACTATTTGAACTACCGAGTGATTGGCGCATTATTGGTTACTTGCGCAACACCTATATCATGGTCGAAACCTCTAAAGGTCTAGAGATTATCGAACAACACATCGCCCATGAACGTACGCTCTACGAGCGGCTTCTAGCCAGTCAAACCACCGCTGGCAGAATCAGCGAAAACTCGCAAAAACTAATTGTCTCAGCTCCTCTTTCACTCAGCCCCGAGCAACTTGAAACCCTGCGTCTTTCACAAAGTGCACTAGAAAAGCTCGGCTTTGCTTTTGTCTTCGAAGAAGACAATGCCTCTGTTAGTGAGCTTCCGCTAGAATTGGCAAGGGTCAATTACGTGCCTGTCATTCAGAAATTAATTGACGATCTTGCCACTGTTGATGCCACCAACATGGAACTAGAAGCAACCAAATCAATTGCTTGTCAAAGCGCTATCAAAAACGGTATGCCGCTGAGCCATCGCGACATCCTCAAACTCTTGAGCGACTGGCTCAAGACTGAGCGCAACGACACCTGCCCACATGGCCGTCCCGTGCGCCTGAAGTTCTCTATGGATGAACTCTTCCAGATGTTCCATCCTGCCTAATTCAATAATCTATTTGAAGGCTATGAAATCGAAATCAGGACGTTGAGCATCTAGCTGAACTCGTGGCTGATTCTCACGATCCACAGCTCTCAGGCCGGTTCTGTCGAGATAGACACTAGTACCATCAGGATAGCTGAGAATATTTAGGCCACCAGCACTGGTCAGCCGCACTCCATTTGAAAACTCCCCCATCACCAATGATGGCATCATATCTGGTGGCGTCGTTTGCTTATCGGTCATCGTAGCCAACCTGCCATCAGCGCCAACCATTGTTATCTCACCGCTGCTGTTAACACTAATACTATCGCCACTGGGTAAAGTTAAGGCCTGATAGCCCTTTGCAAAAGCTAGCCTGTCGCCACTGGGCAATAGCTGCTCTGGCGCTACTCCTGCCCCATGTAGCTCTAAATCGGGGCCCACATTAACCGAGCTTGCCTTCCTATCTGAATTCTCAAGCAGCAGAGTAGGCAGCAATTCCTTAACACGATCACCACCACCCCCTGCACCAACGCGAAAGTCTTTAATCGCGCCAGAACTATGCCCCACCTCATCAAAAATCCTGGCTGCAGCCAAGTCTTTGCTACTACCATCAGAACTGTTCATTGGTAAGTCTTGCGCATGCTGCGCTTCCATTTTCATTTTCAAATCCTCACTAAGTTGAGATTGCCATTGCAGACAATCTCAACTTAGCAAGTCGGTTTGACATTGGTTTGACATGGCTGTTGAAAGAGCTATGGATAGAACAAGAAAAACTAACCAGGCAAATCGACTTTATAGCCAAGACCTGTAACAGTGACAATAACCGAAGGCTGCCCTTCGCTATCTAATTTGCGTCGCAACCGGGTTATACACTGCCGGACAGCGTCAGTTGAAGAATCGCTTTCGGAACTCCAGACCCGGTTAAGTAAGTCATCAACGCTAAACACTTGCTCTCGATGTTTAATTAAAAAGGCCAGTAGACTCAACTCTTTTGGCAACAGCTTGATCTCGACATCATCTTTAAAAGCACGAAAAGTCTGCATATTGATAGAGACATTGCCGGCTTTGAGCACATCACTGTTCAGTACAACAGAGCGGCGCAGAAGGGCCCTGACCCTTGATGAAAGCTCGCGCATATCAAACGGCTTAGTAAGATAATCATCAGCCCCAGAATCGAGCCCAGTAGTTCTATCGTTGATGTAGCCCTTGGCAGTAAGCATCAAAACAGGGGTCTTTCCTCCACCCGCCCTGAACTCAGTGAGCACGGCAATCCCATCTTTGCCAGGCATATTCCAATCTAAAATTACTAAGTCATAGGGATAGATCTTCAGCCGACTCGAAGCTTCATCACCATCGCCAACAGTCTCGATTTCATGATGTTCCGCTTCTAGAAAATCTTGAATGGTTTGCCGGAAGTCTAAATCATCGTCGACAAGCAGAATTTTAGCCATAACTATTGAAGGCTCCTAATCTATTGCCACTTCAGTTGCTCCTGCGCCTCTGCCATCAATTGCCCTGGCTAAGTCCTGCGGCTAAGCCGGAAGCAGGGGCGACATAAGCATGATTTGAAATGAGCTGCTCAAGCCGCCTGGCAAGCACTGGATTGTTGAGATTCTCACGCCTGTAGGTCTGAGCATAGAACTTGACGATGGCTGGAGAGAACTTCTGTAGCGCTCGCAGCGCCTCGGCTTGGTTTTCAGGATGGCCACCAACAGCATGCTCCAGTAGAGGTCTGATTGCCCTGATGTCACGAATGTCGGCTAACTCTCTCATGCTCGCAGCCTTGTTTTGACCAGGGTGGTGCAAAGCACTCAGAGCAGCTTCCACTTTTCTAGCAGTCTCCAGACGTTCAGAGACTGCGTCAACTTGCTGCTTTATCAGTGGCGGCATAACTGCCCGATCTTGTCTAGACAAGAATTCATGAGTTCTCTGGCGGTCCATCGCCCCCATGCTGCCCTTACTGAGCATCAAATCAAGTCGATTGAGCACTTCCATGCGCAGTCCAGGCACCTGTTCATAGTTACGCAACAAATAGCCAGTCTGGGCCCGGCTATCACCATCAGTCAAACGCATAATTTCATCAAAGACCAATTTGCGACCTTCACCATTTCGTGATAAGCGAGTCTCAATCAGCTTCTGCATGTGAGTAAGAAAATTAGGGTTATCGTAATAGTGAAGAAACTGCCCATAATCACTATGCTTAACATCAAGCTGACGCCAATCTTTAGCAATTAGTGGGCGCAGAATCGGATTAGTCATAGCTTCGCTGAGAGCAAAGCGAGTGCGCTCTTCTGTTGTCTTACCGCTAAGTTTCACCAGACCATCTAAAGCCAGAGAGGCCACTGTTGTAGGCTCTTCAGGTTTAGCTTTGGGATTCTCCTTAAGGGGATTAATCGGACCATCAAATTTTACCCAATCAGGCATGACATTATTTTTGGGATTTTGCGCCGCCTTGCGCAACGCACCAGTGGCGGTGCCATCACCGTAAAGGCCAAGCAATTTAGCGGCAGCAAAGCGTTGCTCAACCGAGCCGCTCTGTAAATGCTCACTCAATGCCTGAATTGCTAGCGGCCTCGAAATATGATCTACGGCCTTGATGCGTTCGAACAACACTTTGTCTTGCTCAGTACGAGGGCCGCGACCACGCTGAACGAAACTAGCCTCAAGAGCTGTACTCAGAGCCAGAGCCCGCACCGGAGCATAATGGGCGAACTCCCACAAACCATCCACATCAGGGCTCATAAAGAGCTCACCTTTAGCTACGGCCCAGTTTTCATCCGCAGTACGCGATGCGTGTTCACGACTGTAAAAGATGGTGTTCTTAACTACGTCAGGATGATTTGGATCTCCTTGCCGCGCCGCACGAGTGGCTTTGTAATCAATATTTGGCCCAACCTTGTCAACTATAGTAGCCATATCAAAGAGCTTGCTCAGCTCTGGCGAAGCCCACTTAGTTAGGTGAGCCCACTCATGGTAAGTGTATTCAAGTAAATTCTTGCCCCGGTTGCCTTCATAGTGGGTCACCACCCCATCATGACTGACATCGGCAGCTGCCTTGAAGTTGGCTTGTTCAAATTTGGCACTGAAATAGCCATTGGAATAATCAGGAGTGTCAAGCAAGACAATCTCTTTAATCAAATTAGGATTTGGCAACGATTGAAGAATAGGCACTAGATCTTCAGGCAAGGCTCTATTGGCTAGAGGATGCTTGACCAAAGTCTGACCGGCCTGAATCACAGGTACTGATTTAGTAATTTCAGCCGGGGTCATATAGGCAGCAAGAACAGTAGCATCACCCGAGTTGAGTCTGGGAGCAATAGCCATTCTGTCAGCCAGCGAAATTTGATCATAAGGAGACGGTTGTTCCATAACTCGCCTGAGGTCGCGCACTTCTCCTAGCCGATTGGCATACTCAGTAGGCACAACAATCTTCATTGGTAAGCCAGGCACTTCATAAACATTGACCTGAACTACTTCCGGCACAGTCATTCTGTGGAAATATTCGTTGAAATCAAACTTGCCAGCATCAGCCTTGATAGTTTCAATCTGAGCAAGAAGCTCGCTATGAGTTTTTGGCGTACCCTCTGCCACACGTCGCATGGTGCGCTCTTCAGTACCCACAAGCTTGAGCTTAGATTCATAATCACGAATCAAAACTTCTTTGGGAGTATAGGTCAAAGACTCATAAGTAAACGCCGGCTCTTGTTTAGCCACGGCCAATTCGCGCTCTCTGCTAAGGTCGCGCTTAGTTCCGAGCTGTTCTTCACCTTCGCGGTAGACATTGTCAAGATGGCGATCGCGCTGCGATTTGTCTCCATTTCTCTCACCATTCGCTTTATCACCAGGCGAGCGTGAAGTGGCCGGCGCTGACTCTAGCAAGGGCTCTGACTTAAAAGCGGGCTTAATGGCGGAACTGGAACTTGTTAAATGCTCGCCAGGTAGTTCACCTGCTGGCTTAGCCAAACTCAAAGTCGATGAAGTTTTTATGCGTGGCTCAAAGGCTCCCGTAGCACCGGCAGTTAGAAAACCGATGGTACCCCCCTTCAAAGTACCAGCCAGCACATCTGACAGCGATTTGGCTTCGCGCAGCGAATCTACACCGCCAAAAACAGCCCCTCCAGCAAAACCGGAAGAACCGGCAGTAACTGTCTGACGTAAAGTATGTGCCATCAGTCCTGACTCAGCACTTGTGCCTAATTTAGACGAAACCACCTTGCCAAAACGAGATCCTATAGCTCCCGCTGGCATGCCAATCAAACCGCCCACACTGGTATTGACAGCCAAGTTCTCAAAATATTTAGCGCCAGAAAAATTACCTTGCTGATCACGAGCGGCGTCAATGTTGAATCCAGACTTAACAGCTCCGAAAGCTGCACCAGATAAACCATGCATGGCTAACTCTGAGGTAAGTCCCGCTCCCAATTTGCTCGTAACAGTTCGAGAAAGTACCCCTTCTGATAACGCCAGCTTACTGGCCTTGTTGAGCAAAGCACCTTCAGCCACATTGGAAGCAAAATCAACCGACCAATCACCCAAACTCTTTGTGCCGCTGACATCTGCCAGCAGGACACCACGGGCCAAGCCACCCACCGTGCTCTTAAACTTAGGGATAGCAGCAAATGTATCAGCAGCGATCTCTGCATACTGATCGGCCTCATGGGCCCTCTCGATTCGCGCCTCTTGACTAACTGGTCTGCCAGCGACAAAGTCCCAAACGGTACCAATGGCTTTGCCAGCGAGGGTCTTCTCCCCGCCGGACGTATCAGAATTCACACCACCATTAGGTGACAAGCCTTGGTCTTTGCTGTGGTCCTGTCTATCAATAGGCAAGACATTCACCCCTGGGATACCCGAGACTCACATGAATCTCCCTTACGGTATGTACCCAGGGTATATACACCTGAAACCATTATTAGACAGACAATCTACCCCCAAAAACCGTTCAACCGCCCCTTTCGGGGCGGTCTCAAAATGTTGATGCTCGATAAGGAGGACAGGCCGAGCTGAACGGTCAAAAGTTGACTTCGGAGTACAAGCTTTTAGTGCATTGAACCAGTAGCAGCAACGTTGCTGGAAAGCGACATTGGTTGATCTAAAGCAAACTGAATTCTGGTGTTGCTAGGAATTTTGACGTCCTTGCCCTTTCTCCAGAGGTTGCTACCAAGACCAACTGCACCACCAGTGGCGACACCAGCAATTGCTCCAGCGCCGACAGTACCAGCTACGATTGGAGCGAAGCAAATGCCAAGAAGTGTTCCACCAGCGGTCCAAGCTGCTGTTCTAGCAACGCCGGTTGCTACAGTCTTCTTAGTAGATTGCCCCTTTAGATTGCCCTGTTTATCTTGATCGATTTTGGCATTAGGCTGTTGTGTTGTCACCATAGCTGACAATGGATAGCGGATACCATCAGGTGTTACCGCACTGGTAAGACGCATACTCATGGCACCATTTTTGCCACCAAGGCCGCTCTTCTCGGCAGAAACAAGTTGACCTTCAAGTGTGGTGTTACCTGGCAAGACAAGATCTGAACCGAGGTAAAGTGGTGAATATAGCTTTGCTGTAAACAGGTCGCCTGGCTTAGCCACCGAACTGTCAATAGAACTGGTCAAAGTAGCATCAAGATTGGTGCCAACCGGAACGTAGGTGACTCGACCTTGCAAAGTCTGACCGTTATAGGTTTGGCCAATTGCAGGCAAAATCGTTGTCAGGCCCATTACGCAAGGCAACAGTGCACCAGCGACGATACTATTAAAATGAATTCGTTTCATAAGCTGCTCCCTTAAGCGAGGCCCGTAAATACTCTTTGGGAAGAATAACATATCAGAGGGGCTTCGACACAATATACCTTTAAATAGACACCATTGCTGATGGCATTTGTTCCCGAAAGCTAATATCAAGGGCGGTGCTAGAGACCCAGTACATCAACGCCGAATAGCACCGCCACTGGTGATGTTAGCGGAAAAGGCACCACTACTTAAAAATTATCAGCAGGATAAAATTTTACTCTTGACTTCCACTAAGCCGTTAAACTTCGAATTTGTAGAGATAGAGGCCGCCCGATAAGCCTCGCGCCAACTGCGCCATTGCTATAGAGTCAACCTAACTGACAACTAACCGTTCTTTACTTGCTCTAAGTAATAAACATCCATATTGTTGATATACAAACTCTATTCTTCCTTTCTCCTAAGAACTCTTCAAAAAACAAGCAACTGCCAACCACCAGCCATTCAGACAAATCCGCAGCAATCAAGGCGCTGTGAGTCTGTAACTGGTCTAGGCAAGCCATGAAAAGTTCCCAAAATCTCGAAACCAGCCACAAAAGGGGCTAGTAACATGAACAACTTTAGCAAGAACGCCATGGGTGGCCTTCTCGGTGCCATCTACCTGATGTGCTTCGCCTTTCCTTTCGGCCTGCTGTTCGACGTTTTCCGCGACAAGATGCCCATTGGACAGTTTCTCATCAACCAGGTCTTCGTCTTTTTCGCGGTCTGGTTTGTCGGCTATTTCTTCGTCAAGGAATACCGCGCCTGGATTGCCGAAAGGAACAAGCCGCGCAGTGAAGACGACAAGAACGACAGGAACGCGAACAACGGCAACGCAGTCGACGGCAGCAAGCCTGACAACAACGGCAAGCCCAACGACAGCATCAAGCCCGACGATACCACCAAGAAGTAAGCTCTAGCGGCAACTCCAAGGGATAACTTCAGCGGGCAAACAGTCGGCAACGGCAGCTAGCAAACAAACAAGCCAGCCGAAAGAAACAACGTGCAGCCTTCGGCGGAGGAAAAGCTCTCTATTTCATCAAGAAATATTGGCTTTTCCTCCGCCCCCACTTTCCTAAAACCGACCCACTAAACAAGCAATTTAAAACACCACACCCTATGAGCTGTAAGCATCTTCAAGCTTCTATTTTTTCACCCAATATACTAATTGATATAGTTAAACCACTGACAATTTCTTGAAGATCAGACAGCAAACGAAGCGCCTGATATGATCATCGCTCCCGGTAACCAGGCGAAACCAAGCTCAAAATGACGACTATGACTTCAACCACACACGTGTCAGCGCTGGCTCAAAAGTACGAAGAGAAAATTCGCTCTCTACGGCACCATATACATCGCCACCCAGAACTAAGCTTCCACGAATCAGCTACGGCTAAGTTAGTAGCCGAGACCATGCGCAAGCTAGGATATGAGGTTCAAATTAAAGCTGGTGGACTGGGAGTTGTAGCCGATCTTGGCAAAGTCGGCAGCAATGGCAAACGGATCGGTTTACGAGCCGATATGGACGCCCTTCCTATCACCGAAGATAGCAGCCAACCATATTGCTCAACCACAGAGGGCGTTATGCACGCCTGTGGTCATGACGTTCACACAGCTTGTACTCTAGGCGCCGCCATGATTTTGGCAGATCTACACAAAGCTGGGGAATTACCAGGAGCGGTACGCTTCATTTTTCAACCAGCTGAAGAAAGCACCAACGATGATGGCAAAAGTGGCGCTACTCTAATGATAGAAGGTGGCGCAATTGACGGCCTAGCTGGCGTGATCGGCTTGCATGTTTTTCCTGACCTACCGGTAGGCACAATCGGCCTTCGCTCTGGTTCATTCTTAGCCGCATGTGACAAATTTGACATTACGATAAACGGTAAAGGTTGCCATGGCGCCTTCCCCCAAAACGGAATTGACGCAGTTGTACTAGCATCACAGGCAGTGCAAACAATTCAAACTATAATCTCTCGCCGCAAGTCAGCCCTGAGCCCCTGCGTCCTTACCCTTGGCGGCATACGCAGCAAAACCTACAAATCAAATATCATCGCTGAAACAGTTGAACTAACCGGAACGGCACGCTATTTCGAGCCCGAAATTTCAACCCAAGTTAAAGCCGAATTGATTCGTGCATTAACAGTTGTAGAAAGCATGGGCGGCACCTTTGATCTTGAGTACATTAGCGAAAACCCGCCACTGGTAAACGATCCTGGGTTGACAGAAATAGTAAGAAAAGCTGCTAAACAAGTTGCCGAAATTAAACAGATTGTTGATCCAGGCCAGCAAATGGGCGCTGAAGATTTTAGTTTCTATTGCGAAGCACTTCCGAGTTGTTTCATTGTTCTCGGCGCCGAAATCGCCGGTGACAGACGCTCGCTACACACCCCCCGCTTTGACGTTGACGAAAACACTTTGCCACTCGGGGCCGCTCTGTTAGCCCAAGCAGCAGTGACCTTCTTAGAACAATAGCTAGCCTCACAAGCCTCCCAGAAGCCAAAGAGGCCACTATAGCAAGCCAGTTTTCAATATGAACTAGCTGCGCCATAGTTGATCTGTCTATGGCTAGTTATTAGCGCGTATTCTTAGCCAAATAAAACCAGAAAGACTGTCATAGAGGGGCCTGCCCCGGTTAGGTTGCAGAGGTCATTCACCTTTCCCTGCAACAAGAAACCTTCCACCTTTAACTTCTAAATCAATCAACCACCAACTAAAGCAGCTTTCGCAGGTCATTTATCGCCTGTCCGAGAGCAGCTAAAGCGCGTATTCGCATTGAAATTGCGAATTACGTGAAGGGAGTTACGTCTATGAAAACAAGAAAACACCTGGTATACGACCCCCAGTACCAGTCAGACTTAACCGTACTCGGCTCAACCGTTCAGTTTGCCCCAGACCGCGGTGCCCGCGTATTGAGCGAACTGTCAAAAGAGTTCTTACCAAATCGTGAGCTGCCCTACCGCAAACCGCAAATGCTGACCTTCAAGCAAATGCGTCGCACTCACGACGAAACCTATCTCGATAGCCTCAAACTGCCGGCCACCTGGGCTGAAATATTCGGCGTGAGCACCACACTGCCCAAAAACGGCCACACAACCAAAGTGCTGCGCAAACTTCTGGGCGACTACCGGCTCAAATCTGGCGGCACACTCTTAGCTGCACGCTTGGCCATGGCCAACGGACTGGCAGCCAACCTTGGCGCCGGCTATCACCATGCCCATCGCGACCATGGCGACGGCTACTGTGTCATCAACGACATTGCCTTGACTATCCACAACTTGCGCTTTGAGTATGTGGCAGACAAAGTCATGGTTGTAGACCTCGACTTTCACCAGGGCAACGGTGTCAGCACCATTTTCGAGAATGACCCTAAGGTCTTCACTCTCGACTTTCACGCCTTAGAAGCCTGGCCAATGAAGAAGCAAAAATGCTCTTTGCCAGTGGCAATTCGCAAGCATGAAGGGCCCGTCTACAATGCCAAATTGAAAGCAGCCCTTGACCAGGCGCTAGCCAGCTTTCAACCAGACCTGGTGATTTTCGTCCACGGTGCTGACGCCTATGAGCACGGCCTGAAAAACCGGGGCGAAGGTTTCAGCTTGACCCTGGCCCAGATGAACGAGCGCGACCGTATGGTGATCGACTGCTTTGCCGATCGCCACATTCCGCTTGCTCTCTGCTTTGCCGGTGGTTATGGCGACCGTGCCTGGGAAGCGCACCACCAAGCCGTGCGCCATCTGCTGCTGCGGGCAGGGGCAATCTAGTGCTTGCAAATAACTGCAAAAAGAGCTGGCGAGAGACCAAGACCACACCAACAGTGTGCTCAAAAGTCTCTCGTCATGCTCTTTTTCTTTCTCATTTTCTATCGCCTTCTATCTCTCTTACTTTTTTCTCTGTCTCCTTCCTCTGGCAATTTCCTTTTTTTTGATTGCTACTACTCGTTTTAGTAGCAATCAAGAAAGAAGAAGCAGCTGAGAAACAATGGCCTTTGGGGCTATTGCACTCAGCTGCGTCTTCACTAACCACGAATTTGACGGGCGATTTCCTCGATGGGGTACTTGGGAGTACGGTCCATGAAAAGCAGGCCGTTGGCCTCCTGATAAGTGTCAGTCAGCTGGGTATAGCAGAACCCGGCAAAACATGGCACTGCATGCACAGCAGCAAGAATATCGCCAACTTGACGCGAGAATTCTTCGACTGTTGCAGCTCTCTTGTAGCCCCACGCGTCCTTGTCCGGCGAGTAGCAAATACCGCCAAACTCCGTGAGCATGACCGGACGACCGCTGTGGTCATAACGGTCGAGAAGCAGCTCACGATAGCCGGGGCGCTGCTTGGCGAAAAGCTCACCACGTGCGACTGGTTCGAGACCACCGCTGTAGCGCTCACGCAGACGATTGGCATCGCCGTCGTAATCGTGAACAGCGAGGATATCACCGGCCACCATTTCCCAACCGTCGTTGCCAATCACCGGCCTCGACTGATCGAGACTCTTGGTCAAGTAATAGAGCGCCCGCTGACTGTCGCGCTGCGCTGCAACCTTGGTCAAGTCAGGCAATCCCCACGACTCGTTATACGGCACCCAGGCAACAATGCAGGGATGCGAAATGTCGCGCTCGATGGCCTCAGTCCAGGTCGAAAGCAGTCGCTGGGTCGCCTGCGCCGTGAAGGCATAAGGGCTGGGCATTTCTTCCCAAACCATCAGACCAAGGCGGTCCGCCCAGTAGAGAAAGCGCGGGTCTTCAATTTTCTGGTGCTTGCGCACACCATTGAATCCCATCGCCTTGGCGAGTTCTACGTCTTTGCGCAGAGCCTCGTCACTCGCTGCAGTCATGCCGCTCTCAAGCCAATAGCCCTGGTCGAGCACCAAGCGCAGATTGTAGGGCCGTCCGTTGAGCAGGAAGCGCTGATCATCCACCGCCACAGTGCGCATGGCAGTGTAGCTGCTGACACGATCAACAACCTTGCCGCTGCCATCAACCAAGGTCAACTCGGCCTCAAAAAGCTGCGGATTTTCCGGGCTCCAGAGATAGGCCGCGCGTGCATCTTCGATGCCCGGGTCAGGCAAGTCGATGCGGCGAGCAATCTGACCATCGACGACACCATAGGCATCATTGACGATCAGTTTGTCGCGATGACGAATGGCTACCTTGAGCTGCATTCCCTCGGTAACACCGGCAAACTTGGCGGAGAGGCCAAGTGACCAGGTCGGCACATCGGCACTCCAGCGCAGAGAGGCGATCGATGCGGCCGGAACCACTTCCATCCAAACAGTCTGCCAGATACCAGTGGTGCGCGGATACCAGATTGAATGCGCTTCTGGCAACCAATCTTGCTTGCCGCGCGGCTTGGCCATATCATGCGGGTCATCGAGTGCTTGCACGACAATGGTCTGGTACTTGCTCTTCTTCAACTGCTCGGTGATGTCGACGCTGAACGGCGTGTAGCCGCCGTCATGGCTAGCGACCAACGAGCCGTTAACATAGACGTTAGCCCGCCAGTCTACTGCACCGAAGTGCAAAACCAGCTTTTCACCATCAATCAGGCTCGGCGCCACAAAGCGACGACGATACCAAACCGCCTTGAAGAAACCCTGGTCAGCAACCAAGCTGGCTGGGGTCTCCGGTGCGAATGGCACCAGAATCTTGCCCGTGAACTCGACTTGCTTGAAGGCAAGCTCAGCCTTGTGGTCAATGACGAAATCCCATTCGCCATTGAGATTGGTCCAATCAGCGCGCTGCATGAGCGGCCGGGGATAACCGTGAAGTTGTGACTTGGTAATCCGTTTCATGTTTTCTGTCCTTGAAACTGTTCGAAAATGCAGCCACAACTGACTGCTCACAGGTTGTGAGTCAGACAGCCGCGCCGTAGACCTGTCCAGCGCTGAGCACCGAAACAGTAACACCGCTGACCGAATAGAGAGCACCAGGCTCGTTTTCGGCAACGTTGTTCTTGAGCGAAGTTTTCAGACCACGACCAGCCCGGTAGAGCCAGACATGGCCAACGCCGTAGGCAGTCATGCGGGGCTTCTTGCCAGCGACAGTCTCAATCAAGACGGCGCTATCTTCATCGAGGCCGATACCCAGGGCCCGAGGAAACTGCGCTACGGCAGCAATCAAACGATTGAAGCGCGAGCGCTGCAAGAAGTGGGTGTCGACAATGACGTTGCCACGCAGAGCAAGGCCCTTGCCCAGCTCAAGCGAACCGACGCGCAACTGCTTGTCGGACATGCCACCGGTAATGATGTCGACCCCAATGGCAGCGGCACCAGCAGAGGTACCAGCAACCAGGCCACCAGCAGCATGAAAACGGCGCAGATTTTCTGCACCGTCTTCACCCAGAAGCCTGACCAGATCAGCCTGATCACCGCCGCACATGTAGACTGCCGTGACCTCAGGCGCGATCACCAGAGGCTCTCCAGCGACCGCGCAGGTAACGTTCGTCACTCCATGAGCGACAAGAGAGGCAGCAAACTCGGTTGCAACCTCTTCCGGCACCGAGCTGGCGTGCGGCACAACGAGAACGTTGGCCGCAGCGCCGCCCGCCAGAGCGACAAAGTGAGCGACACACTGGTCAGCCTTGCCGCCAATCAAGAATAGTTTTCCCATGGCAATTCTCCTGAGAGGTGAAAGTGATGAGGTAGGCTAGGAACCAGCAGGCTTGTCGACCTTAGCCGAGCCAGCAGGCGTTGCCGTAACAGGCGTTGCAGCGTCAGCAACCACCGGCCCGACAACAGGGACCGTAGGCGTTGCCGCCTCTGCCTTTGCCGCCGCCGCCAGCTTGTCAGCCGCAACCTTCGCTTCAGCATTGGCCGCATCCAGAGCAATTGCTCGCGCCGAAAGGGGCTTGTACATCCACAGGTTGACGGCGCCGATGTTGTCCTGAGGCCATTTCGGGCCATTGAGATTGAGACCAGCCGGAATGTGCTCAGCCGGCAGACTCTGCAAGACGCAGACCCAAGACTCCTGTGCACGAGTGAGCTTGATGCCACTCGCCTTGATACGCTTCAGCCCGTCGGCGAACTGATTCATCAGCTCGACCAACTCAGGAGTGGCGTACTTGTAGCCCTGAGACTCAGTCCAGCGGGCAACGTGGTAGTGGCTGCTGGCATTCTCGACATAGTCGTAGCCAGCCGCCAGGGCCAACCTGTCGATGGTGGGAATGATGTTGCGCGAGACATCGGGAATGGGATTGCCATTCTGACCCGGAGCCCGCGACGACTTCCAGGCCATCTGGAAGTGCTTGAGAAAGACTTCCGGCTGGTTGATGAAGCGGAACGGATTCTCGACGAAGCGGTCGTATTCGGCGTCGCCAGTGGCGTCAGAAAGACGCGAACCGGGCATGAAACCGTAGACAGAAGCTTCGGCGCACTTGGCGTCGGCGAAGATGTTCGGCAACTTCAAGGGCACATTGACCGGGTCGTCGTAACAGCCAGCAAAATCAATGAGCGAGTTGTCGTTGGCGCGCCGAGTGCCGTCGTAGCGACGATCACGCAGGGCGCACTTGAAGATCAGCTGGGGACTGCGAAGATCGCCGTACCAGCCAAAGGCTTTCCACTTCAGGCCTTCGTATTTGACAACGAAGGCACCATAGGTGGTTTTGAAGAAAGCGTTGAGATAAGGCAGACGAACACGGTCCAAATCAGTGCCGTAGATACGATGCTGATTGAGGTTGGTCACTTCGTCGCCAGGGAAATCGCCGCTCACGGTTTCACGAACGGTGACTTTGGAATACTCGATGTCGCCAAGCAAGGCTTTCACCTGCGGGGTACAGAGCTTTTCCCAAATCACTTCCGGAGTAATCGTGCACAGCGATGTGTTGCCGAGCATATCGGCAACATCGATCGGTGGAAATTTATACATGTGGTTTTCCCAAAACGTTAGATTTTTGTTTTAGGGAGCATTCAGAGAGGCCATGCCTGAAAGACACGGCCTCTCTTAGTTCTCCTTGCTCTTGAAAGAGCTAAAGAAGTTTGGGCTGGAAGCTGACATTGGGAATGAACCCTTGAGCTTTTGCCGAAAGCGGCTTGTAGAGCCAGAGACACTCGTCATCGACGTTGTTCTGGGGCCAACGCAGCCGCTGCTCAGACTGGTCTTGACCAGAGTCTCCCGTCCGTCCAGCGACACCAGAAGCGACACCAGACATGAGGAACCCACTGGGTACCAAGTCGACGGGCCGCAGGCTCTGCAGGACGCAGACCCACGACTGTTGAGAGCGAGTCAGGGGCGTACCGCTGGCGCGGATGGCCTCAAGACCTGCCTGCAACTTAGACACCATCTCTGCCTGAGCCGGGTCAGAGTAGGCGTATCCACCAGCCTGGGCCCATTTGGCCACATGGTAGTGACTGGCTGCCATCTCGATCAGGTCATAGCCATACTTGCTGGCCAGACGTTCGAAACCAGCCAGCGAATACTTGGCCACATCAGGGATTGCTGCAGAATACTGACCCGGTCCGCGTTTGCTCTGGAAGGCCCGATGGAAGAGTGCCAAGAAGTTCTGCGGATTGTCGAGGAAGTGAAACGGATTGGTGACAAACTGGTCGAAAACCTTGTCGCCAGTGGCATCGCTGATGCGCGAGCCCGGCATAAAGCCGTAGATAGACAGCTCCACGGAGGAAAGTTCAGTACTGATCCGTTTGTGATAGTCGGGATTATCGTAAGCGTACTCGAGCAAGGCGCAATCGTTGGCGCGTTTGGTGCCGTCATAGACGCGGTCGCGCAGAGCGGCCTTGAATATGAGTTCACCTTTGCCACGATCGATATCGCCGAACCAACAAAATACCTCGAACTTGACACCATCACGCTTGATCACCATGGCACCGTTGACGGTGCGATAGAGCGTGTGGTTGTAGGGATAACGGACGTAGTCTTTCGACAACTTGCCGTTCGCATCCGCGAGCATGTGACCGTTCAGATTGGTGACTTCGTCACCAGGGAAAAGACCGGCCACGGTGTCTAGGACCTGGTTAGATTCGACTTTGAGAATCGAACCAAGCAAGCCTTTGACAGTTGGAGTGACAAGGTGACGCCAGATCTCTTCGTCAGTTACCTGCGAAATCCTTGTCACTCTGTGTTGAGATGGTAAGTTCATAGTTTGAAATATGGACATGCCTGTGTCCTCTCTGTTTTATGTTGTTTAAGACACACCGGCAAATCGTCGAAGGACGTAAGGCGGCGTTGAGAAGTTAACTCCGGCAGTCGAAATTCCTAATTCACACCAGAGGCGCAACTGTTGGTACCCGAGATCACTTCGTCCATCGCGTGGAAGGAGAAGTATTCTGAGGAAACAGGTGCGTGTGGGAAGTTTAGGTAGTTCTTTTGCTTAAATTGATTGGAGATGATCACTACGATATGGAAAAGAACTAGCTTCTATCAATGATCATGACATCTCTATTTCATGTGATATTAATCATTCCCTTAGGGAAACGGCTTCGCAGGCCGGTTGTCAAGACAGCGCGCGTAGCGCTAAGATTTGGTCAATGTCAAGAGATCGCTAGCGCAAAAACCGAAAACCCTTAACAGCTAAGCACTTTGCCTGGTCGTCATGAGCAAACGGCGCTAACTGTTTACAAGCTCAAGAAGTTCGTTTTGTGATAAACCGCTAAGGTTGAGATGGTTCAGACCACGAGCTCGATTGCGCAGGTCAAACCCAAGCAAAGCAGAAGAGATGCTGATTACTCCGTCTAAAACCGGGGTTGGCACATTAGCAAGGCGAGCCAGATCAGACAAAAGCACCAGATGATCAGAAACATAGCGAGCTAAAACTTCTTGGGCCATGCGGTGCGACCAATCAAGACCTTTGAACCATTCACCAGAAATTCCGACCAAAGCCTCTGCCAAAGTGGCTTCGTAGCACTGCTCGTCATCAACAATATCTTGCGGTTCAAAGTTAACCTGACAGTACGATTCTTCTCGCAACGCCCGAGCAAAGTCAGCCAAGGCACACTTGTAAGAGAATGAAAGCCTGGAAATTTCTTGCTCAATCTCGGCCAGCATAGCCAGATTAGATCGATTGAGCAGTGTGGATAGATCGCCTAGTGCTTCAATACGACTACCAAGCAAAGCACTCAAAATAAATACTGGTCTAACCACTGACTCGGCATCGAGGAAACCGCGCTCAAGCATATTTGAAGCTGGCAACAAGCCAGGAGACAGGGTACAAGCCAAGGGCAATGCTCTTCTAATTTCGTTGCGCGAGCGTCCAGATAAATTAACCCGTCGCCTCAAACCTAAAACTGCCACTCCATCTGGTGACGACTGAGCATGATTGAAAAGCCAATCTAATTCCACCAAATTGACAATTAACTCAGGTCGAAAATTCTTCAATTCTTGGCCGAATTGCCAGGCCCCAAGCAAGGGTGCGCCAGCAATAGCAATAGTAATGCCATCGGTCAAATAAGGGGCTAGGGCTTTAGCTATGGCACTGTAGGCAGTGGCTGGGCCAGATATGACAACAGCGTTAGCATGATCGAGACATTCTTCAACATCACGACTCTTTAAACTATATTGAATTTCGTTCTCGGGATAGTAACGGGCAATATTAACTGGCGAAGAGATACGACTAGCGGCCTGTTTGCGCGTGCCATCGGCATTCTCAGGGGCCATACTGGAATTCAAACCAGCACTTGCCAATTCAATATGTGGTGGTGTTACCCCACCCAACAAACGAATGTAAGCTACTGCATCTTGACCAGCTACATTTGATGAAACCAGCCCAGCAAGGGCAATTGCTTCAGCACCATCGCCGACGATACATATATTAGAAGCGAAAGTGCCTTCGAGGTTCTTTTCTTGTGCTTGGCTACCGGAGCCGGTTTGAACAGTTTGCAAAATCACTAAAAAACTGCCCTCCTTGGTTACCGATTTTAATGAGCTCATTTAACTGCATCAGTCTAGTACATTAAAGAGGGAAGACAAGACCTTCCGGCAAGGTTTAACCTGAATTGTTATCAGAGGCTGTAAACTGGCCATTTAAGCTTCACTTTTTGCTAAGTCAAGTAGCTCCAGACGGTTTAATGTAACAGCAAGAGAACAATCACAAATGGCAACTATCTATTATGACAACGACGCCGACCTCGCCACACTGAAAAATAAAGTGGTGGCAATCATTGGCTACGGCAACCAGGGGTGCGCTCACGCACTCAATTTAAGAGACAGTGGCATCGAAGTGATTGTCGGAGCCAGAGCAAATGGTAAAGCTTTCGCCAAAGCAAGTGCCGACGGATTTGCCACCATGTCTGTGCAAGAAGCCAGCAGCAAAGCATCAATTTTAGCTGTCATGCTGCCAGACGAAGTGGTCACCGCCGTTTATGAAAACGAAATTGCCCCAGGTATTGCAGCATCAGAAAAAATTGCAGAGCAAGACAATGCCAAACACAAAGCTTTTGTCTTCGCCCATGGTTTCACTGTCACCAATAAAACAATTGCATTACCAGCCGACGCCGACATTATTCTAGTTGCCCCCACAGGCCCTGGGCGCCAGGTGCGCTCGCTCTATCTGGAAGGCAAAGGCTTACCAGCTTTGATAGCGGTAGAACAAGACAAATCAGGCCAAGCTTTCAACCTCGCGCTAGCCTACGCTAAAGCAATTGGCTCGACACGGGCCGGAGCAATTCAGACGACCTTCCTCGAAGAAACCACCACCGACCTATTTTGCGAGCAAGCGGTGCTCTGCGGTGGCATGCCTGAGTTAATCAAAGCCAGCTTCAATACATTAGTAGCAAAAGGCTACCAACCAGAACTTGCTTATATCTCGTGCTTGAAAGAAGTGAAGCTGATTGCCGACCTGCTCTTCACCCAGGGCATGGACGGCATGCGCGATGCCATCTCTAACACCGCCAAATACGGCTCAGTCATCGCTGGACCGGCAATTATTGATGCGGGAGCAGAAGAGCGCCTTGCCACACTGTTGAGCAACATAGAAGGCGGACAGTTTGCCCAGAGCTTCCTCGCCGAAGCCAAAGCCGGTTCACCGGTGACCAAAGCCTACGCCAGCAAAGAAGCCGCCTCCAAACTAGCCAGCACCGGGCGAGAATTGAAAGATAAGCTGAATTTTTAGGTTTTTTGTCCAAAAATTTGTAGAGCCGTATAGATACCAGCGTGAAGGAAACTGCTCCAAAGAGCAAGAGAGCTGGAGAACGGAAATGGCCATCGCTGAGAACCACGACGACAGATTCGACATCGCTGAAGTAAAGAGAGCTTCGGTTCGCTTCAAAGGCGCTCTTCAAGCTGAATGGCAACAACTTCAACAAGGTCAAAGAACCATCGCCAGCGAAGTCGGTCAAGCCGCCGAAGCAATGGTCGACAACTTTTCTATCATGATGCAACCTCTCGACCGCGCAGTAGCAGCTCTACCTAGAGTAGATTTCGCTCTCAGCTACAAAGACCAAACATTACGCGGGAATAGCTCCACTGGCTTCTTCACACCATTGAAAGTAAGCAATTGGGAGCACTAATTTCTTAAAGTCACCGAACAATAGTGTCTAATTCAAAAATAGTTGTATATGCAACTATTCCTAGAAATAGAAAGTATGCCTACTAGGGCTTTCTATTTTGAAAAATAGTTGAGTACTCAAGTATTTGCAAAACACAAGAACCAAACCAAGTCTAATCAAATCAAACCGGCCCGAACCAAGCTAGACCAGGCCAGGCAGCTCAAACTCATCGAAATCTTTAGCGCACCACAATATTGTCTATCAAGCGCACTTCGCCTAGCTTAGCGGCGACAAGAACGACAAAGGGTTTACTGAATTTACCTGATGGCGGCAATGGTTCGAAGGTTTCGGCATTGCAGACAGCTAGATATTGCAGACTAAATTCCGGTTCGGCAGACACAATCAAAGTAGCGCCCTTAACGGCGTCTTCTACCGATACACCAACTTGTGATGCAGAGACCACTTCAGACAAAGCTTCATGCAAGACCGGAGCCAATTTGCGTGCAGCCGCATCTAAATAAGCATTGCGTGAGCTAAGAGCCAAACCATCGGCTTCCCGCACAGTAGGCACTCCAATAACCTCAAGCGGCAAGTTCAAATCGCGGGTAAGGGCTTTGATAACAAGCAACTGCTGGAAGTCTTTTTCACCAAAGAAGGCTATGTGTGGCTGCACTAGGGTAAACAACTTGGTCACGACAGTAGCCACACCACGGAAGAAACTGGGCCTGAAAGCACCCTCTAAGGTGTCATTGAGGGGATGGGCCGGCGCAACACTGACTATGGACTCGCGACCAGCGGGGTACATTTCTTTTTCAGTAGGATAGAAGACACAGTCGACGCCAAGAGGGCTAAGCAATTCAAGATCGCGTTCAAATGTACGCGGATACTTGTCAAAGTCTTCAGTAGGTCCAAACTGATAAGGATTAACAAAAATCGAAACCACAACCAGGTCAGCCTGGGCCCGGGCATGTTTGACAAGCTCAAGGTGACCGGCATGCAGAGCGCCCATGGTTGGAACAAAAGCCACTTTCTGGCCCTTGCCTGAACTAATCCAGGCATCACCATGACTGGCTCTCCACTGGCTGAGCTTGGCCAAGCAATCGGCAATAAAAGGCTTGCCAGTATGGCTCAATGCGCCATCTATACTACGTTCCACCAGATTATCTACCACTGTCTTCTCGCTTTGCAGGGTGTAATTTTCAGATTATTTGTTTCAGAGCAGTCTCTTTGCCGCCAGCTTATTTTACAGTCTTGCCTCAAGGCTGCGATAATTAGCGGTTAATAACACGAGATTTTGAACGGGAAACAAAGCAATGTTGACAGGCCTGCATATTTTTCAAGCGTCTAAACAGTCGAAGTTTAGACTAGCGGTAGCAGCCAACTGCCTGCTCAGCATCAGTCTAACAATTTGCCAGCCAGCCTTCCTGCCGTCAGCTTTCATTCAGCCTGCTTTTGCCAAATCGACTATCACTGAACCGGTTTCGGGCAACGATCCTCTGGCTGATCGGAACCAGCACACTCGTCGCGCTGATGCAAAAGAAGAGAGAGAAAGAAAAAAAGATACTGAAAGAGAAAGAGTATCTGAGAACGAAAAAGAAAGCTCAAAAAAGAAGGCTGAGAAAAAGCACTCTGGAAAACACAGGCACCAAGAAAACAATTCAGATTCTGCTAAAAGCGAATCTAGTAAACGACAACAAAGCGGCTACGTTCAATCGAAAGAAGCTCGGCTACTGGCCGATCAGCTAATGAAAGCAATTGGTGGCTACACTGCTTTCAAAAGATTCAATGATATTCCTTGCCGAGCAAAAGGCAAAATTGTTCAAACCTCGTCTCTCTCAAACGGCATCAACACTTTCGATTGTGACATCTTACTCAAACGCGAAAAGCAAAAAATCACGATTAGTTTTCTTGGCCAACCACTGACCACCGTTTACGACGGCGTCATGTGCTGGACGCAGCAAGGTGACACGATTTTACCTTCAGATCAAATTACAGCCAAACGCATTGCTGAAGACATTACTCACGGTCTGCTATTGCTGGAAAAAGTCGCTTCTCCAACCACCCACATGGAAGTAGGGCCGCCAACAACCGTTGATGGTCAGCCCTGCGACACCTTGCTGGTCTGGGCCGAAGATGGTGAACCAACTAAATTTGCCATAGACAAAGAAAATCACTATGTGGTCGGCTCTAGCTATGCCGGAGTTGATTTAGAACAAGGTGTAAAAGTCGAAAAACGCTATACCTACTCAGATTTCCGCTTGGTAGAAAATACTCAGCAACCCTTCAAGGTTGTGGAATATTCCGGCGACAAGAAAGTTTCAGAAACGATAGTTAGCGAAGTATCGGTTGATCCAAGCGTCACTGACGAAATCTTTGTCATGCCCAAAGAACGGCCGTCAGCAAGACTTGCAGCAGGTGCTATCACTGTTCCATTTGAGTATACTTCAAGCGAAATTTTAGTCACTACCAAAGTAAACGGCCTGCACGACTTACGCTTCATTGTTGACACAGGGGCAACTCAATGTCTTCTCGACAAATCTATCGCTACTAAAATTGGTGCAACATCGCTGGGCAGCAACAGCGGAGTATCGATGACAACTGGCTCTGGCACTATCAAAACCGGTGCGGTCATGGTCAAATCGCTAGCCTTGGGCGAACTCGAAATTGCCAATGTCCCATTCGCTGTAGCCGATTTAAATTCGTTTGGAAATATTCAAGGGCCTAAACCAGCCGGCCTAATAGGCGCAAACGTGCTCAAGCGTTACCTTATGACGGTCGACTACGAAAACGAGAAGCTGCGCTTTGCTGACCCAACCCAGGTAGTGATACCTGAAGGTGCCATCGTCATTAATACCAAACCGAGCTTAGGAATGTCAGGCCTTGCTGTAGAAGGAGATATTGATGGCAAGCAGAAAGTAACCTTCTTAATTGATACCGGAGCAGCTTTCAACAACATCTCCGAAGCCAAAGTAAAAAGCTTGCTCTGGGGGCCCGTATTAAAAGTGGGCATACTCAAAGGTCTCGATGGCAAGCCAGTTGAGACCGGTGCAGCTCGTTTCGAATACATAGATTTAGGTAAGCACCGCGTTGACAAACCAGTATTTTCCATAGCACCGCAACTACTAGAAGGCCAAGGCGAAGCTGGCATAATTAGCTCCAAAGACTTGGCAATCATCGGCAATCCGCTGCTAAGTCGCTACAAAGTAACCTTCGATTATCGCAACCAAAGGCTATTCTTAGAGCAAAGCGCTTTAGTGAAAAAGAAAAACGAACTAACTGACAAAATCGACGCAATTAGATTTGAATGGCTTAGAACACGCAATGCCAACCAAGCAATTCGCGATTTAACAACAGTGGCTGATTCAGCCCACCATGAAGATCTACCAGGAATTGAAGCTCTGGCACGAGCCGAGCTAGCGATTATGCTTTGCCAAAAAAGTGGTGGCAACTTTACCCCAGAGCATATATTTGCACCACTGACATCGGCGAGTTTAACCTCCGAAAATTCAGCGGCATCTGGAGACGATAAAGACGGCAAGCGACTTTCACCGCAAACTCTATTTGCTGAATCTGATGGCCAGCTTTTAACAGCCTATAACCTGGCAGAAAAATGCACTGACAAAAGTATTCTCGGCCGAGTGCTGGCAACCTGGGGTTATATCTACTCAAGTCAGTGCCAGAATATCAGCTATCTCTCAAGCGCCAAGCAAAAGATTGGTAAGGCCGTTGTTCTCAGCCCAACCGACGCCAATGTGCTCGCTGCTTCCGGTTACTTCTTATCTCGTCTTGAAGCAGTGAAAACGCCAAAAAGCACTGAAAAAGAAAAGCTCGTTAATAAGGAACTAGCAGCATCTACTAAGACTGCTTCAGCTAAAGTCGGCACAAAAGAAAAAGACATTCCAGCCTATCAGCAGAAACTAACAACGGCAATGAAATCGGCCAACGAACTAGGAAAATGGCTAGCTGAACAAATTATTGACCAGGCAGTGATGATTGATCCCGCCAATTATCTAGCCCTGCAAACAAAGCTAGATCGCGCTCGCAATCAAGGAAAGACCGATGAGGTAAAAACCATCATCGGTCAATTGAAACACTATTATCCCAATTCAAATATTGGCTCTAACCAATAGTTTTTACCGCTAGAGCCTGCTTTGAACTTTTACTTGGTTGAGGGTTTGTCTTCAGACTTAGTTGTAGCTGTGTTCTTTTCACTGCTTGGCTTAATTGCAGATTCTTTGTTAGTGCTAGCAGAGGGAGTTTCTTTTACTTCTTTTGGCGCCGGTTTTGACTGTTCGCTCAATGGTGCATCATTGTCAGGAATGGGCGCTCCAGCTGGCAAAACTTTGCCGCAATACTGCTGTCTTTCTGCTTTTCCACTGGTGTAAAAACGTTCATTCAAAATACTTGGTTCGACTTGAAACATATTCATGTCACCAGGTTTTTCAGAACGACCAAACTCTTTGGCACTGGCTGATTGGGTGGCAGCGGCAGAAGCGATGGCTAAGGCAACGATAGTCAGGGCAATAATTTTCACAATTTCTCCTCACGGATTTCTGACTGAAATAAACACATAATTTCCAATCTATTATCTTGAAAACCAGCCTGCTCAAATGTCTTATTTTCTGCCAAAACAAGCTATGCGATAACTTCAGGGCGCACCAATAATACCTGGAAAGGCAGCGAGCCTACACTTTCTCCCTCAATTTCGAGCACAATGTGGTACATGCCTTCGCTGTCGAAAGTCAATCCAGAAAAAGCACTGACAATCTTGTGAGTCATATACATGTTAGGCAAAGGCTCTACAGTAGCCACAGGAGAACAAGCTATGAGTTTGCCCAGACCATCTTCAACGCGAAACTGATAGTTAAATTGGCCTGTGGTACCAGAGACTTGAGCAAAAGCATAAACAAGTGGAATTTCTGCTGGGAACTTTCGAGCCGAGATGCCGTTATAGATGTTGATACATGAGACCGCATCGCGCCTGAGAACATCTTGCAAAATACGCTCGCAAAGAATAATTCCAAGCAACCGGGGTGGGGAATCGGAACCTTCAGTCATTATTGCACCGTTGAGCAAACGAACCAGTAATACATCTAGTCAAATAGCGCTGTTAATGCTGATTGATCTTAGAGGCGTGGCGATTATACTAGAACTGCGGAGAAGTCGAGAAACCATTTCCAATGCTTGATCCTGAAAGAATGACATTAGCTCAATGGTTCTGGCTGGTATTTATTGCCGTCTTGTTCATCTTCTTTGTCTGTCGCTGGATCGACCTCTACACACCAGTCGAGCCGATTACATACCGGCCTTCGCGGCTGGAGGCATCGCTTACCGAACCAATTCTGAGCCTATGGACTGACGCGCAGGCTGGCTAAACCATAGCTCTCGCCAACTGCGCTAACCACAGGCAGCTAGCTAAGCCGCCACCAGAGAGCTTCTTGACATCAAATCCTTCCAATGAGTTGAGCCGGGTTGGCCGCAAGCCCCAGCATCACCACATTGTCAAGCACACCAAGAGGCTTGGTGGCTTTTTCTTTGCGGCAATTTTCTTCTTAAATCATTAGATAACAGTTCATGATTTGACATCCTAGCTCTTATTTACTTAGGTTCCTTAGGTCTACTTTTTCTTCTCTTTTAACTTCAAGGCCAAATTTTCTTCTAACCCGCGCCCGTATAGCTAAGCGTCTAATCAAATCTTCTTTTTAGGAAGTTCGATTACCACCGCCTTAGCTCAAAGTCGCGTCTCGGAGAAGTGTGCCTTGCTCTCTCTAACTCTCAACTCCTAAATCCAAACAGGAAAGGGTTCTCTATGACAAGCATCTCTGAAAATAGCCAAAAGAAAACCTACGTAATCGGCATCACCGGCTCGATCGGCTGCGGAAAATCGTTGGTTGGCCGTCAACTGCAAGAACTTGGTGTGGCCGTCATCGACGCCGACCATCTCTCGCACGAACTCGTTAACAACCCGGGCCCCGCCTACGACAAGATTCTTGCTCGTTTCGGCGCCGACCTGGCCATCAGCCCTGGTGGTCCCATCGACCGCAAGAAACTGGGCGCCATCGTCTTCGCCGACAGCGCTGCACGCACCGACCTGGAAGCAATCCTGCATCCGGCCATCGGCGAACTGCAGAAGACCCGCACCATCGAGCTGGCGAAAACCCACGACATCGTCGCGGTGCTGGTTCCCTTGCTTTTCGAGACCGGTTCGCGCGCAAAGTACAGCGCTGTCTGGGCCGTCGTCGTTCACAAGGAAATCCAGATTCAGCGGCTGAAGCTGCGCGACAAACTCTCCGATGAGGAAGTTGTTCGTCGCATCAAGGCCCAGTGGCCACAGGACAAGAAAGCCGAGCTGGCCGACCACGTCATCGACAATTCGGGCGCGCCCGACCAGACGATGGAACGAGTCAAATTCCTGATCGGCGAAATCCGCACCAAGATGGGCCTACCGCAAGGTCAGACCCCGAAACCAGACCACGCTCCCGCTCCGACCGACGGCGCTCCTGCTCCGAC
>Ga0075444_10000219_pt1 | contig 33319 bp, 41 predicted proteins | sample CoawatmetaG01DNA_FD_76836 | JGI IMG/M metagenome (GOLD analysis project Ga0075444, IMG submission 76836) | Marine microbial communities from the West Antarctic Peninsula - Coastal water metaG017-DNA | ecosystem: Environmental > Aquatic > Marine > Coastal | place: Atlantic Ocean: West Antarctic... | reverse complement strand
TAGCAGCAGCCCAGAAGTATCTTTCACCAGAGGCAAAAATACGCATACAGAATGTTTCTAAAAAGTTTGGGAGCCAGAAGGCGGCTGACGCAGCACTGGTGATTGCACAGCAATACCTTAGTGATACTGCTAAAACCAGAATAGATACAGGCGAAACAGGTCAACCAGTGTCTGCAAGGGCAAACAAAGTGATTGCCGATGAAGACCAAGTAATGAACGCGGCCTTTCCACAACCTAGGAACCCACAGCCTAAAGTTAGTGATACAGAAACAGAAACTGTCAATAACATACGGTCTATAGTGAACCTGACAGGTAAAGTTCCTTCGCTATCTAGCATAGGCGAAAACTTACCCAAACGGGCAGCATGGAGAAAAGCCTTTGGTGCTAACTTTAAACCAAACGGAGCCGCCAAGCCTGTATTCATACGAAAAGCACTTGAGATATCAAAAGCAACCGACACTGACGTAACGGCGGTTATCAAGGCTGTTATGGGCAAAGAACAAACGGCAGAGGAAGTGTTCGTTACTTCAGGCTTATCCATGAGTGAAGCCCAAAAGTTATATGAGAAAAACCAAGAAATAAGAAAGCTCTTTGAGCAAATGCAAGGGGGTAATTCCTAATGGATATTGATAAAAACCAAGTGAGTGCCTTTGCAGAACGCATGAGAGCCGCAGAAAACGAAAGCCTCTCTTGGACGGGACAGGCTGGTGATGTTGCTCAAGGGGCCTTTGCGGGTGCTGTGGATGCAGTTGAGGAAACAGTCCAGTTTGCACACTGGGCCGCTGATGGCCTTGCGGAAGGTGCTGGGTATGTCATGGGTCAAGATTGGGAAGGCTTTGAGGATAATCCCGATAGGTTTCTTTTTAATCCCGCTAGGCCCACTACAGCCCTTGGGCGTGGTGTTAAAGATATTTCTCAGTTTGCCACAGGGTTTGTTGGTGCTGGTAAGTTTAAGCTAATAGGGAATGTTGGGTCAAAGATTTTCAAAGAGGGAAGCAATAAGGCAAAAACAGTATCAGCAGCGGCTAAATCAGCAACTTCCTCTGTGGTAGCCCATGACCCCTATGAAGAACGCCTTTCAGATATCCTTGTGCAGTACCCAGCAACCACTAACGCTGTGACAGAGTTTCTTGCTAGTAATGAGGATGACACTGAGGCCGAAAGACGCCTAAGAATGGGCCTTGAGGACCTTGCATTAACAGGTGTGCTAGAAGGTGTTTTCTGGGCAGCAAGAGCCGTTAAAAAGGGTGGTAAGGCGGTTGATGAAGCAGACGAAAATCTTAAGAAGATAGATAAGGAAGCCGATGCTACCGAAGCAAAGAATACAGCAGAAAAACGACAGGTTATTAAAGAGGCTACGGCGCAGAAAGAAACTATTGAAGCTGTAGTCAAACAAGGGGGCGACCCCGAAAGTTTACCAAGGGACAAAATACTTGAAACAGTTATCAATGACCTTGAGGCTCTAGCTAAAGAAAGTAAGACAACCCGCGATACTGTTGTTGATGGGTTATCCAAGCCTAACATCGTGGAGTTGGGAAAGGTATTGGGCGTTAAGATAGGGCAAAACACCAAGCTAAAGACGGTCAAAAAACGGATTAAAAAAGTCCTTGATGATGCTAGGGAAGGCCAAAAAGTTAACTCAGTTAACAAAGCTGTACCCAAGGTCGATATACCCACAAAGGCCACCCCTGACCAAATACAAGCAATTCTAAAGGGCATTAAGTCACCAGAGGACATGCAAGCGGTATTCAGTGGTACTAAGCGGGGTACTTTCAAACTGTTTAACCGCACAGAAGACGGTGATATCTCCATCATGCCTGATGACTTCCCTGATGAGGTCACGGCAGTAATCCAACAAACCATTAACGCCTCTAAGCCCATGCTGGACCAAGTAAAAGGTACTTTGAGTGTTGATGATGTGAACAAAGCGGTTGCAGAACGTCTTTCGGAAACCAGCGACCTTACCGCAAAGCAGTGGATGGATACCGCCTTTCTTCACGCCAGTAATGTTGATGAAGCCATGATTACTCTGCACAGCATTGAGTCTATGCTGACGGAATCCTTGGAACGAGTACACAAGCTGTTCTCTAATGAGCTTTATGAATCCAACGCAGAATGGCAAGCCAAAGCCCATGCTGAAGTGGAAACCTTCAATAACCTTTTGTCTGGTTCACAGAAACTTGAGTCAGTTAGTGGTCGTGCGTTGCGTATGCGCCAAGAGAAAATCTTTGACAGTAAAGGCGTAGCCAAGGCCATTCGGTTTGATAGCAAAAGCGCAGCGGAAGCCATTGTTGACCTTGGGGGCGAAAAGAGCCTTGCAGAGTTTAGGACCCTTGTTCTGGCCTCTGGTGGTGACTTAGGGAAAATCGGTAAGAAGGCCGCTACACTTCCCAAAGGTAATAAACTTACTGCCCCGCTTGGTGAGTTATTTCGCGGGATGATTTTGTTTAACCTTAAAACCCACGTAACCAACCTAGCGTCAGGCTTTGCAGAGTCCGTTATTGTTCCAATGGAAAGATACATGGGTTCGTATATTCCATACGGTAGAAATCCCTTTGGAGTAGAGGCCAAGCGGGTACGCCAAGATACTGTGTATCACCTAATGGGCATGAGTTCAGCCTTTAAGGACTCGATTGCTCTTGCCGCTTCATCCTTTAGAGCAGAGAAAAACTTTCTGGACCCTGCCAACACCAAACTAGACGGCGGTGACGTTCAGAATAAGATTAGTTCTGGGTTTATGGGTGTTCGCGGGGATACCACTACGGGTAGGTTTGTGGACACTATCGGTAAAGTCTCGCGTGGGTCCCTGAGAGCTTTAGGTTCTGAAGACGAGTTCTTTAAACAGATAAACTACAGAGGCCGTGTGTTCGCGGGGGCTATGCGCGAGGCAATGGCCCTTATGGAAGCTGGCACTTTAAAAAGCACTAAGGAAGTCAAAGAGTACGCCTTGAAGAAAGTCACAGAGGCTTTTGATGATGCTGGCAAAGGAACCAACACAGGGGCCTTGCAGTATGCCAGAGAGGTTACATTTACGGAAGAATTACGGCAGGGGTCTAAAGCATTGGACCTCCAACGAGCCACACAAAACCACCCTAGTTTGCAGCTTTTCTTGCCGTTTGTTCGTACCCCTACAAACCTAATTGTGAGGGCGGTACAAAGGACGCCTTTGCTTCACCTTATGTCTAAAACCATGAAGGAAACGCTGGCTAACGGAACACCCGAAGAAATAGCGCAAATGCACGGACGGCTTGCGCTAGGTACTACCTTTATTGGCGGTATTTATTTTTCCACATTGGAAGGCAAAATTACAGGTGCGGGACCAGCGGGAGTAGACCAAAACAGACTTTGGAGAGCCGCAGGAAACCAACCCTACAGCATTAGAGTGGGTGACTCATGGGTTTCTTATAATCGTGCTGACCCCCTTTTTATGCCCATTGGCGCAATGGCAAACCTGTTCGACATGACCAAACACCTAACAATGGTAAACCGAAACAACATTGTTGGTGACTTAATGGATGGGGAAGACACACTCCCTGAAGTTGCGGAATTAGCCGTATCGTTAATCTTTGCTATGTCCAAGACCCTACAGGATAAAGCGTATTTCCAAGGTATAGCTAATCTTCTGGAAGGACTACAGACAGATGACCCAAGGCAACTAGCAAAACTAACCAGCATCATCGAAAACATGGGGGCGTCTTTTGTACCCATAGCACCACTTCAAGTGACTGAAGGGTTCTCACAGCTTTCAGGGGAACACCCAGAACTTTCGGAAGCTGTAGGATTTATAGATAAAATCCAAAGACGCCTACCGTCCTACATTGATAACCTACCCCCAAAGTACAACTGGCTTACTGGGGAAATCATCAAGAACCCAGATGCTTTTTCTTCAGGATTTCCCATTGTTCCTAATAAAACTACGGAGCTTGTAGGGTCTGAGTTGGTGCGTTTGAATTATCCATTTAAAGGACCACCAAGACGTATCCAACAGGTCCTTCTTAACAGCGAACAATACTCTGACTTCAATCAACTCATGGGTAATATTCGTGACCCTAAAACGGGGCGTAACCTCATGCAAACACTAGAGGCTGTAATGCGTGACCCTCAGTATCGAAGGAATGAAGAAAGTGCCTATGACGGTCAAATTCAAACCAGAGAAATACAAGTAGTTAGCAAGGTCCTGTCTGCTTACAGAAAGGCAGCAAAGCTAAAAGTGTTTGAGAAATACCCTGAGTTATCTTCCGAAGTACGCAACAGGAAAGCCAACAACAGGGCGGGTACACGCTTAATGGAAACTAATAGGTAACAAACATGCCAAATTCATATGTAGAAATAACATCGAATGGGTCTGCTAGTCAGGCTCTAGCCTTCAGTTTCCCTTATCTCAACCAGACAGACATAGGTGTGACTGTAAACGGGGTGGTGCAAACCCTAACTACCCATTGGAGCTTTGCAACCACACAATCCATTGTCTTTGTAAGTCACCCTGCAAACGGGGCGGTCATAAGGATTAGCCGTACAACACCATCGGCAACTAGGGTTGTGGATTTTCAGGATGGGTCCGTTCTCTCGGAAGCCGATTTGGATAACTCCGCTGACCAGATTTTCTTTATTGCACAGGAAGCCGCAGACACAGCGGCACAGTCAATTATCCTAGGCACTGATGGTAAGTGGGAAGCCCAAAGCAAACCTATTAAGAACGTAACAAACCCCACAAATGCCCAAGATGCTGTTACCAAGAATTACCTAGAAAACACTTGGTTATCTACAAGTGACAAAACACAACTAAACAACCTCAATACCACGAACCTAAACACCGTGGCGGGGTCCGTCAGTAACGTCAACACAGTCGCGGGTGCCGTAACTAACCTGAATACTGTTGCGGGTGCCGTAACTAACGTCAACACAGTCGCAGGTAAAAACACTGAGCTTGGTCTTCTAGGCACTAGCGGTAATGTCTCCAACATGGATGACATAGCGGCTACAGGCGTTATCTCAAACATAGCTACAGTAGCAGGGGCGGTCAGTGCTGTTACTACTGTTTCTGGGGCGGTAACAAACGTAAATACTGTAAGCGGCAACATAACTAACGTAAACTCACTAGCTAGTGCGTTAGGCACAATAACAACTTTTGCTGTTACGGTTGCCTCTGTTGGTGGTACTAATAAATTCCATATAGATGGGGTAGCGGCACCAACTCTTAGCTTGTTTCGCGGAAACACATACACTTTTGATTTATCCAACAGTTCAAACTCTGGACACCCATTAATATTTAAAACAAGTGCGGGGGCGGGGTACACGACGGGTGTCGTTACTACGGGAACGGCGGGTACGTCAGGGGCAAAAGTGACATTTACGATTGCGGCTGATGCACCAGCTGCTTTGGTTTACGCTTGTAGTGTGCATGGAAACGGAATGGGTAATACTATTGCTGTTTCTTCAAGTAATCTATCGACAGTTGCTAGTAATATTTCCAGCGTAAACACCAATGCAACAAATATTGCTAACATAAATACGGTTGCGGGTGTCTCAAGTTCTTTGGCTGGGGCGGCGGGTAATGCAACGGCGGCTGCAAATAGTGCGACAGCGGCAGCTAACTCAGCGGCGGCTGCGGCTACTGCTCTGGATTCATTTGATGACCGTTATTTGGGAAGCAAGTCTAGCGAACCATCTGTGGATAATGACGGTAATGCGTTAGTTTCTGGTGCGCTTTACTTTAATTCGACCAGTAATGGCATGAAAGTTTATGACGGGGCGAATTGGATTAACGCTTCATCGGCTGGTTCAATTAGTTTGCTAGACTATGAGTACACGGCAACGGCTGGACAGACTACTTTTAGCGGCTCAGATAACAACTCAGCAACTCTTGCGTATGCGGCTGGAAATTTAATTGTTACGCTTAATGGTATCGTGTTAGATAACGGCTCGGATTACACTTCCAGCAGCGGAACGTCGATTGTGCTGGCATCTGGCGCGGCACTCAATGACCATTTAGCAGTTGTAGCGTTTAAATCGTTTACGGCGGCTGACACGGTTCCTGCTTCAACGGGCGGGACGTTTGCTGGCAATGTTGCAGTTACGGGAACAATAAGCACAACGGGCAAGGTAGCTTTACCAGCCACACTTGGTTCTGCAAATCAGGTTCTCACAGTTAATAGTGGCGCAAGCGCGGCTGCATGGGCTAGTCCAGCGGTAGGTTTTGCTCACACGCTTAACAGCGGAAATCCAGCTATTACCACTAACCCATTAGCCATAGGCCACATGTGGGTAAACACGACTAACGGCGAAACATTTGTTTGTACTGATGCTACAAATAACGCTAACGTATGGGTTCCTATTGGACGTACTACGGGTGGAAACATAGCACCATTTTCCGCAACTGGTGGCATTGTTTCTACATCTGGTAGCTACACTGTACATACGTTTCTATCGACGGCTAATTTTGTAACGACTGCAACAAAAGGTATGGAATACTTAGTTGTTGCAGGGGGTGGTTCTGGCGGTACCGAAGCAGGCGGCGGCGGCGGTGCTGGAGGCTTGCTACAAAATGTTGGCGGGACTGCATTATCCGTTATTAGCGGCACTTATCCTATCGTTGTTGGCGCAGGTGGCACGGCTCCTTCGTACAGTGTGGCACCTACCAACGGTTCAAATTCAAGTGCACTAGGATTGACTGCAATAGGCGGCGGTGTTGGTTCTGTATCACAAACTAATGTTGCGGGTAATGGTGGGTCAGGCGGTGGTGCCGCCTTCGTGCTTAACAATTCAAATGGTGTTGCTGGAACGGGAATATCTGGTCAGGGTAATGACGGTGGCGGTCCGATTACTTGGAATAATAATGGTCAACACGCTACTGCTGGTGGTGGTGGCGCGGGGGCTGTTGGAGTTGTTCCCAGTGGTCAAAGTACACCATCGGGTGCGGGTGGTGCTGGCTTACAGATAAATATCGACGGTAATAATTATTATTATGCTGCTGGTGGTGGTGGTTCCTCGTTGGGAGGAACTGGTGGTAACGGCGGTATCGGCGGTGGTGGTGCGGGTGCTGCTCATTACAATGGTAATGGAACTTCTGGAACTGGTGGCGCAAGTGCGCGGAATAGTGGTGGAAGTCCGATAAGCTCATCTCTCGTCAATGGTGGTGCTGCAGGGGCAAACACTGGTTCTGGTGGTGGTGGCGCGACCACGCAGAAGCTTGGCGGTACTGGCGGTTCAGGCATCGTTATAATCCGCTATTTGACATAAGGAATTTATAAATGACTAGAGCAAGAGACGCAGCAACTAACAGTCACGTTACAACTTTCGTTCATCCAACAGGTGCTGGAAACAATCACATTCCTACTGGCGGAGCAACAGACCAAGTTCTAAAATATGCTAGTTCTGGAACGGCGCAATGGGCTGATGCTGGCGGTGCGTTTGCGGCAAGCACGGTTACATTGTCAGGAAGCGATGGTTCCGCTGCAACGCTAAATGCTGGGCAAAGCGGCAACCTCATTCGCGTCACCGCAACTGCCACAAAAATAATTAATCTGCCCGCTACAGCGACTGGTTTGTTTTATGTGTTTTCCAGTGAATCTGCTGTAGAAATGTATGTTAAAGCAAACGGCAGCAATACAATAAACGGAAACCCAGTTGGTGTTAAACTAAAATTAGCTGCGGGAGTAAACGGAATTGTAAGCTGCGGAACCGCTGGTACAAACTGGTCAACTGTTGGCATGGTTCGAGAGATGATTGTCCACAAAGCTACGACATTTTTTAATACAGTCACTGGTGCTGTTAATCCAGCGAGATTAACGGGTACATACACTCCTACTCTTGGCACACAAATGCTTATTGCCGTAGGCTCTTGTACCAGCGGTGCGCCGTATGGCCCGTCGAATGTTGGAACTTATAAAAGTGGTGGTGGTGGTGGACAAAGTTATGGGGAAAAATTTATATCATCTCCAGCGTCTAGTTATGCGTATGGAATTGCTGGTGGTGGCCACGACCACGGGCCAAGTTCTGGTAGCAAAGATAAAACAACAACGGCTGGTGGTATTACTGCTACGCAGGGCGCAGAAGGTAATACAGCGCTTGGAACCAACAATGTTGGATTAGCAGGTGGCACTTGCAGCGGTGGTACTGTTAATTTTGCTGGCGGCTCAGGTTCCGCTGGTGGCAGTAATAATAGTACGGGTGGCGGCGGCGGTGCAGCAACCCGCGCAGGTGCTGGCGGTAACGGCAATTCTAATCCGAACACAGCTACTTATGGTGGTGGCACTGGAGGAAACAATGCTTCAACAAGCGCAGCTGGTGCAGCGGCAACGGCTCGAAACAACAGCACTTACGATATTCCCTTCAGTACGTCTGAAACGTATTTAGCTGGAAGTACCCAACCCAATGCACAAGGCGGGGCTTCTCCCATTGGTCATGGTGCTGGCCCTAAAACAATAGTTAATTTTGGTAGTGTCAGTTTTACCATAGCCGATCATTACGCTTTAGTAGTTGGCGGGGTGCGGGGTGCCACCTACGGCGGCTACGTTCAAAAAGGTATAGGCGGCTATGTAACATTCGTGGAGTTTATCTGATGATTTTAAATGCAGAAGAATTAAAAGAAATTATGGATATGTTGAGCGCATCAGGGCCAGCGCGAGATTACCGCAATCACCTCTTGGCTTTGTCGGACAGTAAAGTTTGGCCTGATTATATACCTGAAGCATGGCGAGTTTACCGACAGGCACTACGGGACTTACCAGCGGCAGAGGGTTTCCCTGACGTGACCTTTCCGACCCCACCAAGCTAACAACATGACCCATGTGTTTGCGCTCATGCTTTATGTGGGTGGCAATCTAATAGAACCCCCCATGCACTTCCATAAAATCGAGGCGTGTCTCTACTATGCTAGAGAGGCGGTTCGTCGCTATGGAACAATGGAAACCCAAGAGCATTTTGGATTAGCTTACTGCATCCCCAAGATGGTTAATCCTGAAGAAACGGTGGTTTACTAAAGATGAAACTTAATGAGTGGAACGGGATAACCGTTGTCCTAGCCTTGGCGGGACAGGGGGCTGCAATAGTGTGGGCTGTAAGTGGGTTAGTCAAAGATGTTGAGAGTAACCGACACGATATTAGCGCAGTGACAAGCCGCATGGGAGCTATGGAATCTACCGCACACCACCAAGCGGTAACAATGGCACGTATCGACGCCAACCTAGATGCAATCCGAGGAGCCATAGACCTGATGATTGCCTCTAAATAATTAACTCAGTTAACTTTTAGAAGGATAAGGCCAATGGTTGCCGAAGTATTGGCTGGGATTGCTTTAGTAAAAGCGTCCATCACAGGAATTAAAGGGGCAATAGGAGTTGCAAAAGATATTGGGGCAATTACTAGGGATATAGACAACCTTTTTGACGCCTCTAAGCAGCTTAAAAAAGACGAAAAGATGGCAAAGGCTACGGGTGCCTCTGCAACCCAAATTGTCATTGACCAAGAGTTAGCCAAGGAAGCCATTAAAGAGTGTAAAGAGTTGGTGATAGGTCGCTTTGGATTTAACGTATGGCAAGACATTATTAGACTACAACGGGAACAAGCGTTAGTAGCAAAAAATAAAGCCGCTGCGGAGCGTAGGGCCAAAGAAGAAACTCAGGAAATGCTAGGTGAAATGGCGGTGGTAGGAACCAGCGTGGGCATAGGTATCCTGATAATAAGCGTAGTTGCGGCTGTGCTTCTAGCAATAGGGTAATCTAATGACACTTGAAGAACGACAACATATCGACATGAAGGTGTACCAAGCAAACCGTAGGCATATGTGTTGGGGTGCTATGGGCATGATGCTGTTCTGTACCGCTGCAACCATATATGACCCTGCAAGAATGGCAGAGGCCGAAAGTATCCTTATGGCACAGTACCTTGCTCTTTCGGCTTTGGTGGGTGCGTATTTCGCAGTGGGCCATAAAGAAGTATGATTGGCCCCATAGTATCCGCAATCAGTGGTCTTGCTAGTAGTTACATAGACGGTAAGACCGCTATCCAAAAGGCAAACGCAGAGATAGCCCTAAAGAAAGCCACAAGCGAAACCGATTGGGAACAGTCGGCTATAGAGGCTTCTAAGGACAGTTGGAAGGACGAGGCATGGACATGTGTTTTTATTTTAATCCTCGCAGCTAACTTTGTGCCTTCTCTACAGGACCACATGGCAATCGGTTTTGAGAACCTTGAGAACTGCCCAAGCTGGGTCCAATGGGGAATGTATGCGTCCATAGCGGCATCCTTTGGGTTCCGTACTCTCAAGGGCTTTAAGAAATGACGGTGGTGCAGTTTCCACAGGTTGATGGTGTAGCCAAGCAACGCCTTGAGTTAGAACGCCAAACACAAACCATTGCAAAACAAGCCCAAGAGATACGCAGGAAAATAGCTAATGACAACAAGAGATTACAAAAAAGAATACGAGCAATATCACGGCACACCCATACAGAAGAAACGTAGGGCAGGGCGTAACTCCGCTAGGCGATACATGGTAGCAATGGGTCGCGCTAGGAAAGGCGATGGTAAGGATGTTGACCACAGGAACTTTAACACCAACGATAACCGACCCTCAAATCTCCGCATAATGTCCCAAAGTGAAAACAGAAAGAAACAAAGATGACTAGAAAAGTATCAGAGGTTCTTAACGACCTTCATGGGGCCTTGGCTGAAGAACTGCTGGACCGAGTGCGTAGTGGTGAAGCCAAACCATCAGACCTTGGGGTAGCTGTTAAGTTCCTGAAGGACAACGGTATTGAAGCTATCCCAACGGACGGTTCGTACCTACAGCAATTATTTGAGGAACTTCCTTTTGACGAAGACGAAGAAATCAAACTCATCAAAACTCACTGACTTCAGGAACTTCCTGTATATGGTTTGGAAACACCTAAACCTCCCACAACCAACCCCCATACAATACGATATCGCTGAGTACCTACAGAATGGTCCTAGGCGGGAAGTCATAGAAGCCTTCAGGGGCGTAGGGAAATCCTACATTACCAGTGCCTTTGTGGTCCACCAACTACTGCTAGACCCAGAGATTAAAGTTCTGGTTGTTAGTGCCTCTAAAAACCGAAGCGATGACTTCAGTACCTTTACCCAAAGATTAATCAATGACATGCCCGTACTGCAACACTTGCGGCCCAGGGACGAACAAAGGAACTCAAAGATATCCTTCGATGTGGGTCCAGCGGGACCTAGCCATAGCCCTAGTGTTAAGTCTGTGGGTATAACTGGTCAGCTATCGGGGTCCAGAGCCGACATAATAGTAGCCGACGATATCGAGATTCCCAACAACTCAGCAACCCAAATGATGAGGGAAAAACTAGCGGAAGCCGTCAAGGAATTTGATGCTGTACTCAAGCCCGATGGTCGCATAATCTACCTAGGAACCCCACAAACCGAAATGTCTCTCTACGAGGAACTCCCTAGTCGGGGCTATGACGCCCGTATCTGGCCTGCTAGATATCCCTCAGAGGCCGTGAGAAGCCGCTACAGTGGCAGGCTGGCCCCTTTGGTCACAGACCTACTTGACAGAGACACTGAGGCCCTCACAGGGCTTCCCACGGACCCTCTGCGATTTACGGATGAAGACCTGTTGGAACGAGAGCTATCCTACGGACGCTCTGGGTTCAGCCTGCAGTTCATGTTGGACACCTCATTATCAGATGGAGACAGGTATCCCCTGAAGCTCTCAGACCTCATAGTGATGCCCCTTGATAACGACAAAGCTCCCGAAAAGATTATCTGGGGAAGAAACCCACAATACGAAATAAAAGAACTCCCAAATCTGGGGCTTGCTGGTGACAAGTATTATGGCCCCAGTGACACAGTAGGAAGCTACCTAGATTACACAGGGTCCGTCATGGCTGTGGACCCCTCTGGTCGAGGGGCCGACGAGACAGCCTATGCAGTCGTAAAGATGTTGTCTGGTCAGTTGTTCGTAACGGATGCTGGAGGCGTCAAAGGGGGGTACTCCAGTGAAGCCCTGCAAGCCCTCGCAGTAGTCGCCAAGAGAAACAAGGTTAACGAAATAATTGTGGAGAGTAACTTCGGGGATGGGATGTTCACAGAACTCTTTAAGCCCGTCCTGTATAAAGTCCACGATGTAACCATTAACGAAGTCCGACATTCCAAACAAAAGGAACACAGGATTATAGATACACTAGAACCCGTTATGAACCAACACCGCCTAGTCTTTGACCCCAAGGTGATTGAGCGGGATTGGCAGAGCGTCCAAGGGTACTCCCAAGAGAAAGCCCCAAAGTATTGCTTGGCCTACCAAATGACCCGCATAACAAACCTCAGAGGCGCACTGGCCCACGATGACCGCCTAGATGCCCTAAGTATGGCGGTGAGCTACTGGACGGAACAAATGGCAGCTTCAGCCGACAAAGCGATGTTCGACAGAAAAGAAGAGTTGCTTATGGACACCCTAGAAAGGTTCTCAACAGGTTCGCTGCTGAAAAAACAACAGGCCCCAGAAACAACCCAATGGTTCACTGTCCACTAGGTTGTCAATTAATGGACATCTTCGGGAGGGTCCATATATATCTATAGTACCCCTATAGTAGCAGTAAGGCTTTTATAGACACACACCCACATGGATATATCCCTATAGTAGTTCCTGTAAGGAGGTAGATAATGGTAGTCTATGTGATTGTTATGGTCCTTACTCATCAGGACCTCTTTAGTGTCCAAGCACCCAACAATACCTTTAGGACCCTAGAGGATTGTGAGGTAGCCAAAAAGACCTTCCTAGGAATACTAGAAATCAGTAAGCCGCATAAGGATGCCTATGTAGTAGGTCAATGCGTGTCTGTTTCTTTAGGAGCCAATGCGTAACGGTACAGGATACACTCTGGTATTGTTCTGAGGGGGTCCAAAGTTTTCACAGAAAAATCCGAAAGGGTACTTCTACGTACCCATCACGCGCTTACCCCCCGTACCCCTTCGCCCCTGTGCGTCACATCAAGGGGGGCCGTGGGGGGTGTGGGTATCGCTTGGGCTTGCCTATGGGCTTGTTTCGACACAATGCAGGGCCACAATGCCCCACAGTTTGCCACAATCTCTTGTATCCAATTGATTTTATTGCGTTGTATTAGTTCAATAGTCTAACGCTCAGGCTATCCAAGGTGTGAATAGTTAACTCAGTTAATTTTATCGGGTAGGCCTTGGGCTTGTCGCTGGGTTGCGCTGGGTTGCCCCTGAAATCCTAAAGTTAACTCAGTTAATTATCTGGCCTTTCCCTATTTAATCCCATCTATTTTTTTCTTCTTTTCCACAATGACCCTTAGACTTACATTATCCACTATGGTATACCTGTAGGTGCAAAGGGGGCGATAGACCGCCTTGCATAAACCCAAGTTAACAAAAGGAACTAATATCATGACCTCGAAAACTGTAACAACCGCAGAAGCCCAACGCCTCCACAATAGCCAAGCCTTGACCCCTGCCTTTGGTGACGTTCAAGCGACATGCCAAAACATCATTGATATTGAGAGTGGCATCAAGTCCGAAACTGAGGGCCTCAAGGATGTATCCACAACGCTCTTTAATCAAGTCCGTAAGATATCCAAGGTCGAGGGCCTTGCAGCCCCTGACATCTTTAATCACCTTTCGTTCCTTATGGGCTTTGACCATTGGGCAGACAAAGAGACAGGCGCGCCAGACCTATCAGGACCCAAGGTTAAGACAGGGGGCGGCGCATGGCCCAAGGGCAAACTGTCAACCTATCGTTCGTACATCAAGAAATATGAGGAAGTCACCAAAGGCCCCATACATAAGGCCCCTGACATGGTTGCAGTACGTGACGCAATCAAGCCCCCAAAGTCTGACAATATCCTATTGGATGAACTGAGGGCCTATCAGAGCAAAGACAATAAAGACTTTACAGACACCCAACGGGAAGCCGTAGACGCCAAGCTGCACAAGATGTTCATTGCGGTAATCGCTGAGGAACGCAAGGCAGTCCAAGCTATTGCAGCGCAAGCGGCAAAGGTTGAGGCAGACGCCATTGCAGCGACACGCGACACAGCAAAGAAAGAGGCCGCTGCAAAAGCCAAGGTTAAGAAAGCGGCAAAGACCAAAGAGACCAAAGAGGCCAAGGAAGCGGCAAAGGTCCTTGAGGCATCCAACGTGCAATCAAAGCCTGTTAAGAAAGTCATGCCTACAAACAAAGGGCAGACTACAACACAGCGAGCCTACGCTAACCTCCCTAAGCATCCTTTAGAGGCGCAAGTAAATGCGTAACTTTCTTAATGACCTTGCGGGTCTAACCATTATCTTTGGTTCGACCTACGCGGCCCTTACAGTTCAATGGTGGGTGCCTTGGTTAATCAATTATCTTGAGGTTTCACCATGACAGGCCTTGAGATAATCGCTTTGGTTTTTATTGCGGCCTTATTAATCGCGCAGTTCTAACCAACACACACACACACAAACGACCTAGGGGGCCTTGCAGTAAATGCAGGGCCTTTAGGCGTTAACATGATAGGAACTAAAGACATGACTTATAGAGTAACCTACGCAATAGATAGCCTTGACCCACAGCCCAAAGTTAAAACCTTTGATTGTGAATATGAGGCCCTTGATTGGCTCAATGATGAAAGAGCGCGTCGAGTTGACTTTACAATAATGCACAGCCCGTACCTTGTTTCGGAAACCGATAGGCTTGCCCTTGAGGAAACCGAAGCGGCCTTGTCGCGTATCGAAAGGGTTGACCAATGAAACAAACCTTTGACCCTCAAAAAGCTGCCTTGACCATGCTTGTTGAATTGAGGGAGGCCCAGCGCAGAATTGACGTTGGCGAACCCTTCAACACAACAGCTTCAGAAATAGGGCTAACCCCTTGGGAATTGACAGAGCTTTTGTCATACGTGCCGCGCCAATAGGCATACAATCAGACACAATGGGCGAGCTTTCGGGCTTGCCCTTTTTTTGTCCCTTTTTCCTTTTTACTTCTCTTTTGTTTTTTCCTTTGATGATAGGACGTATACCGTATTCCGCGCCGACCTAGCGTCTAACTTATTTTGCTTTTTCAGTATCAATAATTGACCCAAGACCTAAAGTCTGATAACCTAGTTATATCAAGGGGTTACGTCTGTTTGTTCGTTCCCTTTGGATACCAAGAAACACCCCAAAAAATTAACTCAGTTAACTCTATAAGGGAGTACACACAATGCAACTTAATGCAGACCTAAAGCTGTGGGAATACCCAGAATGTTACTATGGGGCTTCACACTATGGCTCTTATGTTTTCCTAGGCCAGCACCGCGACAGTGACACACTAAGCGAAAGCAACTTTGCGGTTGGCCTTAAGGCCCTTGGGGGCGAAAGCGATACCGTCAAGGTTATTCGTGAACGATGTTCCATGGTTGGTTGGGTCGAATGGATATCCATTGCCCAGCGCGACACCAAGGCCCTGCAATTAGCCAGTGCCATGTTTGATGAACTAGAGCTTTACCCAGTGCTTTGCGATGATGACTTTAGCCAACGGGAATATGAGTTGGAGCTAGAGTTATGCAGTTAACCAAGCAACAAGCCAAGTCCCTGCTTACCAAGTGGCACCAAGGACAACATGAGAACGGCAGTACAAGAGACGTTAGTTTTCTAGTGTTTCGCCGCACCGTAAATCCCACATTCCACATGGACAACGCCGTTACCGTCCAATGGTGCGGCATGTGGTTAGCCATCGAAACCGATGGTTACACCCACTCATAAAAAATTAACCCAGTTAACCCTACAGGAGTACATAAAATGTACCGTACCTTTACGCGCACTTGGTGGAAGAACAACCCCAAGTGGCCCAACGGCCTAGAGCCTCACGCTGGTCGCAAAACCTATCACGAAACCTTTGCTACTGAAGATGAGGCAAGGGCTTTCTGTTGTGATTACAACGACACCCACAATGCAGGTCGGTTGTCCCGTAAGATGGAGTATACCGATGACGCCTAATGATGTTTCGTATGCCCATTGCGTCACTATTAAATTCTTGGGGCCAACAGACTACAGGCCCTCAAGATACAAGGTGACTTTCCGCAATTCTCAGTTTGAACGTGTGTCCAAAACCATCAGCAAAGATGCCATTACTAATCTCGCAGATGTTGGTTTGTTTGGGGAATACCATGAGCGTCAAGGTGTAGCACATTGGGGCGCTAACGTATTCCTTGAATACCTCAATAGCCTAGACTGCAACCACCGTGACCCGATGATACTTCTAAAGGTAGTCACTGCTTCTATAGATGCGGATACTGAGGCTGTATTCATAAATGCTGGCTACCAAAACCCATGACGGACACCGTGGGTTGTAACCAATGCGGCTACCCCAAAACTGGGGTGGTCATGTCTATCACCGAAAACCGCAATGGCCTGAGATACCAACGCCGCAAGCGTCAGTGTCACCGTTGTGGTGCCTCATACCACACCATTGAAATCATGGAGGATACCAATGAACGCAACAGCGATACAGAAACAAATAGATTACGTCAGGGCCATGGATGAGGCCCATGAATACCGTTGCCCTCACTGTGGCAGGCGCAGCACTAAACTAGCCTCACAGATAACGTGCCAACACTGCCAGAAACCAGTGACGCACCTTTTGAATATCTACGGGCAGTTTCGGACCACCAAGAAGGGCTACGAATACAAGGGCAGTGCCGTCAATGCAATGTGACCGATGCCAAAAACCAGCGGTCTTTATCAAGCGGGGTACTCAGTACCTCTGTGCTGACTGCGAACTAGAGGAAATACGCAATGTTAATAAAAAGAACGTCCCTCGTATCGGGGAAAACCCACGTAGTAGAAATTGACGTTACACCCGACCAGATTACCGAGTGGAAAAACGGGGCCTCAATCCAAGATGTTATGCCCGACCTATCACCGACAGACCGTGAGTTCCTCATGACGGGGATTACGGATGCCGAGTGGGGGGAAGCCTATGCCTAGGCCCATGGACAAACGGGCGATAATCAACAGGCAGGCACAGAATACCACGACAGAACGGTATACCTGTTCGTTCACCCGTAAACAACTGGACGGCTTACGTTCGTTAGCGCGTGAGAAAAGCCGACAACAGAATACCAGAGTGTCGGTGCAAGACCTTATCAGACAAGCGATTAACAGAACCTTTGGAGGTAAATACACATCATGAATACCATGAATAAACTTACACCAGACCCATTAGTGTCCAACTTCATTGACGCCACACCGTCTTGGGTGGAAATGGCGGTAATCATTGAAATGCTGTTTAGGAATGGCACCTCTGAAGGCCAAGAGACAGCCCGACAGGAACTAAGAAAGATGGGCAGACTAGCAGATGCCTACGTGTCTCAACTAAAGGAAGCTGTTTAGTGCTTCAGGCAATCATAGCTAGGGCATTTTGTAATATCTTTGCCCTCTTTGTTCTATGGGTGTGGTTCAAGATACTTACAGGCATCTATGCACAATAACCACATATGCACAATAATCCCCCTTGACAGGTATCATAGTGATATAACAATCTACTCAGTACCTTTACAGATTCGGGGATAATTTTTGAGAAAGCAGTAGTAATGAATAATTGGTTTGTTACCCTTGGTAACTTTGAGATATTTATGGAACCTTCCAACGAAAGTGGGTGGTTCTGTAAAGTAATACGAGAACCTATGAATACACATATCTGGTTGTTTAATAAATTTCATATCCTAATCAGCAACAATGGAGAAAGACAGTGACAGAGTACCTAGAGTTTTACACAGCAAAGGACATGAAGGGGTTAGTGTGGCGTAAGTTTACGTTCTGTTTCAACTCTGTCATGTCCATGGTTCACCATATGCGAACAGCGACCCCAAGCGAAGACAGGCGGGAACAAAATGCCACTGCTGGTATTTGCAATTCTATAATCATCTTTGCGTTCGTCCCAACTGTAAGAATCCTAGCCAAGCCAATTTTATATAGCTAAGGAACTTACAAAGAAGGATACCAGTTAGTGACCCAACCAAATCTTAAAAAAACATTGCTTGCCTTTGAGCAGTTCAGAGCAATCAATCCTGCAATGCCCGTTCAACAAGTACAGACGTTTATTTTTGTTGGTGAGAACCAAGACAACCATGGCGGTGTATCCATAAAGGATATCGCTGAAGGTCTTGGGTTTTCTCAGGCTTCAGCGTCTAGGAACGTGGCAGCATTTACCGCTTGGACCCGTCATAAGAAAGAAGGTCCTGATTTGTTGGTGGCTGTTGAAGACCCACAAAACCGTACACTTAAAAAAGTCTCACTTACTGCCAAAGGGCGTAGGCTAAGAGACACATTATTGGAGTTAACCCACTCATGACAATCACTCAACGAGGAAAGGGGTGGCTGGCAACAGTCACCCATTTAGGGAATCGCGCACGCCAGCAATTCTCCACATATGCAGATGCTACACAATGGGAAGCCTCTGCGAAACACGCCATTCTTCTTGGTAAACCTATGCCAGAAGTTAACCGAGTTAACCAAATAGGCTGGACCCTTGGGGATGCCGCAGACCGTACCTTCAGAACACGGTGGAAAGGCAAGGCATCTGAGAAAACCAACTTGGTAAACATGAGGCACCACATGAATTACTATGGGGATAAGATGCCCCTTAGTGACTTGAATACCGAACAGGTAGATGACCTGATACTGGACTTGAGAGAGCGTAGGTATTCAGGGGCTACCATTAATCGGATACTAATGAACCTCTCGCGTTGTCTTCGGACTGCGCGGGAGTACGGCAAGATGGACCACAAGCCTACAATCAACAGAGAGCCAGAGGGGGAACACCGCCTTCGTTGGTTGACCACTGCCGAGTGTGATAGGATTATCAGCAGCGCACAGGAACTAGGATATCTACACGTGCGGGACGCCATTGTGGTTGCGCTTGATACAGGGGTTAGGCGTGGTGAGTTGTTTCGCATTACACCCGCAGATATCACTAGGCAGGGCCTTGGGGTTTGGATAACCAAGAACATGAAGGGCCGTATTATACCGTTGACCAAACGGGCTAGGGCTGTTCTTGAGTCGCGTGTATCACAGTGTGAGCATCGAACCTCACTGGTGTTTCCACAGGCCAACATTAACAGGACCCCATGGTATCGCGTAAAGTACCATGCTGACATGGATAAGGACGTTGTATGGCATACCTTGCGTCATACCTTTGCTTCCCGCTTGGTTCAAAGGGACGTACCAATCCAACACGTTCAGAAACTTATGGGCCACAAGACCATTCAGGTTACAATGCGGTATGCTAAGATTGCCGATGCAAACCTAGGAAACGCAATAGCAGCACTAGACAATATGTCTACTGTGTGAAAATGTGGCGTTTCACGTGGCATACACGTGGTTTTGTGGCGCGGGTGTGGTGGAATTGGTAGACACAAGGGACTTAAAATCCCTCGCTTTCAACGGCTTACGGGTTCGAGTCCCGTCACCCGCACCATAAACTCAGTCTTAAAATGTAACCACAGCCCTGTCCACATTGGTATACCCTTTAAAATATAGCTATACTGGCATATTGTCGGGTTATCCTGAACGTATCCACATGTGTTAGACTTTATACCCCATGCCACAAAACCCTGTGGCGTGGTGGCTAATCAACCAAGGAAACATAATGAACAATCATCTCTATGAAATACAGAGAACCCTTGAGGCCGACATGCAGCAAAAGGGCGTGGACTATTATCGCTCAGAGGTCCTGAAGGCACAGGGCCAAGGTAACGAAAGTACCACCCTCTATGGCATCCTTGCCATGAAGAAATCAGTAGACAGCGTGGTGTTTGCTATAAACGCTTTTCTTGACGAGGCGTTTACTGGACGGGCTGGGCGGCTATCCAGTGCGGGACATTTGGTATCCCTGTTGGAACCTGAGACTGCCGCATACCTGTCCCTGAAATCGACTATGGATAGCGTTAGTAAAAACCAGACCTTAACCAAGGCGGCTATGTCAATCGCGGGGATGCTTGAGGACCAGTTCAAATTTACCTTGTTCGACAATCAGGAACCAATGTGGTTTCGGCGTATCAAGGATGAAGTGAACAAGCGCACCAGCAACCGATATTACCGTCGATATGCCATTATCCATACCATGAATAAGAAAGCCTTGGTGGATTATGAACCATGGTCCAAGCAGGAAAAAATGCACCTTGGGTGTAAAATGATTGACCTAATTATTCAGGCAACAGGTTTGTTTGAATTGACTACCCACACATTCGGGAGAACTAAGCGGGTCCTGTATCTACAGCCCACCAAAGAAACGCTTGAGTGGATTGAGAATATCAACCTCAAGGGCGAAGTCATAAGCCCCCGATACATGCCCTGTGTTATACCACCCCGTCACTGGCACGGCCCTTATGGTGGAGGATACCACACGAAGCACATTCGGCCCCTGCCTGTGGTTAAAACAGTCAACCGTCGATACCTTGAGGAAATGGAGTGGCACGAAATGCCAGCAGAGTACGAGGCCCTCAATTCATTACAAGCGACTAGCTGGGAAGTGAACACAGAGGTCCTAGAGGTCATGCGACAGGCATGGGAGACAGGAGACAGTTGGGGTGGACTACCACAGCGAGAGGATTACCCGCTGCCCCCAAGCCCGTTCCCAGACTTAAAGAAAGCCAACATGAATGACGCACAGCTTCTACAGTTTAGGGAATGGAAACATGCAGCTTCCCGCATACACCAGAGTAACGCACGATTGACAAGCAAACGGCTTCAGCTTGTTCGTACCGTTGCTATGGCAGAGAAGTTCAAAAAGTTCCGAGAGTTCTTCTTTGTTTGGCAGAATGATTTTCGTGGCAGAAAGTACGTTGTCAGTAGCTTCTTGTCTCCCCAAGGGCCTGACTATGCCAAGTCGCTACTGCGGTTCTCCGCGGGCGTAGATTTGACCGCTGAAGGCCACTACTGGCTTGCGGTCCATGGGGCTAATTGCTTTGGAGAGGATAAGTGTTCCTTCGATGACCGTAGGGCGTGGGTTCTGACTCACGATATGGACATTCGGGCCTGTGCTGCCGACCCCATGGGTTATACCATGTGGACCAAAGCTGGCGACCCTTGGATGTTTCTTGCGTTTTGCTTTGAGTGGGCCAGTGCGGAGATTGGGAAGCCCTCACGATTACCAGTGAGCCTTGATGGGTCCAACAATGGTCTGCAACACCTGTCTGCCATTGGCCTGTGTTCCAGCGGTGGAGAAAGCACCAATCTAATACCGAGTGATACTCCCCGCGACATTTATCAGGATGTGGCTGATGCCGTGATAGTTGTGTTGGAAAGCCGCAAGGCCCACGACCCCATGGCGGTTCAGTGGCTTGACTTTGGTGTGTCCCGCAAGACCACTAAGCGGCCTGTGATGGTGGTGCCTTACGGTGGGCGTATCTACAGCACCAGAAAGTACATTGAGGACTACATAGTGGACCAAACAGAAGCAGGGAAAATTAATCCATGGGGCCATGACCTATTCGGCCCCTCACACTACCTAAGTTCGATTGTGTGGGAATGTATCTCAGAGGTGATTGTAAGTGCGCGGGTGGTTATGGATTGGCTACAGGAGATATCCTCCCGCGTGTCCAAAGAAAACCTCCCCGTTATCTGGGAGACACCAACAAAGTTTTTAGTCCACCAGATGTACCCAGAAACAAGGTCCCGAAGGATAGTAACCCACATAGACAACAGCCTTATCAAACCCCAAGTCAGAGAACAGGACTTCACTAAGTCCGACAGGCGTAGGGCTGTTAACGGGGCCTCACCAAATTTCATACATTCGCTGGACAGCGCAGCAATGACCCTCACGATAAATAGGTGTGTCCAAAAGGGCATTACGGACTTCGCAATGGTTCATGATTCTTATGGGGTACATGCCTCAAATGTTCCTGTGCTTTTTGAAGAAACGAGGGTTGCTTTTTACGAAATGTATGCACAGAATGAGGTACTAGAGCAGTTTAGAATGTGTGCTCTTGAGGTAGTTGATGATGTACCAGATACCCCAGCAAAAGGTGATTTGGACCTAGCTTTGGTTAAGGAGTCCAACTACTTTTTCGCATAAAACATCCACTTTGGTACAATGTGCATATTATGGGACATTATAGCATGACCAAAACTACAGAGTGGCTAATTGCACAACACGAAATTCATCGTCTGAGGGACATGATAATTCCCACGGACCTGACAGCCAAGCTCATTGAAGCGGGTATAGAACCTTCTGCACTCCAAGCGGAAAAATTAACTAAGTTAACTCACAATGAAGAGGATACATTTTATGAGTTACGCGACTACGAAAGCTGGTGAGGCCCTGTGGGTCAACGCCTTTGTGCCTGACTTCAAGTTTGACGAGAACGGTGTCTACAATATGAAGTTTCGCCTACGTGGTGAGGAGGCAATGGAGCTTCAAGAGACTGTAGACAATCACCACTCTAACTCTAAGGCAAGAGCCAAAGAGGAAAACCCTAAGAAGAAAATCAAAGAGGCAAGTTTGCCATATACCGAAGTCTTTGATGAGGACGGTAATGAGACAGGCGAGCTTGAGTTTACCTTTAAGCAGAAGGCCGTAATCACCACCAAGAAAGGCCCCATGGACATGAGCGTTGCTGTGTTCGATGCAAAGGGCAGTCCCATTACTAAGCCTGTCAGTATCGGGAATGGCTCAGAGGTTATCGTGGCCTACGAACCATACCTTTACTACGTGGGTTCAATGGGTGCGGGTGTCACCCTGCGCTTTAAGGGTCTTCAAATTCTCAAGTTAGTAGCACCCCCCACCAAGGACGGGGATGAAGCGGATAGCTACGGCTTTAAGAAACAAGAGGAAGGATACGAGAGCAAAGAAGAGAGCAGTGATGACCACTACGAAGACGAAGAAGACCAAAGCCCCTTCAAAGACCAAACCCAAGGTAACGATGCCGAAGAAGAGGACTTTTAGAAGCGGCTTTGAAAAGACTGTAGCCATGGCCCTATCTAGGGCAGGGGTTAACTATGAGTACGAGGCTTACCGCCTTCCGTATATCGTAGAACGCAACTACCTTCCTGATTTTAGATTGCCTTCAGGCGTCTTCATTGAGGCCAAAGGTTACTTCAAATCTGCTGACCAACGCAAACACAAGCTACTGAAACAACAATCCCCTGACATAGAGGTAAGGTTCGTTTTTCAGAACGCACGTGGGCGTGTTCAAGGGAGCCGTTTATCCTGTGCCGAGTGGTGCGAGAAACACGGCTTTCTGTATGCAGAAACCAAAGTTCCCAAAGAATGGATAAAGTAAATGGCAGAACGCAAAGAAACTGACTTTGTGGTTATTCATTGCAGTGCAACCAAGCCTGACATGGATATCGGAGCAAAGGACATTGACCGATGGCACCGCCAGAAAGGGTGGCGTAAAATCGGATACCACTACGTGATTAAGCGTGATGGAACCATCGAAGAAGGCCGTGACCTTGGCGAAGTCGGCGCACACGCCAGAGGTATCAACAGTAAATCCGTGGGCATCTGTATGTCTGGGGGTATCGCTGATGACGGCAAGTCTGAAGACAACTTCACCGATGAACAGTGGAACGCTCTAGGGCCGCTGGTCAACCAAATGAAGGTAGCGTTTCCCGATGCTGAAGTGTTGGGCCACCGTGACCTTCCTAACGTGGCAAAAGACTGCCCATGTTTTGATGTGAGGGAATGGTGGAAAGAGACGGAAGTGAGTTCATAGCGCACACACCATGCCCTGCCTGCCCATCGAGTGACGGCTTTGCGCTGTACGACGATGGGCATGGCTACTGTTTTAGCTGTGGGCATTACGAAGGAACCAATCAACATACAGAAGAAAGGAGTTCACCCAAAGTGAACACTGAGTTAGTTAACCAAGGCGATAATAGAGCGTTAGCAAAACGCCACATTACTGAAGAAACTACCCAGAGATTTGATTACCAGATTGGTAAGTTCAAGGGTAAGACTGTTCAGATAGCCAACTATAAAAACAACAGCGGCACAACGGTTGCCCAGAAACTACGTTTTCCCAACAAGGACTTTTTGTTCATTGGGGATACGAAAGAAGCTGGCCTTTATGGTCAATGGATGTGGCGCGATGGCGGCAAGAGATTGGTGGTCGTAGAAGGTGAGATAGACTGCCTCTCTGTATCTCAAGTAATCGGCAAGAATTGGCCCGTAGTGTCTGTCCCGACAGGCTCAAAGGGCGCAAAGAAAGCCATGCAAAAGCAACTTGAGTGGCTCTGCAAATTTGAGAGCGTCATATTGATGTTCGATAGTGACGATGCGGGTAAGGAAGCAGCAAAGGAATGTGCTGGTTTGTTCCCTGCGGGTAAAGCTAAGATTGCCCTGTTACCCCGCAAGGATGCCAATGAAATGTTGGTTGCTGGGGATACCAAGGAAATCACCAACGCCATGTTCGATGCCAAGCCCTTCAGACCCGATGGGATTGTCAACGGTACTGAGCTTTGGGACGTAGTTACCAGTGAGGACAATACGGTATCCTTTGACTACCCCTATGCTGGCCTCAACGCTAAGACCCTTGGGCTACGCAAAGGCGAGATTGTCACTGTTACCGCTGGCAGTGGCATAGGTAAGTCACAGCTTTGCCGTGAGTTCTCCCACTTCCTTCTGACACAGGGGGAAACCGTGGGTTACATAGCACTTGAAGAAAGCGTCAAGCGTACCTCTTTGGGCCTTATGTCACTAGCCATAAACAAACCCCTTCATCTTGGGACCGTTGAGGTATCACAAGACGAATTGAAGGAAGCCTTCGACACGACCCTTGGGACAGGTAGGGTCTTTTTGTACGACCATTGGGGTTCTACGGACTCCCAGAATCTCATGGATAAAATTAGGTATCTTGCCAGTGGGTGTGAGTGTGGTTGGGTGATACTCGACCATATCTCAATCGTTGTTTCGGGCATGGAAGGGGGCGACGAAAGACGCCTCATAGACAACACCATGACCAAGTGTCGGGCCTTAGTGGAAGAACTAAAGATTGGCCTCATTCTTGTCAGTCACCTCAAGCGTCCTGAAGGCAAGGGACATGAGGAAGGCGGTAGGACAACATTGGCTCAATTACGTGGTTCCGCTGGTATCGCACAACTCTCAGATATCGTGCTGGGATGTGAACGGGACCAACAGGACCAAGAGACAGGCAACATGACCGTTGTTAGGGTCTTAAAAAATCGATGGACGGGCGAAACGGGCGTAGGGTGTTTGTTGGAATACGACAAATACACTGGGCGTATGACAGAGATTTCTTCGGCAGAGTTCGATGATGACGATGCTGTTGTAAAGTTTCCCGCTGCAACTTCTGAGTTTTAATTAGTTACTCCCGCGAGAGGACGTATAGATGAGACTTCTGTTCGATATCGAAACAGACGGTTTGTTGGACTCCGTTACAAAGGTCCATTGCCTTGTTGCCAGTGATATAGATACTGGCGATGAATACTATTGGGAACAAAGGGATATCGTTACTGGTATCAGGTTCCTTCAGACAGCCAAGATGCTTTCTGGGCATAACCTTGTTGGCTTTGACGTTCCTGTGTTGGCAAAGCTGTATCCTAAAGAGAAGTTAACTGGGTTAACAATCAGGGACACGCTGGTTATGTCACGGCTTATCTGGCCTGACCGTAAGGACAGGGACTTCAAGCTGTTCCGAATGGGCAAGCTGCCCCCGAAGATGATAGGACGCCACAGCCTCAAGGCTTGGGGGTATCGCCTTGGGGAATATAAGGGTGAGTTCGCAGAGGAAACTGATTGGTCAGAGTACAGCCAAGAAATGCTGGACTACTGCCGACAGGACGTAAAGCTAAACGTCAAGCTATTCCACAAGATAGAAGCCCTTGGGTATAGCGAAGATGCCATTCAGCTAGAACACGATATCCATTCAATTCTGATTCAACAGCAGAAAGATGGGTTTCCCTTCGATGAACGTAAGGCCCAGGAATTGTTCGTTACCCTGAATGAAAGACGCATGGGTATCGAAGCGGAACTAACCACCAACCAACCCCCTTGGATAGAAGAAATAGAGTTCATCCCAAAGAGGGACAACCGTACTCGCGGTTACGTCAAGGGGGAGCCATTTATTAAGCGCAGGGAAATCCCGTTTAACCCCAGTAGTCGTGAGCATATCAGTCGGTTGCTCATGGAGAAACATGGGTGGGAGCCTTCTGAGTTTACAGACACAGGCATCCCCAAGGTGGACGAAAAAATCCTCAGTGAACTTGAGTACCCAGAGGCTAAACTTCTGAATGAATACCTTATGTTGCAGAAACGCATTGGGCAACTTTCGGACGGAGCGCAAGCATGGATGAAGCTAGTAAAGGACGGGAAAATTCATGGAAGTGTCAATCATATGGGCGCAGTTACGTCACGATGTACGCACCAAAATCCCAACACTAGCCAAATTCCTAGCGTATCGGCTGAGTATGGTGTGGAGTGTCGTAGTCTTTTTCACGCACCTGATGGTTTTGTGGTCCTTGGGGCTGATTGTTCTGGTTTGGAATTGCGTTGCTTGGCCCATTTCATGGCTCTTTATGATGATGGTGAATATGCTGATATCTTGCTTAACGGAGATATCCATACGGCAAACCAACTTGCGGCTGGATTACCCTCACGCGACATGGCTAAGACATTCATTTACGGTTGGCTTTACGGGGCAGGCGACGAGAAAATTGGTAAGATTGTGGGTAAAGGCAGTAAGGAGGGAGCTAGGTTAAAGAAAGAATTTCTAAGTAAAACCCCAGCCTTGGATAAGCTGCGAAATGCGGTCAACAAAGGCGCACTCAGGGGTTATCTCTATGGACTCGACAGGCGCAAGATGCCTGTCAGACACGCACATGCCGCAATGAATACCCTACTGCAAGGATGTGGGGCAGTCATTTGTAAGCGATGGGTTGTTGAGTTCCATAAATTACTAAAAGAGCAAGGCTTTACCCACGGCAAGGATTATTGGCAAGCCGCCTTTGTCCATGACGAGGTGCAGGTAATTGTTCGACAAGAGGTAGGAGATACCATTGGTAAACTCTGTATCGAAGCAATCAAAAAAGCGGGTACGTACTACAATTTCCGTATCCCACTCGACGGGGAATACAAGCTCGGAAAAAACTGGGCTGAAACCCACTAAGGCTAACCGAAAGAAGTTTGACCTAGATTTGGCCTATGGTGAACTTCATGAAACTGAGTTCCTAAATGTCCTGAAGAATAAGAAGGTCGAAGTGAAGACCGAGAGGGACAAGTGGGTTAAAACAGGCAACATCTGCATTGAGTACCAAAGCTACGGGAAACCCAGCGGGATTGATGCTACTGAGGCCGACTATTGGGTTCACAACCTAGCTATAGGCGACGATGTTTATTGTCGTTTGTTGTTTTCTGTGGACACCCTTCGCAAGATTATTCGGGAACCAAACAAATTCAAAACTGTTTTTGGTGGGGATAACAACGCTTCCCGAATGTATCTAATTAAACTCTCCAAGCTGTTCACCAAAGAACAACTAGAGATTTATTCTAATCTATCCACATTGGTAAAGGATGAAGAATGACTGCACTACTTATAGATGGTGATATCGTGGCTTTTAAAGCTGCTACTGTAAGTGAACACCCCGTCCATTGGGGGGATGACCTATGGACACTGCACTCATACACCAGTGAAGCATATGTTTACGCTGCGGCTATGGTGGAACAATTACACGAGAAATCTGGATGCACTCATGCTTGGGTTTTCTTTTCAGGCAAGAAGAATTTTCGAAAGGAAGTGGACCCAAAATACAAGGCAAACCGCATAGGCAAGCGTAAGCCCCTTTGCCTAGCACCGCTGCGTAAACGAATGGAAGAAACAATGCGGTGTGTTTCCTTCGACGGCCTTGAGGCTGATGACCTATTGGGTATTTATGGAAGCGCACTCCCACACAAAACTGTAATCTGGTCCATAGATAAAGACCTTCGGCAAATCGCTGGGTTGCACCTCATAGATGACGAGGTTGTAGAGATATCCCCTGAGACTGCCGAGCGTAATTTCTGGATGCAAGTTTTGGTTGGTGACACAGCGGATAACTACAAAGGCTGTGTGGGTGTAGGTCCTGTAAAAGCCGAAAAGATACTCACGAAAAAAGACGGGCTGACCACATGGGAAAAGGTACTCGCGGCCTACGAGAAAGCTGGGCAGACCTTCGATGATGCCCTGACCAACGCCCGACTAGCTTTCATTCTCCGAAAGAACCAGAGGGACACGCTTTGGGAGCCGCCAATCCAATGAAATACGAACACTATAAAAGATTAGAGGATGCAAGAGTGACGGATGAAATGGTCAATAAACCCGCCCACTATAATCAGAGCGAGATTGAGTGCATTGATGCAATCAAAGCGGCAACAGGTAAATCCTACGAAGCCTATCTTCAAGGCACAATCATCAAATACCTATGGCGGTACAATCATAAACACAAAGACAGAATTGAAGACCTCAAGAAAGCTCAAAACTACCTCTCAAGATTAATCCAAGAGGTAACAACTAATGGCTAAATGGAGTTTTTCTATGATTAACCGTGAAGAATACGCAAAGGTTCTAGAAGCCAGCAAAGCCCTTAATTTCAATGGCTACCAAAAGGAAGCCCATAGCACAGCGGTCTATCCCCCAGAAATGGGTATGGCCTACTGTGTCACTGGGTTGTGCGCTGAGACGGGCGAGGTAGCCGATAAGGTTGCTAAATACTACAGAGGTGACGGTGATTTAAACCGTGATGGCCTCAAGAAAGAGTTGGGGGATGTTCTGTGGTTTATTGCAGAGCTTTCCACACACCTAGGATTTGACTTGGATGAAGTGGCCCAAGGCAACCTAGACAAACTAGCAGATAGACAAAAAAGAAATGCCCTCAAGGGTAATGGAGATAACCGTTAATGGACCAGTATCAGCAATATATCGCACTCAGTAAATACGCTCGTTTTGTCGAAGGTGAAGAACGCAGGGAAACATGGGGAGAGAGTGTCGATAGATATATTAACTTCTTTTCAGAAAAATTCCCCCAAGCTAAAAAAGACCTTGCTGAAGCCTCTGGTTATATCAAGTCACTTGCCGTTGTTCCTTCGATGAGAGCAATAATGACAGCGGGTCCCGCTTTAAACAGGGACCATATAGCGGGTTATAATTGTTCGTATCTGGCGATTAACGACCAAAGGGCCTTCGATGAAACCTTGTATCTCCTGATGTGTGGTACGGGTGTTGGGTATTCTGTGGAACGTGCAAACACCGAACAACTACCAACAGTACCCCTGAAGCTAAAACCAAGTGATGATTTGATTATCGTTGAGGACAGCAAAATAGGATGGGCAGAGGGCCTACGTAAACTCATAACCGCATTGTATAACGGGGAAGTTCCACAGTGGGACTTGGGCAAGATTAGACCCTCTGGCTCTCGCCTCAAAGTCTTTGGTGGCAGGGCCTCTGGACCCGACCCACTTGAGAAACTGTTTAAGTTTACCATTAAGACTTTTCGGGAAGCAGAAGGACGCCGCCTAAAACCTTTAGAATGTCACGATATTCTTTGTGCTGTTGCTGCGTCAGTTGTGGTTGGCGGGGTGCGCCGAAGTGCAATGATTAGCATATCGGACCTTAATGATGACGAAATGCGTAACTGCAAATCAGGGGAGTGGTGGAAAGACAACATTGACCGTAAGTTTGCTAACAATTCTGTGGGATATACTGAAAAGCCTTCTATGGGTGACTTCCTTTCCGAGTGGCAATCGTTGTACCAGTCTAAGAGTGGTGAAAGAGGTATCTTCAACCGCAAGGCCGCTATGGACCAAGCGACCAAATCAGGCCGTAGGGACCCTAATCACGCCTTCGGGACAAATCCTTGCGGAGAGATTTTATTACGCGATATGCAGACATGTAATCTCTCAGAGTGTATCATTAGGGTTTCTGACGATGAAGAACTACTGACCAAAAAGGTTCGCATAGCAACATTATTGGGAACACTTCAGTCTGCCTTAACCGACACTCGGTACTTACGTCCTGAGTGGAAGAAAAACATGGAAGAGGAACGTCTTTTGGGCGTTAGCTTCACAGGCATTATGGACAACCCCTTGATGCACGAAGGGGATGGACTTGCCAGTTTGTTAGACCGCCTAAAGAAAGAAGTGCTAAAGACAAATAAGAAGTGGGCTATTAGGCTGGGTATCCCTGCGTCTGCCGCTACAACTTGCGTCAAGCCAAGTGGGACGGTTTCACAGCTAAGTTCGTCTGCCTCTGGGATTCACCCACGATACGCTAACCACTACATTCGGCGGGTACGTGCAGACATCAAGGACCCTCTGGCAACATGGATGGCTGACCAAGGGCTTCCTAACGAACTAGACAAACACCAAGAGGATAATTTGGTTTTCTCGTTCCCTATCAAATCCCCAGCGGGTTGCGTTACTCGCCACTCTATGACCGCTATGGACCAACTTAACCTATGGATGATTTACAGAAAATATTGGACTGAGCATAACCCCAGTATCACCGTGTATGTCTCTGAGGACGAGTGGATTGAGGTTGCCGATTACGTGTATCAGAACTTTGAAGAGGTAGGTGGGGTGTCGTTTTTACCTAGGGAAGACGACAAACACACCTACGTACAAGCACCTTATGAAGAAATAAATGAGTTGCAATATGCTGATTTTATGGGTAAAATGCCCTCAGTTTCTTTCTCGGCTTACAGGGAAGCTAAGGACATGACGGTTGCTTCACAGGAACTAGCATGTACGGGCGGTGCTTGTGAGCTTTAGGGATTGTTAACTGGGTTAACTAACTTCGGGTCGCCTTCGGGCGGCCCTTTTTCGTTTATTGGACATTATCGGGTTTACCACCATGCAAACATTTACAGGCACACCGCTGATATCAAAAGAGGTTCTACATTACCTTGAGGCTCAGTACCCAGACAGGATTCCTATGGATACCTCTCTGACCGCTGAAGACTTCCGTTATCTGCAAGGCCAACAAAGCGTTATCGAAAAGATACGCCAACTCTCAGAGTTTGAAGAAGAGGACTAACCATGTGCCTACCTAAGAAAACAGTTGTCATGCCAGAGCAGAAAACAATGACACCAACTATCGGGGCATCAGCACCCGCTGCGGCGGTCTTAAACACAAAGCCTGTAGATTTTGATGCGGTTGATAGCGACAGTGCGTCCCTAAAGAAGAAATCCAAGGGCAAGAAAGCCTTTCGTATCACTAAGAAAAACGATGTGGGTACACCTATGTCTGGTTCTGGCCTCTCAATTCCTAAGAGTGCTTAGAAATGTGTACGGGTGTAGAGTACATTTCGCATGAAGCCTACAATAACCCTAACCGCGCTGCACCTGTAAGAACTTCGGGTGAAGGTGACGGTGGAACAGTAGGTAACGGCTATTCCAATAAGCCCCTGAACGCCACAGGTATCGGAACAGACCGCTTTGGTAAAAACGGTAATACTTTCAAGACCAGAAATGACGGGAAAAAGACCTTTGAATCAGGTTCTACGATAACCAACGTATCTAAGCCCAGCACAAGCAGAAGCACAGGGCTTGGCTTTGGTGGTAAGGGACCAGACACAGGTAAGTATTCGGGCGGTTTATATTAAATAAGTTAACGCAGTTAATTGACTGTCAGCCGCCCTTGGGCGGTTTTTTCGTTTTAAGGGGCGGCAATGAGTAACAACAAAACCTATAAAATTAAGTATGCCCTGAGTATTCCTGAAAGGACCAGCTCTGGACGAGCAGTTTCTTCAAGAGATATTGCTACTACATTTACAGTCAGTGCGCCCGATATAAAAACGGCTAAACAGCAATTAAAAATATCCAAGCCTTACAAAAAACAAATGGAAAGAGCTTCCTCACGGCTAGATTTTCAAGAACACAGAAAACCAAGATTAACTATAGATAAAATTACAGAGAAGAGTGGAAAAAGTAAGGAAAAAGTAGTTCACGAATCCCCACGAAACAGGCGTATTTTTGGAGGGGGCCGCGCTGCTGGGGTTGATGCAACAGTAGGCCGAGGCTCTAAAGGACTACTGAAAAATAAGCTAATGCCAAACACTTAAAAGAGGGTGCCATGCTAAACGCACAAAATAAGTCTGTAGCTGGTAGGTACACACAGCTAGAGTCACACAGGCACTCATTCCTAGAGCGCGGCAGGGATGCCTCTGAGTTAACCATTCCAACACTTGTACCACCCGAAGGACACTCAGGGTCCACCCTGTATAAAACTCCTTATCAGTCGGTGGGTGCCAGAGGTATCAATAACCTAGCCTCTAAACTACTCATGACCCTTTTGCCGCCCAACGCGCCGTTCTTTCGGTTATCTATTGATGACTTTGATATCGAACAGCTTGCAGGGAAGGACGCTAGGGGAGCCGTTGAGGAAGCCTTGTCCCGAATAGAACGTGCGGCAATGCAAGAGATTGAAGCTACTGCCGTTAGGGTCCCTGTGCATGAAGCCCTGAAGCAACTTATCGTAGCAGGGAACGCTCTGGTCTATATGCCAAAAACTGGTGGTATGAAAGTGTACCGATTAGACCGCTATGTGGTCAAACGCGATACCATGGGTAACGTACTGGAAATTATCACTAAGGAGACTGTTTCTCCTATGATGCTTCCTAAAGAAGCCCAAGAAATCATAGCGACCTCTGAAGATTATGATAGGGACACAACAAAGAACTGTGACCTATACACCTACATTTGTCGCAAAGGTAATAAGTTTGAGATTTATCAGGAAGTAAAAGGGTTCGTTATCCCTAGTACCCAAGGTACTTTCCCGCTTGAAAAACTCCCGTTCATTCCCCTGAGATTTATTAGGATTGATGGCGAAGATTATGGGCGTGGGTATGTAGAAGAGTATATCGGTGACTTACGAAGTCTTGAGGCTCTTACGAGAGCTATTGTCGAAGGTGCTGCGGCGTCTTCAAAGGTACTATTTCTGGTGAGGCCCAACGGAACAACAAAACAATCAACATTAGCAAAGGCCCCCAATGGGGCTATCGTCCAAGGGGATGCTAATGACGTAACTACCCTTCAGGTACAGAAGTACAATGACTTTAGGGTAGCCCAAGAAACAGCCTCAACTATTACAGAACGTCTTTCCTTTGCGTTCCTGTTAAATAGTGCCATTCAAAGAAATGCGGAACGTGTCACAGCGGAAGAAATAAGGTATTCTGCACAGGAGCTAGAAACAGCCCTTGGTGGTGTCTACAGTATTCTCTCCCAAGAGTTTCAGTTACCGCTTGTTAAGCTCTTGCTGGCTCGTCTTGAGACAACAGGCAAGATGCCAAAGATGCCCAAGGATTCCGTAAAGCCTCAGATTGTTACTGGCTTGGAAGCTCTTGGTCGTGGACAGGACTTGAACAAACT
>Ga0075444_10000218_pt1 | contig 33352 bp, 16 predicted proteins | sample CoawatmetaG01DNA_FD_76836 | JGI IMG/M metagenome (GOLD analysis project Ga0075444, IMG submission 76836) | Marine microbial communities from the West Antarctic Peninsula - Coastal water metaG017-DNA | ecosystem: Environmental > Aquatic > Marine > Coastal | place: Atlantic Ocean: West Antarctic... | reverse complement strand
GAGTGATGGTGGAAGATCCCAAAACTGGCAAAACCGTAGTTGTGAAAGTGAACGACCGCGGCCCCTACGCCTGCAAGCGGGTGATGGATCTCTCCAAACAAGCAGCAACCAACCTTGGCACTATTTCTAGAGGTGTTGCCTTCGTCGAAGGTACTGTAGTTGATGATGACGACGAGTAGTTAATTCATATACGTATGCGCGGCACCACAATATTTTGCCGATATTATTTATAATGGGCCAAAATAATTGGTGACAACATGACCGTGAAATTCTTAGTCGCAATCAGCCTTCTGCTTGCCCTCGAGACAGGCTTGCCAAGCTGGGCCGCAACAACCTGGCAATCGACCTACGGGCAAGGCCAAACAGCTCTGAGCGAGCAAAACTTGCCCCAGGCCGAAGAATATTTTCGCCGCGCCCTGGGCCAAGTAGAAAAACAATCACACAGTGCTGATGACTTAGCCAAGTGCCTGACACGTTTGGCCGATACTTTGGCCTTGAGTAACAAAACCACTGAAGCCCAGGCCACCTATCAACGAGTTTTGTCTGTCCTTGAAAAGAAATACGGTAAGAACAGCGTCAAAACTGCTCCGGCTCTCATTGCTCTAGGCTCGGTACAAGAGTCAGAAGGCGACCATTCTGCCGCCATGCCCTATTACCAGCGGGCATTTGAACTGAACGAAAAAAACTACGGCCCCTACAGCCCTGAAATAGTCGCTAGCCTTCATCGTTTAGCTCGTTCAACCTACAAAGCGGGCTTCAGAGAACCGGCGGCAAAACACTACAAAAGAGCAATGTCTATTTTGCTCAACCAACCCAGCCTAGAAGCCAGCAGACAACTGCCATCGCTAATTAGCGACTACAAAGACTTGATCAAAGGCGACGACCAATCAAGCCAAGACTTGCTCAAAGATTTCAAGAAAGACACGGCATTGCCAGAGCAAGCAACAACTAAAACTGTGCCGAGCAATCAAAGCCAATCAGCCTGGCAAGAGCAAAGCACAAATAAGTTAGCAAGCGACCATAGTTTTCAAACAGAAGAAGAATCAAAGATTCTGCTAAGAGGACTGAATCAAAACTACTCAGAGCAGGCTCTAAATCCAGCCTATAAAACAATGAACGAAGCCATTTTCGATCAAAATCACTATGGCAAAGGCGAAGACTTTTATCAGCGCAAAATTGCTGCCGATATTGCCTCACTGGGAGCCAATCATCCCTCCACTGCTAATGATCTCAGTGGCCTGGCGCTCTTTTATATTGGCCAAAAGCGCTACGGCGACGGCGACGCCCTGCTAACAAAAGCACTAGGCATCTATAAAGCTGCGTATGGCTCGAACAACATATTGACCATTCGCACCATGGCTACACTGGCTTCAACAAAAATGCACCTTGGCCAAAACCAACAGGCTGAAGAACTATATAAGAGCGCCCTAGCACTCTCCCAAACAGCCCTGGGCCCTAACAATATTGAGACCGCTAGAATTCTCAACGATCTAGCTTTTCTCTACTATTCGCAAGACAAACTCAAAGATGCCAAAACTTTCTATCAGTGGGCTCTAGCTAGCACCGAAGGTGCCGTTGGCAAAAGCGATCCACTCTTAGCGGCCTGTCTCAAAGACTACGCTCAAGTGCTGCACAGCCTTGGCAGCGAAAGTGAATCGATAGCAGCAGAAGACAAAGCCAAGCTAATTTTGACCAAGTAAGTAAAAATAAAAAGGCAGTTGTTAAGGGCAAGTCAGAATATTTCGCTGTCTAAATTTGTCCTCCATATCCTCACGCAAGCCACCCGTTCGATCGAGCAAAGTAATAGAAGCAAGTTGACGAACCTGCAATTGCAAAAATAATTGAAGGTGATAACGATATGAACAAAGCTCTATTGCTAGCCTTAGGCAGCATGATGATTTTTATGACCAGTGCTCAAGCTAAAGACGTGCATGGTAAAGCCTGCGCGAAGAAAGAGGGAGCCACAGTGGCCGCCTGTTCTAAAAAAGCAAAAGTAGAAACAAAGAACGCTGCTGCCAGCATCAAAACATCACCAGCAAAAAAGGCCACTAAATAACAACCAGACAGTGATACTGCCTGTGGTGAAGGCTGGCTAAATCGCCAAGCAATTTAGTCAGCCTTCATTACCTAATGCAAGCAATAGTCGATCGCACTACCTTGCGTCAAATATTGCCTAACCAGCCGTCTCCACCTTTTTCGCGTGTTTCAACAAAGCTCGGTTTATGCGTTGGCTTTAAGAAAGGAAATGGCTCACGATTTGCGCCTGTGATAATAGGCTCTTGCTCACACCCACCCTTATGGGGTCGAGTAACAATGATCGGTTCTTCATCTTTGAATGGCCGACCAACTATGATCGGATCATAACCACCGCCTCTACCAGAGGGCTTAACAGCAGCTCCATCATCAACAATAATTACTTTGGGCAATGGGGCACAGCCACTCAAGAGCGTCTCTAATGCCTTTTGCTCTCTGGCAGCCTGTTGCTCATCCAAAATCTTTTCCTTCTTGGCTCCAGCAATCACTGCCGCATAAACGTCTTTCGGTACACTGCCATTGCGTTCATACTGGGCTACTGTGGCAATCAACTGATTTTCATACTGTGCCTTTAAGGCTGAACTCGCCGTGCCTGACTCAAGCTGGGCAATCTGCAAAGGTGTCATACCTTTCTTAGCTGTCTCAGAGATGTTTTTCTCAAGAGCGGTGGTGCGTCTATTGAGCTCATCGAGCATCGGTGTCTTTGGCCGAGCGTCCGTATCGTACTTGGACAGCGGATTGTCAGCCTTGGCTTTGTTGTAATCCTTGAGCTGCTGTTCTTCTCTAGCCAACTGTTGCCGCTCACTTGGCGTCATACCGGCACGAGCCAAAAGCCGCACATGATCGTGCAAGGTGTCTCTCTCTCCGAATATTCCAGCCCACTTATCTTTTATAGTCTCTATAACTCCGTCCACTCCAGCTTTGGTAGAGTTTGGAGTCAAGGAAATAAACTCAGGTGGGGCTTTGGCCTTACTACCATCGAGGGGTACTGAATGGTCAATATTTCTTGGTAACGGCATAAAAGGGTCTAGCGCCGGATCCCATTTTTCCGGTCTCATGTAGAGTTTGTCCACAGAGGAACCCTTCAATAAATCCAATGCACTCAACTCTGGTAAAACGGCTTTGCCGGTGTTACCGCCTTCAATTTGGCGAGATTCTAATTCCATAAAATGCACCTCTATATATGCGCCCGGTAAAGTACCAGGGCTTACGACTTTCTCGCGCAACAGGGGTGCAAATTGCGCTGTTCATACTAAGTTCGAATGAAGACTATCTGGCAAAGGGGTTTCTGCCGACACGCAGATGATAAGTCCTGAATATTGGCATTTTATGGGCGCGAAACAATTAGTTTACACCAGCAAGTAATCGCTCTGACTTACCGGGCTGAGCAAAGCTACATTGCTAGCCTCAGGCAGGATGAGGCTTTTTATGACCAACGCTCAAGCTAAGGACGTGCATGTTAAGCCTGCGCGACGAAAAAGGGAGCCATAGTGGCCGCCTGTTCTAAAAAGCAAAAGTAAATAAAAGAACGCCACTGCTAGCATCAAAACAGCACCAGCAAAAAAGGTCACGAAGTAACAGCCGTACTATGATACCGCCAGTAGTGAAGGCTGACTGACTGAACCTTATCGATGCAGAGCTTTTTGGTTCCCATCGACAGTCTGGTATAGAGTTAGAAGTTATACTTCCGGCTCCATGGCTTACTTCATTAATAAACTGCCTAAGCAACACTCCATTTTAGAAATCGCCAACGAAATTAGTTAAAACTAACGTATGTTATCTCGATTGAAGTTCTTGGCAAGATTGATACAAGGCACATTTGCTTCAAAGGTTTCTTAGATTCTGCCAATTTCTAGCGCCTCAATTCCAATGCACCTTGGCGTCCCGTCTACCCTAACATTGTCATTCCCCCTGTTTCGCTCTGGTGCAAGGATACAAACGGATCTTATCTCTTGGTTCTGACTGCTTTCAGTCAGAACCGGGACGTTCATACTGAAAATAATTCATTTGAGGTGCTTATCGCCTAATGTCAAATGTCTATTGCCTACGATTGATTGAGAAGCTTAGAACGGTATTTAAAGGTGTCGCAGGAAGCTCGAAGTGGCTCTTGCTACTTTGTGTTCTAGCACTCTGTCTTGGCAATGCCTTGCCAAGCTTCGCGACCAATCCGCCTGTGATTAGCCCATCAACGGGTGTTTACTCAACTGTCCAAAGCACTGTGACAATAACTGGCGATGCTGGCGCGACTTTTTTCTACACGACCAATGGGACGCCTGCCACCACATCTAGCACCGTATATAGTGCACCGTTTAGTATCGGAGATTCAGCGACGATAAGGTCTGTTGCTCAGCTAAGTGGTGTGACAAGTTCGGAGACTATTTCCAACATCCAATCTGATAAGAATACTCTGGGTGTGCCCAGAACAAATCTCAAGCTATGGGTCAGGAGCGACTTTAGTCCGATTCTGAGTGGGTCGAATATTACTCAGCTCAATGATCTTTCGGGTAGTGTCCCGGCCAACAACGGCACACAAGCTACCGGGGCAAATCAAGCTACTCTTGTTTCAGCTGCCATCAATAGCTATCCTTCTGCTTCGTTCAACGGGACATCGAGAAATTACTCGTTAGCGAACCAGCTAACAGACTTGACGAGCGGTTTTTCAATCTTTGCAGTAATAAAGCCTGTCGGCACGGCTACCAAAACACTATTTGCCACCTCTAATGCTGGACCATCTAACTTGGTTAGCCTTGAGACTGTTAATACACAAGTGCGGCTCAATGCCTACAATGCCACCACGGCAAGCAATGTTATTACTCCCACTAGCAGCATTACTGTTGGCAAGTTTCAGCTTGTTGATGCCGTTCACAATGGTGCTGCCAGCGCCAGTATTTCGGTGAATGGAGAGAGCAAGATATCTGGCACAGTACAGAACCTGGTCAACACGGCTAGGACTCAAAATATTCTTGGTGCAAACAATACTGTTACTACCTTCTGGAATGGCGAACTAGCCGAGCTTCTTGTCTACAGTCGTGCGGTGACAGAGACCGAGAGAAAGAATATTCAGGCCTATCTCTTCAATCGCTATCAGCTCACCACGGCAACTGCGACTGCGGCTCCTGTATTTAGCGTTGGCACAAGCACTCTGACCGAACCGACAGAAGTTGCCATAGCTGTGCCTTACAACGGAACAGCGTATGTGACCGTTGATGGAACCGTTCCATCGACTAGTTCGCCCGTGTACTCAAAGCCCGTGCGCATCTCCTTTTCCCAAACTTTGAAGTGTCTGATCGTGGCCAACGGTGTTAGCAGTGCCGTGACAAGTGCGGTCTATACGCTCGATTCAACCAAGTGGCCCGCTCCAGATCCAGCCGATACAAGAGCACTTCAAATCAATTTGCAACTACCCACAACAGCTATACCACAGTAACTATCTTCGTAGACGGCGAGAGAATCAATAGAATGAATCACGGATTTAAAATGCATCACAGGCTTGCTTCCAAAGGCTCAAGATTTGTCGCACGGCTTCTTGCTATTGGTCTTACCCTTTTGATGATTTCGACAACTACTCCTCTAGCTGCTTTGGCCATGCCAGAGATTCCATATCACCCTGATACCGCAGTGCCGCCACCCGCAAATGTTCAAGTAAAGACCGGGCCGCGTTCAGTAAAGATAGTCAAGCCTGAGCTTAAGCTTTCAGCCGACCCAACAGACCTTGAGTTAACTACCGCGCGAGTATTTCAAGAACCGCTAGTACCGATGTCGACCAAGGCCGTTCCTGGTGAAAACGAAGCATTAGCCGGTGCCATTAGAGCTTTTAAGACTGCAAGTGTCTCTCCCGATTCTGGCGCGGCTGCAACTACTGCTGGTAAAGATGCTACCGACAAATTGAACTTAGCACCATTTGAGAAGTTTCTAGCCGCTTACCCAAGCTCTCGCTGGGTGCCATCTGTTCAAGTAAATCTAGCCGAAATCAAGTTTAAGTCTGGTTATCTTTCTGAAGCTTTATCTCTCTTTCGTTCAGCCTGGGAAGGGTCAAAGAATGAAACGGATAGAGACAAAGCCGCTGTGGCAAATCAAGCTATCTCTAGCTTACTGATTATTGATGCACGGGTTGGTAGAAAAGATGAGCTGAAGAACTATCTAGCTATGGTCAAGGATAGAGCCTTTTTCGGCTCGGCTGAGCAAAAGGTCAAAAGTGCAAAAGACGGTCTGTGGAGCATGGAAAATGCACCAGGTCGGTCTTTTAAGTGCGGTCCACTAGCTGTTAATAATGTTTTGAATTTGACGAAGGCTAGTCCCGAGTTCAATCCGATTCTAGAAAAGGCACAGTCAACTGTTAAGGGCACTAGCTTAGCTCAAGTCAAGGATTGGTCTGACAAGGTCGGCCTCAAGTATCAGGCTGCAAAACGCTCGAAGGGAGCTGCTTTTGTTGTTCCGTGTGTTATGCATTGGAGCGTCGATCACTTTGCTGCTATCGTGGGAAAAGACAATGGTCTCTTTCATCTTAAGGACCCAACCTTTGACAACGATGGCCAGCTTTGGGTAACTGCAAAAGCCCTTGAACAAGAGACTGATGGCTACTTCTTAGTGCCGACAGATAAGCCTTTGCCACCTGGCTGGAGTGCGGTATCAGAAGAAGAAGCAGGAAAAGTATTTGGCAAAGGCAACGCCAGTGGTAGGAACGGAAACGATACATCGAAAGATGCGCCAAAGAATGGACCGCCCTGCGATACACCAGGTATGGCTCGGGCTGACTCATACAGCATGCTTGCTTCTCTGCACATTGCTGATATTCCGATGGAGTACTCACCGCCCATCGGGCCGAGCATCAACTACAGATTTGACTATAACCACAAACAGACCAATCAGCCAGTTACCTTTAGTTTTACCAATGTCGGCCAGAACTGGAATTTTAACTGGCTCTCGTATTTGACTGTAGATCCAAGCACCAGCGTTGCCTCAGTCAGAATTAGAGAAGGCGGCACCGAGGTCTATGCGCCAAGTGGTGGCGTTTATTCGCCGAGCTTCCTATCCCAGGCATTGCTCGTCAATATGGGCAGTGGTGTCTATGAAAGACGAATGAAAGATGGCAGCATTGAAGTCTACAATCAACCCGATTCAAGCTCTCCACCACGAATATTTCTCACGCAAGTCAAGAATCCGCAAGGTGACACTGTCTTCGTGCAATACGATGCTAATTTTCGCATAACCACGATTACTGACGCAATTGGTCAGGTAAGCACTATAAGCTATGTTTCAAATACAGTCGGAAATGTGGGCTTCTACAAAATAGCAAGCATCACAGACCCATTTAGTCGCAGCATTTCCTTAAGCTATGACTCAACGACTACAAATCTGCTATCGATAACTGACGTCATTTCGCTGAAATCATCTTTTCAATATGACACCACTTCTAGTTTCATCAGCCAGATGACTACAGCTTATGGCACAACTTCGTTTTACGATTATGTGCCGGGGATTGACGTCTACCCTGCTGTCGGGCTGCGCACGACTTATCCTGATGGCACGGCCTCAGTCATTGAGAACTGGATTGATGAGCGAAAAACATCATACATCTGGGATCGCCACGCCCTATTGATGTACCCGAATGATCCTGTTAATCATGTCTACACTCACTGTGAGTTGATGAAATGGACATTTGATACCAGCAACAACCAAGAAGCATCGTCCACCCAATGGATAGCCCATCCTCTGGAGTCGACAAGCCCAATCTACATGCGTTATGCCAGCAACTATGGTCCTAACTATGCTGGTTTCAATAACCTGCCAACGGTAGTTTCACGAGACCTAGGCAACTTCACTGTGAATTTAATTGTTGGCGGGACAGTAACTCCTGGTGATGTGGTCGGAGTCAAGAACGATTACAATTATGCCGTGTATACAGTGCAAGCGGGTGATACACCCGAGAAAGTTGCTGCGGGAATCCAGAATTCTGTCAATACAAGTGCCATTTATCAAACCAATGGAGTTTCTGCCGGTCTCATCGGCACGACAGTTAGCCTGCGCTCAGAAAGAGATCTAAGCAGAACTTACAACACCTACTTGAGTGGTGGAGCGACCGAAACGCTTACGCTGCTTTCGCAAGTTCGTCAGTCAGCAGTTGCTACACTCTATGGCACGATAACGCCAGGCGATGTGGTTTCAATTTATGCCGAGTATCCTTTCCGCATAACTTTCAATTACACGGTTCAAGTCGGCGATACCGCTGCCTCAATATGCTCCAATTTTGCGGCGATGATGAATGCCAACGCTTCATGGCAAGCTTATAACGGCGTAGCGACAGCAAGTGGCAATAAAATCGACCTTGTCTGCTTCAGTCCGGAACAACAGCTTTATAATACTGGTGCCACAGGCACTGAATTCTTTGACGTGCAGTCATATCGCAGTGGTACCGCTCAACTAACTGAGAATCAGTACAATTCAACAGGCAATTTAACGCAGACAATTGACCCCATGCGCCGCACCTTTTCATATTCCTATGCGGCCAATGGAATTGATCTATTAGAAAAGAGAGAAACCCAAGGGACAGATAACTATCTCATGGGTCACTGGGAATACAACTCAAAGCACCAGCCGATTGTCTATATCGATGGCTCGGCACAGAGAACTGAAATCACGTATAACAGCTCTGGCCAGGTTTTGACGGTCAAAGACCCAAACAACAATATCACCACCAACACCTATACAGGAACTTGCAAAGCCACTGTGGGCGGCACTGTAACGGCGGGGAATGTTCTGACAATAACGGTTTTTGATGCTGGGTTGTCCGGCGGCTCCAAGGCAATTAATTACACCGTTTTAGCCGGGGCGACTTTAACCACCATTGCCACAGGTATTAAGAATGCCATCAATGCGGATAGCGCATTAGCTGCAATTGGAGTCACCGCAACTTCATCAGCTGCCGTGGTTACTTTGCTTTCAACCTCGGTCAATGTCACTTCTTACACCGCCAGTGTTAGCGGTGGCGCCACAGAGACCTTGGCTCTTGGTGCAAATACATGGGGATATTTGACTAAGATCGATGGTCCTTTGGCGGGCAGTCAGGATATCACGACCTTTACTTACGATTCTTATGGAAGAGTCGCTTCTCAGACTAGCTCTACAGGCTACACCCTAGCTTTTACATATGATGCAATGAATCGGCCGCTCCGAACAACTTATCCAGATGCAACTTATGAGCAAAATATTTACGACAAACTTGATGTTGTTCTAAGCAGAGATAGAAATGGCCGTTGGACTCAAAGAGCCTTTGATTCTCTTGACCAAATGAGCTATGAAGTCGATCCGCTCGGTCGCAAGACTCAATATAACTGGTGCTCTTGCGGCTCTCTGGCATCTTTGATAGATCCACTCGGTCGGCAGACTTCCTGGAGTCATGATCTTCAAGGGCGGCTGACGACCAAGACCTACCCTGATAGCTCAAATTACTCCTATGTTTATGAGGAGAAGACTAGCAACGTTAAGCAGAGGACCGATGCGCTTGGACAGAAGACCATCTACCTTTACAATCCGGATAAAAGTACGTTCTTAACTATGTATTTTAATGCCGTAATTGCAACAGCAAATGCCGCCAAGTATTGGGACTACAACTTCAAACGTCAAACAAAATCCTCCAAAAACGATTGGGGCAGCATTGACTATTCTTACAATAGCTATGTCAGCAGCTCAGGGGCAACTCCGATTACAGGTGGTGGCAGGCTTCAACTTGTTCACAACGACAGAATGGCGAACTCTGACATAACCTTTGTTTATGATGCCTTAGGCAGAATCACGAATCAGTCAGTCAATGGCGCAGCCAATTCAGACACCGTAACTTATGATGCAATAAGCAGGGTAACAGCCGAGACCAATGCTCTGGGCAACTTCAGCTATGCCTATGTAGATGACACAACTGGTTATTCCAAGGGCGTAAACCGCCTTGCTTCGGTAACTTATCCAAACAGCCAGGTAACAAAATACAGCTGGTACCCAACCAGCGGCGACGAGAGGCTGCAGCAGATCGCTAACCTCAAAACCAGCAGCGGCCCGACAATTTCGCAATATGGCTATCGCTACAACCCTGGTGGAGAAATTACCCAATGGCAGCAATTGCAAGGTAATAGCAGCGTCAATTTGAACCTTGGGTATGACAAAGCTGGGCAGTTAACTAGTTCACAAACAGGTTCAGGCGGCCCATCAACGGCCTATCTAAACCAAAACTATTTTGCCTATGATGCTGCTTCAAACCGCACTGCTGTTCAGCAAAACAGTATAAATCGAGTAAAACTCGGCGGGACTGTAACTACAGGCAATGTGCTGACTATTACTGTCAAAGACCCGAGTCTCTCTGGTGGTCAGACGGCTATTAGCTACACGGTTGTTGGTGGAGATACTCTATCGACTATTGCTACTAAGTTTGCGGCAGCAATTACTGCGGACTCTTCGCTACTGGCACTTGGTGTCAATGCCACAGCAAACGGCTCAGTAATGAGTATCAAGTCGGCATCTTCTAACATCACAACCTATACTCAATCAACAAGTGGCGGAGCGACAACCACAATCTCACTAGGCGTCACCAACAACTTTGTTGAGAACGCAGTAATCGGCGGTACTAAAACCACAGGCAACATCCTCACAATTACTATTAGCGATGCCGCCTTGAGTGGAGGTTCAACAGCAATCAATTACACAGTTCTTGCTGGTGACACCTTAAACACAATGGCCACTGGCATGAAAAACGCTATTAATGCCAATGCTGGTCTTGCAGCAGCGGGTATTACCGCTACTTCAGCAGGTACTGCCATCACAATCAAGTCAACTTCAGCCAATGCAACCACTTACTCTCAATCGGTAAGTTCTGGCGCTACTGCAACTATCTCGCTTTCTATTAATCAAAACGGTCCACAGACAATTGCCATCAGTGGCACGAAAACAACCGGCGATACAATCACCATCAGCGTCTACGATGCTGGATTGGCTGGAGGCGTTAAAGCTGTCACGTACACAGTTCTTGCAGGTGACACGTTGCCTTCGATTGCTACTGGTTTGGCTAGCGCTTTAACGGCCGACGCAACCCTTCAAGGGGCTGGTATCAGCGCTACATCGTCAGGCACGGTAGTTACATTGCAATCAAATTCGACTAACGCGACTACTTTGAGAGCAACAACAAGCGCAGCTGCTACTGAATTGGTTGCCCTAAACATACCTGCCAACGGCGTTCAAACAGCAGTGGTTGGAGGAGTCAAGACAACCGGCGATATTCTCACCGTCACAACTTTTGACTCCGGTTTGGCTGGAGGTTCACAGGGAGTTAATTATACAGTCTTGGCAGGAGACACGTTAGCGACGATTGCGGCTGGGTTAGCGACAGCAATAAATGGCAATGCTAACCTAACGGCAATAGGAGTGACTGCGACCTCGTCTTCTACAGTATTGAACATTAAGTCAACATCAACAAATTCCACAACTTACACGAAATCCCTTAGTGGCGGTGCTACCGAGACTATTACTCTAGCTCCGGCCAGTGGAGTAGCTCAGTACGGCTACAACAATCTCAACGAGCTAACTAGCATTGCTACAGGAGGAGCAACTAAGTTTCAAGCTAACACAAACAAAGCGCTCAAAGTGGCAACGGTTAATAGCAATGCCGCTAATCTTGAGTGGTCACAAAGCTTCAGTGCGAACGCCACTCTAGCTAGTGGAGCGAACACAGTACCAGTAAGCGCTACCGATGGCGCCAGCAATGTTGTAGCCAATAACTATCAGGTTGGCGTTACTGGCCCAAGCAGTGCTTCGCTAACATTCGATGCCAATGGCAACATGACCAGCGACGGTACGAACACTTACGCTTGGGATGCAGAAAACAGGTTAATAAAAATCACCTACGCTGGTGTCGGGAATTACAGCAACCTTGTATATGACGGACTTGATAGAAACGTTCAGTGCCTAGAGTATTCCAGCGGCATTTTAACCGATACCAAGAACCTGCTGTGGAATGCCAATGAAATCGCAGAGGAAAGAAATGCTGGAGGGACAATTAACAAACAGTTCTTCGCATTCGGAGAGAAAATTACTGGAAGTTCATACTTATTCTCAAAAACCCTGCGTCTAGACGTTGCCGAAATGACTGATAACACAGGGGCCATTGTATATCAACAAAGTTTTTCCCCATTTGGCATTCCGGCAGTTGCTCAGTCGCTCATTCCGCCTGATTTTGGATTCACTGGATTCTACATACACAGTCGAAGTGGACTAAACCTTGCAGTATACAGAGCTTTAAGCTGTAAATTAGGCAGGTGGATGTCTAGAGATCCCCTCGGCGAGGACACCGGACCGAATCTCTACACATACTGCAAAAACGAGCCATTAAATAACTTGGATCCGTCTGGTCTCTTTGCCAGCAGTGGAGGAAGCGGCAATAATGGTTGGGGAAATCAATTTCCACCATGCTTCTCTCCATGTGAAGCTGGAGATTTAGAATGCTGTGAAACTCGATTGTCTGATTGCCAATCCAGATGTAGGAAATTTTACGCAAACAGACCTGGGCCAGGAAATGATTTTCTCACTCAATGTTTGAATTGCTGTGCTGCAACATATGACGACTGTACGCGAGAAACCGCACCCAACAGCCCGTTCGAGGGAAGAAATTGGAACGATTGTTTTCGAAATCAACCAAACAGACGTCCACCTCGGTCTCGCGGCAACAGGGGGCCGAGTGTATCTCCAGGAGGGGGCGGTTGGCCAAGAGGGCCGAGTTCTCCACCGATCAGACAACAAGTGCCAACTAGGGCGAAAGAGTGAGAGACAGGTTAAACTTTTATCAGCTGTGGTTACCCGTTAATTGCACTCTTTGTGCGGGCGGAGATGGATGAAAAAAAATCTTCTGGCTAAATTTTCTGACGACCTTGCGAACCTGGAGAAAGGGCGTATATTGAGCCGTTCTAAAGCCGAGAAGCTTGAGAAAGCTATTGAAGCAGATCCGAAGAATATTGCGGCTCGGCTAAAGCTAATTGGCTTCTATCGGCTAAAGCCTGAGTTCAGCCAAACACGTACGAAACATATCGTTTGGATGATCAGCAACATGCCTCAGAGAATCGCCTGGAGGCATAGAGTCATGATGGCTTTGCAGCAGAAGCAAGAACCAGAGCTATTCGCAATGGCTGTAGATGCGTGGCTAAAACAGATAGAGGAAACGCCTGCGGATGCAGACGTAGTAGGAAATGCTGGATTGTTTCTGATTGAAAGTGACTTTAGCCTTGGGAAGCAATTACTCTCGCAAGCTTCCGACCTCTCACCCTTGGAAGACTTTTGGCCTGGTGAGCTGAGCCGATTTTGTTTCTATCACGCGCAGTCTGAAAACGGCAAACAGAGGCATGCTGATTTTGATGATGCCTTACGTTATGGTGAGCTGTTTTTAGAGCGATATGGCTGCGAAGGTGGCCGAAGAACTTCAGCTATTCGTGAGCGCGCACTGATTAGATGTTCAAGAGCTGGATTGATTCTCGGAAAAGCAGAAGCAGTTTTGCGGCATGCACATGCAGCAATAGAATTGGTGGAAAACTGGAATGAAAAACCCAAAACTGGACTATCCCTCCTCGGACTAGTTGCCATCCAAAAAGGCCAAATATCAAGAGCTCAGGAATACTTATTAGGTTCAAATCAGACATATTTGCCTGATTTTGCTGATTTAGAACTTGCCAATGAACTTATTACGAAAGAGAAGTTTGAATGTGTCTCTAGCTATCTGCGTGAATGTCAGCAATTAGGCATTTGGCAGAACAAGGCTCTTGAGCAATGGATTGAAGCGCTAACTAGGCGCGAATCGATCACACTTTTATGAGCAGAATGCCATAAACTCGACCTGATTGTTTCGCTAATAGGGGATATCGGCCCTTCATCCAGCGGTTTCAATAATGACTGCGGAAGGTTCAAAGACTATGCTGCCCCACCAAGGACCCACACAAGCATCCTAAATGAATACAAGCACCTACTGCGAAACACTCGCTGGTGCCTTTGTACCAGCAGCATCGCTTATCGGCTGAGCAATCACTTTAGATTCATTCTGCAATTCTTCACTGGCTTTCTCTGCCACTGTATCGCCTTGATTGATATTGCCGAAAATCTCCACCATGCCATCCATAATTTGGCCTTTGCGCACAGTCACCCATTCCACCACGCCATCTTTTACTTTGCATACAAAAGTATTGAGCGGTGTAGAAACAACGGCTGAGATTGGCACGAACAGTGAACTTTGATGGCGCCTGGTGGGCCAATAGATTTTGCAGAACATACCAGGCAAGATGCTGTAGTCAGGATTAAAGTAGTTAAGCTCCACTGGCATAGTACGGGTATCTTTGTCGAGGTTATTGCTGATACGAGCCACTGTACCAACGAATTTACGCCCGGGGAAAGACGACACAGTGAAAGGCACCTGGGAGCCAACCACAACTCCAGCCGTATCAATTTCAGGAACCGGTGCCACAACCCGCAACAGATCTAGCTGTTTGACGCGGCAAATAGGTGGATAAGCGCCGCTGCCATCAGGGCCGACATAACTGCCCACATGCATTTTGCGCTCAGTAACATAGCCGTCAAAGGGCGCTGTAATTTCTAGATAAGAAGCGAAATCAGCATAGTTTTCAAAGCCCTTAATGCGGGCAGCTAGCTCTTCTTTGCGCATGGTCACTTCATGAGCCTTGGCATTAATTCGCTTAATGAAAGTATTTACTTCTTGGTTGTCAGCTTCCACCGATTGGGCCCATTGCACCACATCGTTGTCTGCCACCACACCTGGCACCAGAGAGGCAGCATAAACACGCTGGTAGGTAGACTGATCGGCCAGTAAATTAGCCTGGCGTTTTTTCAAATCAGCTTGTAAGTCTTGCAAATCAGACTCTTCTGAAGCAACAGCTGCCTTTGCTGCTGCTACGCGGGCCAAAGCCTCATTACGCGAAGCGAGATATTCAGGAGCATACATAGTGGCCATCAGTTGGCCTTTCTTCACAACAGAGCCGCGGTCGACATTAATAGACTTGATGAAGCCTCTAATTTTGGGATACATCAAGACATCTTGGTAGGCCTCAATTTCACCAGGCAACTGATCTTCGCGAAACAGTGTTTTAGACACAACCGATACGGTAGGCACCGAAACGAGCACATCGCCACTGACTTCCTCGACTTTTTTAGGCTCAAGTTTTTGCCACAAGAAATAGCCACCGACGGCAAGCGCTAGAACGATGATACCCAACCAGATTTTCGAAGATTTAGTGACCATGGTCCTCCGGATGCAGCGAATGAGTGCCAGTGCGAGCACCGGTCTGAATAATTGAGAACACCAAAGGCAGTAGAGTTAAAACCGAGGTGGTAGACATACAGAGGCCACCGATAACGGCGCGGCCAAGAGAAGAACTCTGACCATTAGACAAAGCCATAGGCACCATACCTGCCACCATGGCAATAGAGGTCATTAGAATTGGTCGCATACGCATCTGGGCAGCGTGAATGGCCGACTCAGAAGCAGTCTTGCCCTCTTCTCTGGTTTTCTCGGCAAATACAACCAGCAAGATAGCGTTAGCAATACCGACACCGGTAGCCATAATCGCCCCCATGAACGATTGAATATTGAGAGTGGTATTAGTCAAAGTAAGAATGGTCAATACTCCTAGCAAAATAGCTGGTGTGGTCGACATCACCACCAGCACAATGCGAGCAGCCTGGAAGTAACCAAGCAACATCAAAGCTATAACACAAACAGCCAGAACCAAACCACCAAGTAGGTGGGCAAAAGTATCTTTGAGCAAAGGCACCTGGCCAGTAACATCGGCGAATACACCATGGGGCGGAACGCCAGCTCGCTTAATGGCGGCTTTTACTTCTTCTCCCACCCGGCCGAGATCGCCGCCACTGTAGTTAGCAGTAAGCGAGACCATGCGCATCATGTTATAGCGATCGAATTCGCCATTAGTGACCCCATACTGCACTGTAGCCACATCACCAATGAGAGGGTGCTGTGGTCGCCTTGTCTGGCTGCCCGGATAGAGCTTGGCGATATCAGGGTCTTCCATAATGCCGTGGGGCGCCATCTGCTCTTTGCGGGTGCTATTCATAGCAGGGAAGCTAGCAATGTCGTCTTTCGATCTAATCTGGTCTTGTGGTACCTGTACTTGCACTTGATAAGAAAATCCACTTATTGGATCGCGCCACAGACTCAAATTGACAAAGCGGCTGGAGAAGAAGGCTGGTTGCAGTGACATCCCCACCTCTTCTGGGGTGAGGCCAAGCTGACCGGCTAATTCGCGATCAATATCAATTTCGCAAGAAGGGTAATCGAGGGCCTGACCCCACTGCAAGTCACGCAGAGAACTAATCTTGGCCATCTCTTTCAAGACCTTGGCGGCAAATATTTTATTGGTGACTAGATTATGCCCTGATATCTGCACACAAATAGGTGTGGGCGAGCCCAGGTTCATGATCTGGCTAACAATGTCGCCCGGCTCGAAAGAATACTTAGTATCGGGAATTGCCTTAGCCAGACGCTTGCGCATATTGTCTTTGAAGACGCTCATATTGATGTGAGCATCTTCTTTGAGCTGCACATCAATCACGGCCTGGTGCGGGCCACTGGTCCACAAGAAAGCAGAGCTGATGGGGAACATTGGCGGTTGCTGCCCGGCATAGCCAAGGCTTTTTTCGACATTGGCCTCACCGGCCTCAGCTTTGATTAGCTCAAGGGTTTTGAGCACACGCTGCTCTAATGCTTCTACACGCATGCCTGTAGGGGCTGAAATGCGCATGCGAAACTGACTGCTACCAGAATCAGGAAATAGCTCTTTACCAATATTGTTGTAGAGCAAAAGTACTAGGGAAATGCTAACGGTCAGGTAAGTGCCAATCACAACAAAACGCATAGGCATGAGCAGGTGCAACAAACCAGCTAGACCATCTTTCATCTTGTCGATAAAGTCAGGCTTGTGCTCTTTCTTCGGCCCCCGACCAACGGCAGTAGCATGGGCTTCCGCCGCCTCATCACCTTCGCCATCGGGCACACCGCTATGCTCATCTTTTAAGAGCCAGATAGCCATAATCGGCACTAAGGTTGAAGCCAAAGTCGTGGAGGCAATCATGGCAAAGCCCACTGCTAGCGACAGCGGAATAAACAGCTCGCGGGTAATGCCAACCATAAAGAATGAGGGAATAAATACCGCCACCACTGACAACATGGCCAGCAGTCGCGGCACCATGGTCTCAACACAGGCCTCATAAACAGCGCGGGTTTTCTCCACGCCATTGGCCAGGTGACTGTGCATGTTCTCAATACAAACAGTGGCTTCATCAACAAGAATACCGATAGAGAGGGCAAGGCCACTCAATGTTTGAATGTTGATGGTCTGCCCACAAAGCCAGAGACCAACAATTGATGACATCAACGACAGCGGAATGGTAGTAACAACAATGGCCGTACTGCGCAAGTCGCGCAAGAAAAGCAAGATCATCAAACCAGGCAGAATTGTTCCCAGTACACCTTCGTGAAAGACGTCGGTGATGGCCTCACGCACATATTTTGATTGGTCAAATTCATAACTAATTTTGACATCAGTCGGCAATACGGCCTGCATACGGGGCAAAGCGGAAGTGAGAGCGTCGACCACCGAAACAGTAGAAGCATCCCCCCGTTTTACCGCTGGAATATAGACTGTGCGCCGGCCTTGAAAGAGAGCATAACCGGCCAAGATATCAGACGAATCTTCGACCCTACCAATGTCTTTGACAAATATCTGTGGCCCATGACCAGTTCGAATTGGTAAATAATCAAGTTGATGGATATCAGGCAAATCTGAATTGACCGGGGCAATGCGCAAATAATCGCCGGTGCGCACGTTGCCCGCTGGCAAAACTTTGTTGCCCGAGGCCAGGGCTTCGATAATTTCAGCGCCCGAAATATTGTATTGCTTGAGCTTGTCAGCATCAACACTGAGCACAATACTGCGGATATTGCCGCCAAAAGGCGGCGGCGCTTCGGCACCAGGCACGGTGGCGAGCAGCGGCCGTATGCGCGTATAGGCTAAATCTTCTAAGTCTTTAACGGTCTTAGTGGCCGAAGAGAGAACCAGTTGCCCTACCGGCAAACTGCCCGCGTCAAAGCGCAAGACAAAGGGGTTATAGGTGCCATGGGGCATCAAACTAGTAGCACGGTTAGCCATGGCGACAATGGTGGCCATGGCGCTGGCCATATCGGTATCAGGCTGGAAAAAGACCTTAATCACAGAGACGTTTTGAATAGTACGCGACTCAATGTGCTCAATCCCTGGCACATAGAGGAAGTAAAGCTCATAGGTGGAAGTGATGTAACCTTCCATCTGCTCAGGGGACATACCACCATAGCCCTGAATGACGTAAATAGCTGGAATCTTCAAATCAGGGAAGATATCGCGCTTCATGCTGCCGACAGCTAAAAAGGCCACACAAACAATGCTAATAACCGCAGCGATTATTGAAATCGGTCGTCTAAGAGCAAAGCTGATGATCCACATTTTGAGCTATCCTGTTTTCTTTCGTATCTCTAGCGTCGGATTACTTCCGACTGGCTCGACCTTCGACAATATCAACGATATCGAGGAAGGGCTTCAAATCTCCCTGGGCATACGAGAGCAGCAAAATCGCCCGCCACACTTCGACTTGTGCCACGGCGTCTTCTACTTCGGCTTCAGCAAGGGCCTTCTCGGCTTGGGCCAAGCTGACCATATCGGTCAGACCAGTACTGTAGCGCTTACTCACTTTTAACTCGCGTACCCGCGCGGCTTGAACTAACAGCGGGGTTTCATCGGCTATCTTTCGTGCTTGCTCAAGCATTACTCTTGCCCGAGCATCTTTCTTCTCAAGCACTTGCATAGCCAGGTTCAAGTCGGCCCGGGCAGCCATTTCGTTGTTTAAGGCAATACGCTTTTGGGCTTTGAGAGGAAAGTATTCCATCACTGGAAAACTAAAAGAAGCGCCGACCATATAATTGAAAACCTGAGGCAGGGCGCCACCACCCACGGGGCGGATAGGATTAACACCATCGTTGCTACCTTTGCCCCAAACCGATGAGTTAAACCAGAGGTGGGGGCGATAGGCCTTGTCTAGGACAACCTGTTTGGCCTTCCAGCGGCCAATCTCGGCAGTTTTGAGCAGAGCTAAAGGGTGTGAACTTAAATCAATGGCACGAGTGGGCATAATTTGCGAAGGGCTGCGCACCAGGGGGTCAGAGACTATATCAATATCGGCAGTGGCAGTGCCCATTTTCTCAGCGAGACCAACTAGAGCTAAGCGGGTATTCTTTTCGGCCTTGATTAAAGCAATGCGAGCCTTGGCTACTTCGTAGTCCCAATCAGCGGCTTCTACACCCGGCTTGAGCCCCTCGGCCACTAATGTTTTAGCGCGCACATTGGCAGCGCGCATATGTTGCAGGGCGGCCTCGGTAGACAAAATAATCTGTTTAGCGGCGACCGCTTCAAGAAAAGCCTCAGCGGCATCGTAAGCCACATCAAGCTGAGTCAAGTTAACATCAGCACGAGCAGTGCGGGCATCAGCGTAAGCAAAATTGTCGTTGGCGTGGCGCAGACCAAAGTCGACCAACAGCCAGTTTAAGTTGACACCCTGCAAGTTGTTGACTAAGGGCCGCATGCTCGATCTTTGCGAAACCGGACCAGAATCAATTGGCACAGTATCAAAGCCTGAGACATTGTTCATAACGGTGCTGGCCACACGGTTACCCGTAATAGCTGACTCTTGAATATCAATGTTTAAGTTAGGCAAGTACTGAGTTTTTGCAAGAGTGACATTAGCCATTGAGGCTTTGAGCTTAAAGCGCTTTGAGGCAATAGTTGGGTAATTGCGCAAGGCCACATCAACAGCCTCACGAATGCTGACAGCAGAAGTTGGTCTGATGGGCTGAAATTGAAAATCAATTACGGCAGTTTCACGACCAGTGGCAAGAGCTGGCGCAACTGCACTAGTGCAGAGAAAAAATATGCATGTGAATAGAGCGAAGAGACGACGCAGGCGAATATCAACCAATAAAAATGGAGCTAGCCACTCTGTTTTTTTGAAACCGCAGACAGCCATTGGCCACCACTTAAACATGTCAACAACTCGGCCGAGCACTTGGCAGGCAGATACCGCCAGCACTAAAGAATAGTCTTAGCCAAAGTGATTATATAATGCACTTTATGGGGCCTCATTCCTACAAGACGATTGTCTTATTATTCTTATCTGTGCTCACTTCTGACCTCAGTTGTGCGCCTCTCTTGGCCGCTGATCAAGAAGCCCAAGATCGCAAGTTTGGCCAATTTTCTGGGCAAGCTTTTCGTGACAGTTTTTTCTCTGAACAAATTAGACAAAGCTCAAGCATGGACGACTTAGCCGAATTGGAGCGTAAGTTAGCCGAAGAACGGGCTGAGAAAAAGGAGCTGCGGCGCCAACAAGATGCAAATGAAGAAAAAGATAAGCTTGAAAGAGCTGACAGAAATAAACACATGTTTGACCGCTCCGAAGACTTGCCGAAGACATCAAGCATGTCCGATTCGCCCGAAAGCAGCTACTCAACTCCGATATTAGACAACGACTTTACTTTTAATTTCGAGAAGCAAGTGCTGCAATCAGATTTATTTTCTGATCGCCGCACAGATTCTAAGCCTGACTCAGCCACTGATATGAAGCTTGATTTTAAAGCCGCCGATTTTGACTGGTTGCAGGTAATGCGCAGTAATTCCGGACTTTTCCCTCGGGCCCGCGAAGTAAACGATCATGAATTTGACCGCGACAGTGACAGCTGGGCAAAAAGAAAAGAGCGCGCCAAACTACCGGGCCGGGTAATCGAAATAACTGGCGACTGGGTGCCTGACAAGCTAGACCCGACCTCGAACGGTGGCTTCACCATCGCCCCTGACAACGGCTCTCCGGTGCCGTATAAACTCAACGGCCACGTTGACATCCAACGGGGCCGCCCTTGGAACGACAACGACTAACTTTACTTGTAAGCCCGCAGTAACTTAGCCGACAAAGCTTCGGCCAAAATGCTTCGAGCTTGCATCTGCATTTTTTCAGCTTCAGTCTTGCGACCACTGCTAAGCATGACCAACACATAATCTTGCAAGCAGGCAGCAACAAAGACGCTGCGCCGCCCAGTTGCATTGGCAATGCCAGAAAGGGCCCAAGCGTAATGATTACGAGAGTCTTCTAGCTTACCTTGCGAATAGTCAAGAAAAGCCAATTCATTCAAGCGCTGAGCCACTTCAAAGGTTTGGGCCTGCAACGGAATGACGGCCAGATCTGCATCTTCTACACCACTGGCAGTATCACCAGTAGCTTTAGCTTGTTCAGTGATGAGCGCAAGTAAGACCTTCAACCGTTGCACCGATAAATCATCTGGGGCGTAAACCGATTGATAAATATCGAGTGCTCTTTCTAAAAGCGGGCGTGCCTCGCTGTAGCGATGCTGTTCCACATAAACTGCCGCTAAGCCCTTCAAGTCTCGGGCAACACTGGGATGCTTAGGCCCTAGAGTCTTAACATCAATAGCCACCATGCGCTCGTAATACTCTATTTGGTCGCCCTGATTGGCACTATTAGCAGAAGCGGCGTCAGAAGAAGAAGTAGCAGAAGGCAAGGAAGAAAGCAGCTGAGCCACGGTAGAGAAGCTCTCTACTGCTCCGTTATTATCAATGACAATACGACCGTTATTGAGATTAGCATTGCCATTAGGCTGAGCCTGAATCTGTTTCTGTCGCTCCAGCTCTTGCTGCCAGGCCGACTGAGGCACAGCCCTGGTCTTACCAAGCTCTTGCACTTGATCTTTGAGCAATTCTTTTTCGTACTGCGAGGCTAATATTTTGGCTGGCCCGGTATATTTGTGCAAGAGATCAAGGTAATCACTGAGCAGCTCTAGTAAGGGCTCACTTGAAGGCAAAGCGCTCTGTGCCATCATAATGCCCAAAGCGGAGCGGTAGTTGTCCTCAGCATCACGGTACGGTCCATCTTGAGACAAAGCATGGCCGAGATGATGCAAACAATTAGCTAGTTCAAAGCTCTGTGGTCCAATATTGCTTTGGGCTAAATTAGCAGCTCTCTGGTAAAACTCAGCTGCTTTTTTATACTGACCTTCTACCTCAGTGACACTACCCATGGTGAGCAGCAGTGGTATGAGCTTGACACTTTCCTTGCCGTATTGGCGCTCAAGTTGTTTTAGCGACTGGCGATAAAGCTTCCACGGCTCTTCCTGATAATCTTCTGTATGCAAGACGTCAGCGAGACTTCGCATACACAAGACCAAGTCATCCACACTATGGGGCTCACGTTTAACTGAACGCAGGGCCTGCCGAAATGAAACTTCAGCTTCCTGCAGTGACTTAGAAGCAAGCTGCTTGCGGCCCTGCTCTATGAAAGTACGCCAGTAAGCAGTATTTGCTAAGTCGCCCTTAACTGCACTGGCTTTAGTGCTAACTTTGGCACTAGCTTTAGAGCTAGCAGAGCTGGCAGAAAACATCAGCGCTAGGGTCAGGGCTAACGCACCAGCCCACAAAGCCGAGTCAGTCAATGGGGCGGCTAATTTCACTGACTGGGACCGTCCGGCGATGCATCTTCAATTTTGCGTGCCCGAGCATTTAAAACTTTAGCTTCGGCCGCACGGTTATCAGCTTTGAGCAAAATAGCGTAGTTGCGCAAGACCGCAGCAACACTCTCATGATTAGGGCCAAAGGCTTTCTCACGAATAGCCAAAGCGCGCTTGTAGAGAGGCTCAGCCTCGCTGTAGCGCTTCTGATCGCGCAGCACGCGGGCCAGATTATTGAGAGCGGTAGCAAGCTCTTCAGACTCTTGGCCCTGGTCGCGAATTCGCACGGTCTCTTGGAAGAAGCCTAGAGCTTGATCATCTTTACCTTGTTCTTTATAGAGCAAAGCCAGATCGTTAGTAGTTACTGCTACAGCGGGGCTATTGGCTCCCAGGGTAGTTTTGCGAATAGAGAGGGCCCGGGTTAAAAGCGGCTCAGCCAGGTCAAATTTCTCTTGCTCGCGATAGAGCTCTTCCAGATTAGTGAGAGCATTAGCAACATCTACGCCGTTGGCACCTTCTTCTTTCTCGTATATTTCAAGAGCGTCCTTAAGCAAAGTCTCAACTTCATCATATTTAGCTTGAGGCATCAAAGCCAAAGCAAGATTTTGCATGCGATCAGCTAGAGCCACTGGCTTAGCGCCAGCAATGCCTTTTTGCAGCGCTAGGGCTTTACGATACTGAGCTTCAGCCGACTTGTAATCGCCCAGCTCACGATAAACCATAGCCAAGTTATCTACGGCAATAATGACATCAGCCGGATTAGCAGTGGGGTCGGCAACAAGCACATCAACAGCCTGTTTCATCAAAGGCTCAGCTTTATCAAACTGTTGCTTCTCGCGGTAAGTACGGGCCAAATTATTCAAGGCTGCTGCCTTATTGTGAGCGGCATTTTCTTCGCGCCCACTGCCGTCAGCAGTGTCAGCCAGCTCATTCACTTGCTTATAGACAGCTTCTGCTTCGTCAGCTTTACCTTCTTTGCGCAAAACCACAGCCAAATTATTCATGGCCACAGTCTGCCCAGACTTGTTCTTAGTGTCTTCCATCAGTTTGATTACGCGGCGCAATGTTTTCTCGGCATCGGCTAATTGGCCCGCGTCTGAATACATAGAGGCCAAACCAGTAAGGAAGGGAGCCAACTTAGGGTCGCTGGCGCTGGTATTTTTCTCAATGATGGCAATGGCACGTTCATACTGAGCCTTAGCTAAATCGAACTTGCCTTGACGGCGATAAACCTGGGCCAAGTTACCCAAAGTGGCAGGTACAGAAAAGTCACCTTTTTCGCCTAACTTCTCTTTAATAGTTAGAGCTTTGTTCAAATTAGTTTCAGCTTCAGCATACTTACCTTGAGCCTCGTAGACCAAGGCTAAATCGTTATAGGTTTTGGCTAAAAACTTATCTTCAAGCTTAGAGCTGAGACACTCGTCAGCAGCATCACCGTATAGCTTTACGGCTTTATCATAGTCTTTGCTCTGGGCTGCACTCTGAGCATCGTTTAAGAGTTTTTCCCATTCAACAGCCCCAGCGTGTGCGGTTAAATTGGCAGTTGCCAACAGAGCGGCAATTCCGACAGTGCCAATGATTGCGGCTTTCAGCTGTCTCACAAAAAACTCCTCGAAAAAGACATGCACTACTATATCAGCGCCGCCCTACTGACAAGCCCCTAGAATCAGCTCTGTACTTAAACCGCGGCTAACCTACTTTACTAAGATGGTGCGTACAAGCTTGAAGATAGCGCGATCTGGCAGCATTTTACGCAGGGCCAGCATCGCTTCAGCATTGACGGGATAACGCAGCCGCCATGAGCTATCTGTGGCAGCCTCATAAACTGTATGAGCAACCCCCGCGGGTCCTGGTGCAGACATGCCCTCTTTGTGCATAAGAGGCAGAGCTTTAGCAACAAAAGTATCGTAGGCAGTCAGGCCTTCTTTCACCACCAAATCTTGACTGCGGTCATAGAAAGGCGTCTTTATCGGCCCGGGCTCAATCAACTTTACTCGAATATTGAACTGTCTCAACTCATACTGCAAAGACTCTGAGAAACCTTCCACTGCGAACTTAGAAGCATGATAGACACTGTAGAGTGGGAAGGTGACGCGACCACCAACCGAAGAAATATTGATGATTGTTCCTGATTGGCGCTGACGCATGGCTGGCAGAGCTTCGCGGGTGACATTCATTAAGCCGAAAACATTGGTAGCGAACTGTCGCTCCACCCCCTCAGCAGAACTGGCCTCAAAGGCACCAACCATACCGTAACCAGCATTGTTGACAACGACATCAATGGCTTCATGTTTAGCTAGACCATCACTGAGTGCCTGGCGGATACTGGCCAAGTCAGTGACGTCGAGCCGCAGCACTGTCACTCCCGGCAAAGTAGCCAGTTCACCGGCGTGATCCGGGTTTCTCATTGTCGCCAGAACATTCCATTTTCTGCGCGAAAACAGGCGTACAGTTGCTTCGCCAATGCCGCTGGATGCGCCTGTAATCAGAATTGTCTTTGTTTCAGCCTTGGACATAACCACTCCTGCTAGTACAACTGATATTACTACCAATAGAAGGGTTTGGTGCAATTCAGACTGCGAATCTTCAGCACCTGTGGGCAATGAACTACAGTGGCACTAGCTATAAATCAACGGTCTTTCGGCCTCTTCGCCGTAGTGATACAGATCAAGACCCAGCTCTTGCTCAGATTGACTAGCAGTGAAATTGATAAAGTGGTCTACGACCTTGGCGATAACATAAGTGCCAACAAAGGTAAAAATCCAAACAGCTACAACAGAAGCCAACTGGGCAAAAAATAGGTGAGTGTTGCCGTAAATCAAGCCGTCTGCTCCACCGGGATTAATTGACTTGCTAGCGAAAATACCAGTAGCCAAAGCGCCCCAGGTGCCAGCCATACCGTGGCAAGCACAAACATCAAGCGAGTCTTGAATTTTGAGATGCTCCGACAGCTTAATTGAGAAGAAAGCAACAATGGCACCAACTGCACCAATAAAAATGGCAGAACCAACATCAACGTAGCCACAAGCAGGGGTGATGGCAACTAAACCAACCACCGCACCAGTGGCTGCACCCACTGCGGTATTCTTGCCTTCTCTGCTGCTTACTACCATCCAGGTGAGAGCTGCAGCGGCGGCCGCTACTGTGGTCGTCACCAGGGCTTGAGCAGCGGCAGCATTAGCACCAAGGGCGCTACCACCATTAAAGCCAAACCAACCGAACCAGAGCAAGACAGCACCAAACAAAGTAAGGGGCACGCTATCTGGTTGAAAGCGACCATCAATAGCCCGCTTCTTCCGCCTCAGAGCAATACAAATAGCCAGGGCGGCTACTCCAGCCGTTATATGCACCACTGTTCCACCAGCAAAATCTAGCGAACCAAGGGTCTTCAACCAACCTCCCTCACCCCAAACCCAGTGAGCCACGGGGTCATAGATCAAGGTGGTCCACAAAAGGGTGAAGAGCATAAACGACTGGAAACGCACCCGCTCCACAAAGGCACCAGCAATGAGCGCCGGTGTGATGATGGCAAACTTCATTTGAAAAAGCATGAAGGCTAAATGAGGAATATTAGGGGCATAGCTGGTCACGCTATTAATGCCAATAGTGCCAAGGCCGCACCAGGAAAGATCGCCGATGACATGACCAATGTCTTTGCCGAAGCAGAGGGAATAACCAAATAGAACCCATTGCATAGTGACAATTAAGAGGCTACCAAAAGTAAGCATGATGCAGGAGAGCAAGTTTTTGCGCTCAACCATGCCACCATAGAACAAACCAATCGCTGGTGTCATTAGCATAACCAATGACGAAGACATCAAAACCCAAGCAGTATCACCAGTGTTCATCAATTTAGCTTATCCCTAAGAGCAGGTCACCTGAGGCCTTCAAGAGCTGGTTATCTTCCTCACCAATTGGCACAACCAGCAAGAACTGCGGCAAGTAAGCCTCCCAGTTTTGCAAGATATCCAGGGCTCTTTGACTAGCCGTAGCTTGATGATGCTGCTCAATCAACTGGCGCAGGTAGGCAGCAGCAGGCCCGGTCACGGCACTCAAACGCTTATCAGCCTCGCCACAGTAGTTGGCTCTAAAATTAGTATCGCTATCTAGTACATAGGCCAGACCACCAGTCATTCCTGCTGCGAAATTACGACCAACCGGGCCAAGCACGGCGACAGCACCACCAGTCATATACTCACAACAGTGATCACCACTCCCTTCAACCACAGCCACCGCGCCCGAATTGCGCACAGCAAAACGTTCACCAGCCTGTCCTGCACAATAGAGGTAGCCGCCAGTAGCACCATAGAGGCAAGTATTTCCAGCAATGACATTCTGCCAAGAATGCTTATAGATTGGCGCCGTCTGCGGGAACTTAATCACGATAGTTCCGCCACTCATACCTTTGCCTACATAGTCGTTGGCTTCGCCAGTGAGAGTAAGCTTGATGTTATCAACAATAAAGGCACCAAAACTCTGACCCGCTGAGCCTTTAAAGCGCAAGGCAATACGGCCTTTAAAGCCGGTATCACCATAGAGCTTAGCGAGAGTACCGCCAATACGAGCCCCCACACTACGATCTGTATTCTTAATGGCATAGGCTTTAACCACATCGCCGTGCTCAGCAATTGCCGCTTGCACTTCCGCATCTGCCAATATGTGATCGTTGAGGCCACTGGCATCCCCATGGGGCGCTACCTGCGGGAGCCGCCAGGCCTCGCTATCTTTGCTATTTTTAGTCAGAGAAGAAAATTCAGCTTTCTCTAGCAGAAAATCTAAATTGACTTGTTCTACCTTGTGCGGTTTAACATCGGGTTTAACTTTCAACAACTCCGCCCGACCAAGCACTTCGTGCAGCGAGCTATAACCAAGCTGCGCCAGGGTCATGCGCACTTCTTCGGCAATGAAGAGAAAGAAGTCAACGATCTGTTCTGGCACCCCAGTAAACTTCTCTCTGAGTTTCTCTTTTTGACTGGTGATACCAACTGGGCAATTATTAGTGTGGCAGACCCTCGCCATAATGCAGCCTTCGGCAATCAGTGCAATCGAACCAAAGCCATACTCATTAGCACCAAGCATAGCCGCCATCACCACTTCCCAGCCCGAGCGCAAGCCACCATCGACCCGCAACAAGACCCGATGGCGTAAGTCATTACCTATAAGAGCGCGATGCACTTCGACCAGACCCAGCTCCCAAGGTGCGCCGGCATGTTTAATTGAACTCAAGGCCGATGCCCCGGTGCCACCATCGTTGCCCGAGACCTGAACGATATCGGCGTTAGCTTTAGCCACACCAACAGCCACAGCGCCAATGCCAACTTCCGCTACTAACTTCACTGAAATCTGGGCCTGGGCGCTCACTTGTCTGAGGTCATAAATGAGCTGCGAGAGATCTTCAATAGAGTATATGTCGTGGTGAGGCGGAGGCGAAATCAATTGCATGCCTTCTTTAGCCCGACGCAATTTAGCAATGTAAGGCGACACTTTATGGGCTGGCAACTGACCACCCTCACCAGGTTTAGCCCCCTGGGCAATTTTGATCTCGAGCTGCTGAGCGGTGACCAAATACTCTGGCGTGACCCCAAAGCGAGCAGAAGCTACCTGGCGCACGGCAGAGCTAGCGCTGTCACCAGGCTTAAGGCCACGCAATCCGGGAAAGCTTTGACTGGTGCCGTCTTCGTTGACGTCGGCAATAGCATAGTACCGCAAGGGGTCTTCGCCCCCTTCACCAGAATTAGACTTAGCTCCAAGCCGGTTCATAGCGATGGCTAAGACTTCGTGGGCTTCTTTGGAGAGTGCGCCCAGTGACATACCACCAGTGCAAAAACGTTTTACAATTTCAGCAGCCGGTTCGACTTGCTCGAGAGCTATGGCCGAACGATCAGAAGCAAAAGTGAGCATATCGCGCAAAGCCAGCGGCGGCCGCTCCCGCACCAGAGCCGAGTACTCTCGAAACTGCTCTTGCCGTTCTTGAATGCTTACAACTTTGCGGCTGATACCGAGAGCAGAATGCAGTGCTTTAACGATCTTGGGATTATTGCCATGATACTCACCGCCAGGGCGAGAGCTCATCATGCCATAGTTGATTAGCTGTTTATGACTGAATGGAAAAGCACGGCGATGGCAATCAAGAACATCGCGCTCTATATCGTCGATTTCCAGGCCACCAATGCGCGAAGGTGTGCCAACGAAGCAGCGCTCCACAACGTTCTCGCCCAGACCAATACATTCAAATATCTGGGCACCGATATAACTCGACAAAGATGAAATACCCATCTTCGATAGAACTTTTTGCAAACCTTCTTCAATCGCCGCTCTAAAATTGGCTTGAGCTGTCTCATTGGACAGCTCCACTAAACTCATCACCGCGCTATCGGCACAAGAGTGGCGCACTATTTCCAAAGCGAGATAAGGGCAGACCGCCTGAGCACCATAGCCAAAGAGGCAGGCAAAATGATGGGTTGTCCAGGCTTGGGCAGTCTCTACCACAATCGAACACTCTAGCCTCAGGCCTTGTCGAATAAGCTCATGGTGCACGGCAGCCACAGCGAGTAAAGCTGGAATAGCAACCCTTTCAGAGTTAACACCACGGTCACTCAATATCAGTATTGATTTGTGATCACGCACAGCCTCAAGGGCCTGTTTGCACAAATTGCTGAGGGCCATATCTAAGTTGTTTTCGCTGGGCAAGAAGAGCAACGAAACCACTTCTGAAGCAAATGCTTTGTCTTCAGTGCCGAGGTGTACAAGCTTATCCAGCTCTCTTTCATTAAGAATCGGGCTGCTTAGATGTATTGACTTTGCCCCCTCCTGGTTGGGGAGGAACCAGCCACTCTGCCGCCCCAAGTAAGAATCGATAGACATCACCAACTTCTCGCGCAAGTGGTCTATGGGCGGATTAGTTACCTGGGCAAAGCGCTGCTTAAAATAATCGTAGAGTAGTCGAGGCTGACTAGAAAGCACCGCCAGCGGTGTATCATCGCCCATCGAATAAATAGCTTCATGAGCAGTTGAAGCCATCACCAATAATATTTGAGCGATGTCTTCTTTGCCGTAGCCATAGGCAGTTTGCAAGCCAATCAGATCGCTATCAGCCAACTTAATCTGCTCAGCGAATGGTTCAGCTGAAAACTCCACTCTTTCACTATCAACCCACTGGCTATAGTCATTCTCAAAAGCAATTGCTCTTTTAACTTCAGAATCAGTCTTTACTTGACCACTAGCAATATCAACAGAAATCATCTGCCCTGGGCCTAAACGGCCCTTTTGTACAACTCTGGCCTGATCAAAATCGACAACGCCGGCTTCTGAACTCAAAAAGACAGTGCCGTCATCAAGCACAGTGAAGCGAGCCGGACGCATGCCGTTGCGATCAAGCTTAGCCCCCACGGTTTTTCCATCGCTAAAAACAATCAATGCCGGCCCATCCCAGGGCTCTTGTATAGCTGCAAAATATTTGTAGAAGCCTGCAATCTCATTCTTTATATTGCTCGAGGCATCAGGAATGAGCTGCATCAAAGCTGACTCGGGTCTGCGACCGAGGCGCAAAAGCAGTTCTAGAGCATTGTCTAGACTACCGGAGTCTGAGGTGTTAGCACTGACGACAGGATAGAGCCCCTCTGGGTCGCTTGCCCAATCGGGATGCTCAAGCACCATTTCTCGGCACTTCATCCAGTTGCGATTGCCTAAGAGGGTATTGATTTCGCCGTTGTGGCCTAACAAGCGAAAAGGCTGGGCCAAGCGCCATTTCGGTAAAGTATTGGTACTAAAGCGGCGATGATAAACAGCAAACTGACTGGCATACGATTGATTGAGCAAGTCTGGATAAAGCAGCTCCAGTTCATAAGAGCGCACCATGCCCTTGTAGACAATCGTTTGGGCTGATAGAGAAGCAATATAAAAATCAGAATATTGATCGCCATAACTACGCAAATAGGTCATTGTCCTTTTGCGAGCAAACAGAAGCTTGCGCTCTACTAGTGCCTGCGACCACTGAGGCGGGTGACTGACAAATATTTGCTCGATAACTGGACATGTGGCCCTCGCCAAAGGTCCCAAAACATCTTTATTGAGGGGAACCTGCCGCCAGGCCTTAGCTGCAAGCTCGAAGCCCTCTGCCAGCAAGAAACGCTCTAGCTGTTGGCGACAAAAATCAGCGCCGGCTTGCGGCAGAAAGACCATACCTACGGCAGCCGGGGAAGAAAAAGAAGGGAAACCTTCCTGGGCAAACAAAGCCCAGGGAATAGCAGTAAGAATACCCGAGCCATCACCAGTAACACCATCGGCCCCGCAAGCACCACGGTGCTCCATACGACTCAAGGCCGTAAGCGCCTCACGTATGACTTGATTGCTACTTTGCCGTCGATAGACGAAACCTACGCCACAAGCATCTTTCTCAAAGGTGGTATTAGCTTCGTTCATATCTTTCCAATGCAAAGCCGGACCATTACTGGCCGCAGGTTAAGGCTCTTGAGCAAATTTTAGTAAGCTCCGAAGGTTCGATTATTAGCCATGCTTACGGTGATGGCAAGAAAATGTTAAGTAAAGCTGAAGAGAGACTTTGTACACATTCTCGAAAGCAGGCCAGGGGCGGCCATAGCTGCACCGTTACAAGAAGCAATACTTCACACGATATATCTGTTTGTATACTAAAGGCCCTTGCATACTTAAATATGAACGAGCCGCATTCGCCCATCACTCTTTCAATCGATAAAAAAGCCCAGCCTATCTTGCACTCGGCAGCATACGTTGCCGCTCGAGCCAAGTTTGTCAGCATCAACTTGGCCGCACTAAAAAAATTAGCTGTAGAACTCAGACACCACCTCGGCAACAGCAATGGCACCAGCCACTGGCTAGAAAGCGCACCAGCCCTAGTAAAAGACTATTTCGAAAGCCTGAGCTTAGAAAATCGAATTTTATATCTGACAGTTTTTCATAGCATTGGTTTCTGCTATTGGGCCGAGCAAAAAAGTAAACCCTGGACAATTGAGATAGCAGAAGAAGTTGTCTCTGAAAGGAAATACTTGAGTACTCAAGTATTTCTCCAAACAGACTTGTCTGAGAATAATGGCAAATGCGACAGTAAATACAAGAGTAAATATAACGGGGCCATGGCACTGCTTTTAAGCATGGCTACCAATGCGGATTTTCTCAACTTAGATTATTTAGCCCGCTTGAACGTAGAGCAATTCAAAGTATTACTGGCGGGCCAAGCCAGTGAGAACTTCGATTCGCTAGCACTGCTGAAAGAGCGCCATGAATTTATCGTCGCCTTAGCTCAGAAGCTCAGTGGTGAAAACTATCTGCATGCGCTGTTGCCGCTACTAGGTACAGCTTCAGCCAGAGAGCTTGTCCTAAAATTTGCCCACGAATTACCAGGCTACTTAGACACTGCTCAATACGACGGTCAAGAAATTCTCTTTCTCAAACGGGCTCAGCTGCTAGTTTCTGACCTCAATCAAACCCTGGTATCAAGCGGTAGTGCAGCGATTTATAAGATAGAAGAGCTGACCGCTTTCGCCGATTACAAACTGCCGCAGCTCTTGCGCCACTATCAAGTATTGACATACGAAGCGGCTCTAGCACAGCGAATTGACGAGCAAATTGAATTAGAGGCGGGCAGCGCGGAAGAAGTAGAAATCAGAGCAGCGACAATAGTAGCTGTTGAATTAATTAAACAAGAGCTAGAAAAACTTGGTTTTGCCTCTAGCGCTGCGGCCATCGACAATCAGCTCTGGCAATTGTCTCAGAAGGTAGATAAGACAAAAGTAAAACCATTTCACCGCTCTAAAACAGTCTTCTACTAAGGCAAGACCTGATGTTTCAGCAATGTTCACGCTACCAAGGAACAATAGCTGTCGGAGCAAAATTCGATGGCTGTTCAACTTGTTTGGTTCAAAAAAGATCTGCGCTTAGCCGATCATCAACCCTTACACCTGGCCTCCAAGCAAGGCCCAGTGCTCTGTGTTTATGTAATCGAGCCAGAAGTTATAGGCACTTCAGAGTTTGATTCGAGCCATCAAGTCTTCATCAATCAATGCTTAGAAGAGATGCACAACAAGCTGCTGCTGCTTAACAGTGGCCTTATTGTTCTGCAGGGCAATCTACCAGAAGCTTTTGAAAAACTAAAACAAGAGCTACCATTTGAAAAAATTTGGTGTCATGAAGAGATTGGCAACCAAGTCACGTATAGGCGCGATTTGCGCCTTCAGGCCTGGTGCAAGAAAAACGGCATCGCCTATGAAGAGCTACCCCAGACAGGAGTAATACGGAGGCTGAGCAGCCGAGACGGCTGGAGCGAGAAATGGTTTGCGCGCATGAAAGCTCAGCGCATTCAAGAGCCTAAAGCAGCACTAGCAAGCCCAGAAAACAATCAAGACTATCTCAGAAGGCTGCATGGCTTTGGTAGAATCCCCCAATTAACCGATCTGGGCTTGCCACCATCGACGAAGCCACTCGCGCAAAAGGGTGGTGAAGCCATTGCTCAAGATGAACTCGCTTCATTTCTTTTTGACAGAAGCAAACATTACCGCAGCGGCATTTCAAGCCCAATCACAAGCAGCAACAGTTGTAGTCGCCTGAGCCCATATCTGACTTTTGGAGCCATCTCCCTACGCACGGCCTACCAAGCGAGCGTGATGCGCCGGGCACAACTGGCAAAAGAACCGAATAACGGCAGATGGCAGAATAGTTTGACGGCTTTTGAAGAGCGTTTGATTTGGCATTGCCACT
>Ga0075444_10000215_pt1 | contig 33413 bp, 37 predicted proteins | sample CoawatmetaG01DNA_FD_76836 | JGI IMG/M metagenome (GOLD analysis project Ga0075444, IMG submission 76836) | Marine microbial communities from the West Antarctic Peninsula - Coastal water metaG017-DNA | ecosystem: Environmental > Aquatic > Marine > Coastal | place: Atlantic Ocean: West Antarctic... | reverse complement strand
ACATACAACTAGGTGTATACAAAGACACTATTACTTTTGATAAAACAGACTTTAGTAAAATAAATCCTGAAGATGTCAAACTAAGACAGACAGAACAAAAATTAGAATTAGACCCTAAATTAGAAAAAGATGGTTTTGAGTATATGAAACACAAATTGTTTTTAGAAATAGAAGCAATAAAAGATAAAAATGAATTTTTAGTTAATAAATCTGATTCAGAAGTATTAAATTATATAGCAAAACAAGGAGGAGTAAATAGAATTTTTGGAATAATTATTCAAAAAATAATTAATGATTTAAAAACAGCAGAAGAAAAACAAAGACCTACTGCAAATCATATTAAATTTCTTACAGCTTTAACAGAAGGAACAGACAATCTTGAAAAAATAGTTATTGGAGAAACAACTGTGCAAGAACTAAAAAAAATTACTCCAATGATTTTAAAGTTTAGTCGCTTTTTAAGAAACGATGGAATTAATTTAAATTTAGATTCTGTATCAGATGTTAAATTTGACTTAGACGAAGAAACTAGTTATAGTAAAGAAACAGAAAATAATCTTGTTGCTGAACGTTGGCAACAAGCATATATAGAAATAAATCCTAATGAAACTCTTTCTCAATTAACAAGACGTAAATTAGGAACATATCAAAAACAAATAGTAGTAAACGGTGAAAGAGAACCTGTTACTAATGCTTTTGGGGCTCCTACTTATTATAGCCAAGCAGAAGTTTTTGCTTTTTTAGGAGAAAATATTACAGATTCTTATAGTATAGACGAAATGATGGACAGTTTAAGAGCTGTAGAAAATAAAAAACCTTTTATTGGAGATATTTTAAGTGATGCAGAAACGGATTCATCATTTGCAACTTCTTTATATACTACATTAGCTTCTAAAACATTCCAGAAATTCTTAATGGTACAAGAAGTAGACGGAGATTATATAACTTTCTTTTCTAATAGAAAAACTTTAGACAATTTAATTAAAGAAACTTTTGTATCTAATTTTATTGTACAAGAAAATAAATTATTTAATAAGTATCCAGAAAATTCAGATAGAAAAGGCCAAAGAAATTTTGAAAGTCCTAATAAAAATGTTGTAGAAGAACAACAAATAAAGTTAACTGTTATAACAGAAAACGCTAAAAATGCAGCAACTGTTGAAAATAAAAACAAAATTATAAAAGACTTAGAAGATTTTCTATTAGAAAATAATTTAAACATAACAGAAAATCAGTTATTAGAAATATGGAATCCTACTGAAAACAGAGATACTTGGAATAATATTAATAGTTTAATATCGGCAACTAATAATATATTTAAACAATTAAATAATGGTAGTAATCCTTTTTTAGCATTAAAGCAAGATAAAAAAACAGGGTACGCTTCTGTTTTAGAAAACTTTGTAAAAGAAGTTAAACCTGCTTTTGACAAAGAAGTAAGCGCTGCTTTTAGAAACGGAGATAATAAAACTGTTTTTTCTATACAATATTCTAACTATTTAAATAAATTAATTAATAAATTAAAAACTAAAGAAGGTGTTTTAGAATATAAACAAAGAATTAAAAATGACCCTCTTTTAAGAGGTATGCCTTTAATAAATAATTTATTAGACTCAGACAATAGCCCTACTAAATTAATGGATGAACTAGAAGTAGTTATACTAGATTCTTTAGCTCGTAAAGGAAAAAGTAAAAATGTATCTTATTCTGATTTATCTGATATAGAAATAGAAACAATTGCTATGGCTGCTTTTTATGATTCTAAATATCAAGGAGCTAAAGCAAATAAAGATTATGGTTATTATAAACTGCCTATTCCTTCTGACGGAAGTGTGTTGCCTTTGATAAAATCAAAAAAATATACTACTGATGAAATAGTAGAACAGTTTGTAGAGGTAGCGCAAGCAGAAAAAGCTAGAATACAATTTTTTAATAATCTAAAAGAAGATTCTGAACTATTAAGAATTCCTAATTACAAAGATAATGCAGGAAAATTTAATATACTTTCTTTTTTACAAGGTAAAGTAGGACCTAACACAACTGCTGAAGAAATAAAAATCCTTATAGAAGAACATTTAAACGGAGAATTTTTAGAACTACATAAAGAAAAGTATTTACAAGCAGGTATTATAACTAAATACGAAAAAGGCCCTAACGGAAAGATAGAGTTTGCTGACAAAGTAATTACTAAACAAGAAAAACAAAACAATGTAGAGTTCTTTAAAAATTATTTGTACAATTCATATTTAATGAATACACAAATGACTACTCTTTTTTCAGGAGATCCTGCTTTTTATAAAAACACTGTAGATTACCAAAAACGTTATAAACAAATAGTTTCTCCAGGAACATATACAAATTCTAATCTAGTAGGAACTTACCGAGGAATGGTTTTTCAAGATGAATTTGTTCCTACAACATCTGAAGTAGTAGATAACATAATAGAATTATTAAATACTTCTGATGTTTCAGAACAAAAAAGAAAAGAACTTACCGTTTCATGGGAAGCTACTAGAGATCCTAAAAATAATAAATACCACCACAATATTACTGATGCTGCTACTTTTGTTTCTATTAGTAGAATGGAAGAAATTTTAAAATCTTTAGATAGATTTACACCAGAGCATGCAGAAGCTATTGAAAGAGTTCGTAAAGGAATAGAAGAACCTCAAGATGCTGCGCTATTTGACGTAATGAAACCTTTTATGTACAGTACAAGAAGTTCAGAAGCAGGTATAGAAATCCCTATTCAAATAAAAAATTCAGAAGTTCTTCTTACTAAATCATTTGCTTATCGTAAAAACGATAAAGGAGAATTAATGTATCCTAAATTAGTTAAAGCATATGATTTATTAAACGGGGAAAACGCTCAAGTAGATTTTATAGCTTTTGAATCTGCTGTTAAAGTAGGAGCTGTAGGAAATTCTGTAAATGATAAAGGAGAAGTAGTTTTTAATAAATTAGAATTAGTAGAAGGTAATTATGAATTAGTAGGAGATCCAAATATTATAACATTAGATCATGCTGATTGGAGATTACAACAAGAAACTCCTGAACACTATTTAGATGCTCAAGGTAATTTTGGATCACAGGTACGTGTCCTTGCTATATCAGATATGGATATGGACGGAGACTATACTGTAGGAAATAGTACTCTTAAAGGCCGTGAAGTAGCAAAACTTTATCAAGACCTTGTTGTTGAAAACATTATTTCTTCTTATAACAAAGTAGAAAATATGTTCTTAGACAGTGAAGGTAATATAGATTATCCTAGCATTACTCGTCACTTAAAAGAAGAAGCTACAAGAAGAAATTTAGATGAACAATATTTTGAAGCATTTGAAATAATAGAAGAAATTGGTACTAAAAAGAAAGTTCCTACTCTTCCTTTATGGCATCCTTTACTTTCTTATAAAGTAGAAAGTTTAATGAACTCTTTCTTTAAAAACAATGTTAATAAACAAAAAATGAAAGGAGGGCAAATGATAAATGCTACTTCATATGGTGTGTCGAATACTTTAGAATTTAAAATGGATAAAGACGGTAACTACCAAATGGACGCATTACTTCCTTGGTGGTCTAAAAAATTCTTTCCTAAAGATTCAAAAGGTAACGTAAATTTAGAAGAACTTCCTGACGAGTTAAAAAATATAATAGGGTATCGTATACCTACAGAGGATAAGTATTCTATTTTTAATATAAAAGTAGCAGGATTTACAGATTCTGCTGCTGGAGCTCAAATTATGCTTCCATATAACGCTACTACACAGGCAGGTCTTGATTTTGATATTGATAAATTGTTTATGATGATGCCTGAGTATACAATAGATAGTAAAGGAAATGCTGTTTATAAAAAATACTTAGATGAAAACTCTACTTTAGAAGAGGTAGTAGACACTATAGCAGATTCTAATGAAGTGTTTGATGAATTTTTAGAAACAGTTCCTGATAAAACTAAAGAATCTATTTTAAGATTAAAAGAAAACGCAGAAGAAAGAGTAGACAAAGCAATAGCTTCTAAAAAAGAATTTAAAAATAGTGAAGAGTTTCAAGCTCTTAGTGCTAATAAAAAAGCAAAGAAAAAAGAAAAAGCTGCAGAAAAAGATGAATCTAGAAAAAAAGCTATTGATCGTGAGATATCGAATCTTTCTGAAGAAATAGCAGAATTAGATTTATTTGATTATAGAATAGAAACAGCTAAACAAAAAAAATCTTTTAAAGAAAGTATAAAAAATTATTTAGAAGATATAGAATTAACTCCTTCTAATTATGCAGAGTATAATTCTACTTCTACTAGAAACAATAAGATTCTAGAAATTATGACAGGCATAATGGAAAATAAGCATACAGCTCTTTCTATTTTAGATTCTGGTAATTTTGACGAACTTAAAGAAATAGCAAATAAAACTCGTATAGCACAAATAAGTCCTAATGCAAGTAAAGAATTAAGAGATTTAAAAGAAGAAGCTAAAGGAGCAAGCAGAGAAAAATTACAAGAATTAGCAGATCAGTTAGATGATAAAGATTTTAATATTAACTATCCTTCTACACAGCTTACTTTGTTTAATCGTAATATGACAGGTAAAAAACTTATTGGAGTATTTGCTAATCATAATACTAATCATGCTAAAGCTCAATTTACTAATTTAAGATTAACTTCTCCTTTTTATTTTAATGGTCAAGAATATCAAGATTTATCTAAACAAGAAATAGACGGTGTACGTATTACTAAACTATTAGCCAGCAAATTAGCAGCAGTAGTAGATAATGCTAAAGACCCTATTTCTTCTTATTTAAATATGAATATGTATACAGCTAGTTTAATAGCTACTATGTCTAGACTAGGTATTAAAGATGATACTACTTTTGCTTTTGTTAATCAGCCTGTAATTATAGATATTACAAAAAAACATTTTAATGAAAAAGGTTCTTTAGCAGAACAAAAAGTATTAGTTTCTAGTTTTATTAAAACACAAAAAGCACTTTTATTAGATAAGCCTGGAGGAAAAGAAGCTATTAAAAAAATTAGCGGTATTCCTAACCTTAGTCTAAAAGAGCTTACTGATGCTTTAGACCGTAACGAAAGTCTTGAATATTATGCAACACAATATAAAACAGCATTAGCTTTTAAAAATTATTTAGAAGTATCAGAAGATTTAAATAGAGTTGTACAAGCTTCTCGTGTAGATAGTACTGCAGTGGGGCCTTCTAGCGGAGACAACTATGTAATGTTAAATCGTCAGTCTAAATTAATGCAACAAGTTAAAACTGTAGAAGGATTTGAATCTTTCTTTTTTAATGAAAGCGATTTAAAAATTAATCCTGCTTTTAATAAATATGCTTGGCTAAAACCTGTAGGTATAATGAATAAAATATTTCCTTCTATAGGAACGGTAGATCCTATTACAGGTGAAATTAACTATTCTTTATTAGGAAACATTAAAAATTATTTTTCTAAATTAAAAGGAAAAGAGTTTACATTAACTCCTGCTGAAGCTAATACTATTAACAGTATGTATATGACTTATTTAGGGTCGCAGTTACCTTTCTTTGATTATAGCAATGCTAAAGATATACTAGAAAAAGTTCCTGAAGATTTACGTAAGTATAAAAACAATAACCCAGATTCTATTTACATGGATTTTTTAGATTCTTTATATTCTAAAGATTCTGATAGAAATGTAAGTGTTCGTAGAATAGAATATTTAAACACAGGAAAAAATCCTTTAGATAAAGAACTAGATAGACAAACTTGGAAAAACATGTTACTGTCTGAAAATTCTGAAGCTAGAAGATTAGCTTTAGATTTAGTTAAATACAGCTATTTTTCTAATGGATATGCTTTTGGGCCTAACTCTTTCTTTAACTTAATTCCTGTAGAATTTTGGAAAGATTCTTTTGCTAAATCTGATTTAAATAGAAATGAAGGTTTACTAGATGTTAACGGAAATAGTTTTACAAAAATGCTAGAACTTTCTCCTGGAATAAAAGAGTCTAATATTACAATGGATTCTTCTACTAGTCTTAATTTTATAAGACAGTATGTGCAAAACACGGCTGAAAAATCTATGATAATTCCTATAGTAGATACTAAAGAAACTAGAGAACATACTCCTAATATTACAGGGAACTTTGTGCTTGATACAGATGAAGTCTATGTTTTTCCTACTACACAAGAAGGACTACACAATGTAGGACAAGGAGGCTTTGCTTTTAGTGGAGATACTAAAATAGATAATAGTATTGATAAATATAGACAAGGAGAAAAAGGTAAATTTACTGAGTATTTAGTTGCAGGTAAGATGACTGAAGGAACAGAAGGCGCTGGCTTTGGTTTACGTATGCAAGAAGCAGTTATAGAAAACGGTAGAATAAAAAATATAATAGATATAAAAGATTCTCCTTCACTTGTAGTGTCTTTTATGAATGATTTTAATAAGCTTACTAAAGAAGCTAGAAAATTAAAAAACAAAAAGTTTATTGTAGGAAGATTGTCTAATAATACTAAAGAAGTCAAAAAAGCTCTTAAACAAATAGAAGAAGATACAGGTATACCTGATAATATTATTTTACCTTCTAGTGTTGATCCTAGAGTTGATAAAAGTAAATTTATTAAAGAAGATTCTCTTTTTATAAATAAAAAAGCTAATAGTAATTTAAAAAATGTTGACGGAGATTTTCCAGAGTTTGTTAAAGTACTTAAAAATAATGACACACTGTTATTTGAATTAGCTGTAAGTACTAAAGATCAAGATACTCTTACTTATAATAGAATTCCAATATTAGGAACTTCTAACTTTGTAAAAGAATTTAACTTTGATGGGCCTATTAATACTTCTATATTACCTTCTTTAACAAAAACTACAGCACAAGAAATTCAGCCTGTAGTAGAAACTTCAGAACGTCCTAACGATTTTAAAGATATATTAAAAAGTCAAAAAGTAGAAGAAGGACTAATTAATGAAGATCTTTATCCTGACATAGATGTAGATAGCCCTGGAGTATCTACAGAAACATCTAAAACAAATAAATTAGATTATTCTAGGTATCTTACTGCAGCAAATAAAGCAGGAGTAATAACTATAGCTCAAGAAAAATGGAATTTATTACTTGATGATATGAGAGCAACAATATTAGACCAATTAGAAAACTGTAAATAGTATGCATTGTATAAATAAATCACATCCTGAATATTTAAATTTATTACAAAAAAGTAATGATCATCCTCATGTTTTAGATGCTAAAATAAGTATGTGGATGGATAACAATGGAGGGGAAGCTTTTCCTACTATTGATGAAATAGAAATATTGCCTAGCAATAAAGATGTTTTCTTTAACAGAAATCCAATAAAAGAATTAGGACTTAAATACCTTGCAAATGGAAAAGGATTTATGCCCTCTAATATAAACCTAGCAGATTTACAAAGAGATGCTAGAAAATTAGATCTTAAAGTAGTAAGAGCTGCTAACGGAGCTTGGTATTTAAGAAACAGTAGAAATCAGTTCGTCAATCCTCGTCTATTCCTTCAAATGAATTCCCAATCTTCTATACTCCCATATAAAGATTTGAAGGATAAGCTCTTCTCATGGGCTAAGACTCACGGAATATCTGTGATTACTATGGAGGAGATGATGAACAGAGTAGCAGAAACGGGCCCTCTAGAAGGGTCTGTTGCTGTTGCTGATTTATTAAATAAAATAATAGCTATAGATCCAGAAAAAGAAATGAGCGATACTCTTGCAGAAGAGGTAGCTCACTTTGCTACATCTATTTTAAAAGACGATGTATCTGTTAAAAAAGCTATGGAAATTGTAGAAAATACAGATTTATATAAAGAAGTTAAATTAGCTTATGCAGATGTATATACTACAGAAGAACAGTTTAAAAAAGAAACAGTAGATAAATTACTTGCTGAAGTTATATTAGAACAATACGAAGAAACTCCTGGAGACAATACTATAATGTCTTACATAAAAGGAATCTTTAGTAAGTTTAAAAAATGGTTAAGTAAATTTCAAAAGTCTAATGCTGCAGAAGAAATTAAAAGAGACTTGTATCCATTAGCACAATCTATTCTTAATAATGAACTTTTAGGCAGTGTAAATACAACAGACAGTACTGTATACTATCAAAAAGAACAAATTCCTTTTACTCCAGAAAAAGAAGAAAAAATTACAGGAACTATTACAGATAGTGTTATAAAAACTAAAGCAAAATTTGCTATAAAAACTGCTAATTTATTAAACGAACGTTTAAATAAACTTAGAAGTAGTGCTGCTAAAGAAAGTGTTAGAGCTTCTATTCAAGATCAAATTAACGATTTAAAATTAAAAATCGGAAGACAAGAATTTACAGCTAGTTTATTAAGTATAGTAGAGTATGCTAAAGAAGAGTTAGTTTCTGCAAAAGAAATATTAGCTACTCATGATAAAAATAATACTACAAATGCGGATCATCATAATAGAATAGCCACATTTATAGATATGTACAGTGATTTATTTCGAGGTTTTGTAGCTGATATGCACGAAACAGGATTTTCTGAAAAAGAAAAAGAAGAAAATATTAATATTTTACAATCTGTACAAAGAGAACTTGATATTTTAGGTGTACAAAATGACGTTTTTAGTAAAAAAGAAACAGTAAAATTTGCAGAGGAAATTAATACACGTCCTGATGGAAATAAAATAGACTCTGAATTTAATGGTAGACAAGTAATGGAAAAAACTTATGAAGATTCTACTTGGTGGAGATTTCTTGTAGGTAATTATAAGTATGCAAAATCAGGAGTTGTAAGAGCTGTTCACAAAATTATTTTTGATTATATAGCAAAAACTAAAAGATTTGCAGTAGAAAAAGGAAATGCTCTATTAGATGCCGCACTACAAATGGAACAATCAGGAGTAACTATTGACGATTTAGTAGAAAAAGCAGACGGTAAATTTACTCAATTTTTAATAAGAAAAGAAAATTGGGGAGAATACTATATAGCTCTTGATAAAAGAAAACAAGAAATAGCACAAGCATTAGGATTTGAAACTTTTTCTGAAGTAGATATTAATCTTTTACCTAAAAAAGATCTTAAAGTTTATGAAGAAAGTATGAGTGCTTTCTATGCAGAAAACTCTATTACTATTACTGATGAAAATGGCAGATTTGCAGGTAGAAAACCTAAAAAATTAAATCCTAGATTTGCAGAATTAATGCAAAACCAAGATGCTAAAAATTATTATGATTTATTAATAGCAACAAAAGCAGAAGCTTTAGCAAAATTACCACAACAATATAGAACAGATGCTGCTCTATATTCTACTCCTGGTATTAGGTCTCAGTTTTTAGAGAAATTTTCTAAAAATGATCAGTCTATTATACAAAATGTAAAAGAGATGGCTAAAGAGTCTTTCTTTATTGATGAAGATGATACTGAATTTGGAGAAATTACTGCTTTAAATAATAAAATAATTCCTATTTATTTTACACAAAGATTTGAAAATCCTGCAAATGTATCTCGTGACCTTACAAGAAGCTATACTTTGTTTGCAGAAATGGCAGAAAACTTTACAAATATGTCAAAAGCAGCTCCTAATTTAGAGTTGTTAATGAATCAAATGGCTAAAAAAGAATATGTTTTAAAAGGAAAACTGGTTAAAGGAGCTGCTACTCAAGATTATAAAATACTAGACACTTTAATAGATGCTAATGTTTACAGTGTAGAAAAGAAAGATGCTTCTATTAAAATATCTGAAAATGCTTTAACTAAAAAATTACATTTAGCAAATAAATCATTTTCTTTTACAAAATTAGCTGAAAAAATAGCTCGTTATATTTCTTTAAATAACTTAGCTTTAAATCCTTATACTTCTACTGCAGGTTATTTAAAAGGTTCTGTAGATAGTATTTTAGAAGACCAAATAGGTTTATATACTACAGTAGAATCTAAAAATTGGGCAAGAACAGAATACGGTAAAAATATAATACAAGTTTTATCTCAAGTAGGAAATAAAAAACAAACAAATAAAATGCATTTAATGTTACAACGTAATGGTGTTGTACAATTAGATAAAATGCTTAGAAATACTAATAGAAATAAACTATTATCTATGGTTACTGATCTAGATTTATTGTTTTTAAATTATAAAACAGCAGATTATGCTATTAAAGGAAGAGTTGCTTTAGCTATTTATGATAATATTCGTTTAGTAGACGGAAATTTTATAAATAGAAAAAACTTTTTAGAAAAAAGAAAAGAAGAAGGTGTAGATACAAAAGTTGCTAAAGAAGAATGGAAAACTTATAGAGAAAAAAGTTTATATAATGCCTATGAAGTAGTAGGTAATTCTTTACAAATTAAACCAGAGTTTAAACAATATCTAACAGAAGGTGTAGAAAATGCTGCAGTAGGACAAGTTACTCATGTAGCTAATACAGTAGACGGTACAATGTCTGATACAGATAAAGGAGCACTTGCTAGACAAGTATACGGAAGTTTTGTATTAATGCACCGTGGATGGTTTGTTAATATGATAGACAGTCGTTTTATGGGTTGGAAAGGTAGAAAAGCAAAAGTAAATTTTGTTACAGGAGAATCAGAGATAGGAATTTATCCTGCTATGATGAAATTTATTTATGAAGATTTGTTTAAATCTAAAAATTATTTAAATATTAAAACTGCTTACAAAGAAGCAGACCCTGTTATACAAAGAGGAGTTAAAAAAACTGTTTTAGATTTAATGTATTTACAAATTATAGCACTTCTTGCTGCAATAGCTAATGTTGCTGCAGACGATGATGATGAAGATAATGCTATGATACAGATTCTTGCTTATCAAATGAACAGAGTACTCTTAGAACAGTCTGCCAGTCAGCCTCTTTTAAATCCTAGTGAGATATTACAAATTATTGACGAGCCTGTAGTAGGTGTACGTACTATTAAAGATTTATTAGATATATCAGAAGCTTTTAACACAGATGTTTATAAATCAGGTATGTATGAAGGAAAAGCACATGCGTTAAAATTCTTTATGAAAAAAATGCCTGGTTTTAAAAATATTTATGAAAGTCAATTCCCTGCATCAAAAAACAATTTCTTAAAAAATCAAGTTATTAGTTCAGGTACTTATAGTCTTTTAAAGAAAAACAAAGACGATGATGAGTTTAGTATAATAGATAGATTACTTTTAATTTTTAAAGATCAAGAACCTAAAAGTGAATCAGAAGTTATACAAATTATTGAGGCTTTAGAAGGAGATGAAATTTAGAAACGCCAAATTTTTTCGGAGAGCACGTTAAGTACCCTCCGAAAAATTACCATTTTATTGTTTCTTTTTTTAAATCTGTTAAAAGTTTATTTGTTTCTTTAAAATTAGGACAATGCCAATCGTTGTTAGATTCATTAGGATGATCAAACATTAACACATGATTATTTTTTTCTAAGTAAGAAGCTAACTTTTGATTCTCTTTACCCCATAAAATAAAAATAGTACCTGGTTTGTACGTGTTTATAGCATTAAGTACTGATGAAATAAACTTACCCCAAGGTTTAGCATGTTCTCCCCTATCCTGTTCTCTTACAGACAACTGTCTGTTTAATAGCAGTACACCTTGTCTAGCCCAATCTTCTAATGTAAAATCAAAATTTAAATTTAGACCATTATAGAATTCTCTTTCTACACAATCCATAATTTTACATAAATCGGGAGAACTAAAAGTACTAACAAAGTTATCGCCAAAAGATAAACCATTTGCTCCACAAGAATTATTGTGAGGCTTATAGTCTAAGATAACAACTCGAACAGAGTCCCAGGGACAAAGTTTAAATGCTTTGAATATATTGGCCTTGGCAGGATTAATAGAATTCATTGCATACTCAGTCTCTACAAATCCCATAAGCTTTTCAGCATACGGAGACTTTAAAGTTTCTTTTAAATTTAGAGCCCACTTTTCTCCAAGGGACTCTGTCCAAAATTGTTTTCCAAATCTCATAGTTTTATTTATTATCAAATTCTTCTTCAGGACTTAACACTTTAGTTTTTCCTAATTCTTTAAGTTTTTTACTAGTAAGTCCTTCATTTTCGTGTAGTATTATAGACCATACTTCTTGATCTTCTAAATAAACAGTAGAGTCTAGACGAGGATTTTCATGGTAATTAGACAATACTTTTTCCCAACTTTTCTTTAAATCGGCATTTTTATTTAGAATACGAGGTATTAGACTAGGTTCTAGTTTAAAATAATTGTTTTTCAATATAATCTTTTTTGCCTCTGCAGGCAGTTTAGAATACTTACCCTCTAAAATAAGATTGTAGTAATTCATGTTTTCTTCTAAGATTTTAAATATCATAACAATGTATCCATCTTTTTCGTACTCATCAACATAAGAAGGCATGCTAATAATAGTAGAATAAAATTCTTCAAAATTAGAATCTCTATAAGGCTTAATTACTACAAAAATGTAGGGCCCATAGTTAAATTCAAATTCTAAATCTTCATCCCACATATAAGAATTAAGAAATCTAGTGGTCATAATAAGTCTACCAAAACTACTTTTAACATCACAAGTAAATAACTGCTTCGGCACATCTATTAAAGGAAACAGAAATGTAGATGTTTGTGAGTATTTTATGTAGCTCATATTTTAATCTTTGTATGTTTTTTTTGATAATATTCCATAGGATAATCCCATTTATCTATTTCAGTGTGAAATATATACCTAAAAACTGCGTGAGTAAATCCTTCATAAGTTCTTCCAGAAGATAAAGTTCCGCCTTCCCATCCTATCTTTATAACAGAATCAGGTACTTCAAATATCATTGGAGGATTGTGCATTTCTTTTTCTACAACAATGTATTTAAAAGGTAAAATTTTGTATCCTTTTTCTAGAAGTTTTATAACTTCAGGGTCTTTAGAAATACCGTAAAAATATACAGCACTTTGAAAGTCGTATCTAAATTTCCAGAAGTCATAATTAAAACTATAAACAGAACTGCCTGTAGTTTTATAGTCTATAGGCTGAATAGTTTTAGCACTATGATCAATAAAAACTTTGTCAAGCTCTCCTTTAAACTCTATTCCTCCGTATTCAAACTTAATTACCTTATGTTTCCAGAGCTCTGTGTTTTTATCTGTAACAATGTACTTTTTAGTAAAGTTATCTGTTTTTAAAGCGCCTACACAGTGCGAGGCTTTGTAATAGTCTTCTTCAGATATAATCTTTTTACCTTCTGCTGCGTACAGACTTTTAAAATAGTTTAAACAAGTTGTTTTAACTTTTTCTATTCTAGTAACATTCTTCCATCTGTTTTGGTAATCGTATTGATCACATGCTATAAGAATAACACTATTCATACTACTCCAAACTAGATCTAAAGAAAGTTCTTTAGCTGTTTCTGATGTTTTTAAGTAATCGTATACGTAACGAGTAATACTTTTAAGAAGATCTGAAGTACTATCGTCTTTTAAAACATAATACTTATCTTCTATATTGGCACTACTTAATAACATATCGTCTACTAATGAACCAAATACAAAATGCGCTTCATCAGAATTTCCTTGCCTGTCCCGTTGCTTTATAAAAGCACTAGGACTAACAAGAATTTTCTTTAAAAGGCTTTGGTTCAATCCGTCTAATTTTCTATAAGAATTTTCCATTACTTTTTAATTGTTTTTATTTTATAAACTAACCTTCTCTCCTCTAGAGAAGGCACTTCTATGAACTCATAGGAAGTTTTTCTTAAGAATTCTATCGTATCGTCAGGCAATATGCCTTTCTTTTGTAACATATCGTCTAGACTTTTAAGCCACACCATAGCTAGATTACCTATATCCCACCTTGGAGAATATCCAATAGGAGCAGGTTTCCAACTAATACGTGCTTTACCTGTTTTACGATCTTTTAGTCTTTTAACATCTCCATAATTAATAGGAGCATAAACAACTAATTGTGTTTCTACAGGTAATGCTATTTTGTAGTCTTCGGGAATATGTTTTTCTATGTACTTGTGCATTGCTGCAACAAACGCATTACGAACAGTAAAATGGGCTGAAGCATGGATTTTATTATATCCAATCTTCACCCATTTTCTACTACTTAGCGGTACATGTGTAATAAATTCGGGAAATTCTATTGTTAATTCACTTACTGCCATATTATTTTTATATCCACATTATACTAGGAACTATTTCCTCTTTTTCTTTTTCTACTTCTTCTATTAAAACTGGCGTGTAATCCTCTCTCATCTGTCTTTTATAGTTAAGATTTAAAGCTTCTAAAGCTGGGGGACTCAATGTTACAGTGTGTAGATTAAAATAAGAACATTCTCTTTGTCTAATTTTATCTTTATATGTATTATACACTATATCTACCCATTCTTCTGTTAAAGCTTTTTTGTCTATAAGAACTTCCATTATCTTATCCATATGTATAGACATATATCTACGATCAATACTTAAATAAGATACTACAGATTTAAAGTTTACATGATTTTTAGTTCTATTATGTTGAAAAACATGTCCATGTTTCTCAAACAATAGTAATAAATATATAAGACTTTTTTTGTAATCACAATTAGCCATAATTTCCATAGCAAGAATCTGATTTTCTTCATCAGAACTTTTTATCATTGCTTCTATTTGCTCAAACTGTTCTTTGTTAATAGTTATAGCATCATTTCCGTTTAAAGATTCTATAAGACAAGCTTCATCTAAAATTTCTTTTCCTTGTACATTTTTGTAAATATCTGTATAAGAACTTTTTATAATATTTGAATAATGGCTTCTTACACTATCCTTGAATTTTTTTGAAAAAGCAGTACTTATATACATTTCGTCATCGTCTGACATATTTCTTCTAGTATTATAGTCTACATGAACTATGTCTTCCGTGTAAAACTCTAAAGCGTCTTTTATATTTTGTTTCTGATAGTCTTCTATTACTTCTGCAGATAAATTTAAATACTCTTTAAATATATCTAAAGGAATACTATAACAATATTTGCTTTCTATCATCTTCCAATAAGAAGATTTGTTACCAAAAATATGAGAAGCTTTGTTAATGTCTTTAGTAGTACTAATGTTATGACTTAATACAAGATTTTTAAGTTTTACTCTAGGAACATTTACTCCTGGTAAAAAATAAAGAGTATTGTGTACACCTAGTTTATACTTTTTATCAGAAATTGGAAACTCTCCCTCTTTTTTATCTGCTACAGATAAAAAACTAACTGTTGCGTCTACACGATCGTCAACAGCTAGATTAAATTCTAAATAATTTTTCATAGTTTATTTTATAATAATGTTAGCAATTTTTGGATTCATCATAAGCTTACCAAACTTTTGTTTATTAGCGTTTACTACTTCTTTAACTATGAAGTATTTTAAGTCGTCTGTAAAAGACGTACAATCAATAAACAACTCTTCAACTCTTTTCAGTACTTGTGCTGAAATAGGGTTAGTTTTAGCAAAATTTACTAGATAATTAACAACTCTAGTAGAGACTACACTTGATATGTCTGCTCTAAATTCATCGTCTTCTCCAATCATACTTTTTAATGAACTAAATACATATTTTGTGTCTTTAGTCATAATATCTTCAGGCGATATAATCCTGTCTAGCTTGTTATTAATAAACATTGTAAACATACTTGAGAAATCTAGGCCTACAGAACCCTCACCTACCATTTGTATCATAGGTAACTGCTCTTCAAACTTTTCTATAGAACTAATAGCATTAAAGAATGTAGTAATACTTCTAGGATTAACCTTTTGTGTTACTAATTCTGGATGCATAAGTAAAAAGTTTATACAACGATTATCCATACCAACAGATTCTGCCCACTTTGCCCATACTTTCTCGTCAAACTTTAGATCTACAGAAATAAAACGAGTTTGCTGTGCAACATCTAGACTAGTAACATTATAGTCACCATTGTCAGGATTAGTAGTAAGAATTACATGCCAGTTTTTAGGTAATTTCCAAGAAACATACTCTTGTCTATCGCATATTTCCATAACTGCTTGCATAAATCTGTGGTCAGCTCTTGTAAAGTCATCTAGTATTAGTATACCACCGTCTTTCTTTCCTTGAATCCAAGCAGGTTTAGCATGAGACATTCTTTTGTCTATAACTTTGTAACCTTTCTCGCTAGCAAGACTTATTTCTTGTTCTGTTACCCACAGTACTTTGCCTTCAGAATTTTTAACTTTAAATTCTTTAACAGGAAATCCTATTAAGTCGCCTAATTCTTCTAGCTGTGATAAATTTAGTTTTTCTACTTGTAACCCTAATTCTTTACCAAGCTGTATAATAGAAGAGGTCTTACCTAGTCCTGCATCACCTGATACATTTATTGTTACGGGAGTCAATCCTTTCTTTTGGATATGCTGATTATTAGTAATCATATGCTTTACGAAGTCTCCCAATTCTTCTACATTTAGTTTAATTTGACTCATTTTAATTTTTTTAAAGTTCTAGTTTAATGACTCTCCCTGGTAGAGATTCATTCATTTCGGATCTTTCTGATAAGACCCACAAAATATTCTTATTTGGTGTCAGAGAAGTGCTGCACTCTCCGTCAGTAAAATAAATAAGGCTTGTAAATTTTGGATTCTCCATGTAATATTTTAACACGGGATCAAACTCTGTTCCACCTCTTCCTGCAATTTCTAATTCAAACTTTCCTTTGTACTCAGTTATACTACGAATTTTAGTATCGCATTGAACGATTTCTATATCTACACCTGATTTATAGATGTGATGTATTTCGTTCATAAACTCTTCTAACTCTTCGTTGTTTACTGATCCTGAAGTATCTATTGCTAGCAACATCTTTTGTCGCATCTTAACTTTCATTCCTGGATTATCTTCAAACCTAACGTTGTATTTTCTTCTTTGTTTTTTAGTAAAAATCTTAGTAGAAATTCCCGTAAATCTTCTGATAAATTTTCTCCAATTGAATTTAGCTTTCTTTACTTCTGAAAGTGTGATTATGTCTTCTATTTCTCCAGGAACAGTTCCTCTTGTCTTTACAGTTTGTTCTTTAGCCTCTTTTAAGATTCTTTGTGTCTGACGTTCTATAAGACTTTTTTCTATCTCCGAAAGATCTTCAAATTCTTCCCACCCTGAATGATCAGGGCCTTGGCTATCTAGCATTTTATCAAACTCAGGAGAACCTGACGTACCATTGTTTTCTTTATCCTCTTTTGCTTGACGCATCTTGTCGTAGTAATATCTACAACCTGCTTTACGTCTAAGATTTAGTTCAGGATAATTGTCAATGTCTACACCTCCTTCAGGTAACCATGATTTATTTATGTACTGATTTATTTCACAGTCCATAGCGATGTTTGCTAGCTTTCTATCTGAAAATTGAAAGAAAATTCCTAAGTGTTGAAATGCAATATGTAACAACTCATGCTTTAATAGGCCTATTTGTTTATCTGCGTCTAACTCTTCCCAAAAAGTAGAGTTAATCATTAGCTGATAATTGATTCCTTGTTTACCTACGCATGCTGTTGGTATTTTGTCACTCCATAACTTATTTAACATAATTAAAAAGAACCCGTAATAGGGCTCTTGCAACATAAGACTTTTACTAGCCTTACTTAATGATTCTATTTTATTCATATAGCTATGTCATTAGTTGATTAAATATTTTTTTAGCTTCGTTTGCTCCTACTTTCTTTACTAAGTCACTGAAGTCTGTTACTCCAGGTAACTCAGGCATAAAGAAATAAGGAGTCTGATATCTTCTACTAAAATCTTCTGATAAACTTTTCCCTGCTTTATCATTATCAAACAAACATACTACTCTTTCAAACCTAGATTTGTATTCGTCCATAACAGAAACTTTCATATTGACAGATTCTGATTGTAAACCTACACTAGGTATTTTCATTACATCTCTTAAACTCATAACGTCTTTTAAAGACTTAGTAATTATAAGAGTCTTTCCTTTATTAGGAAGTTTTGTGTATCCTTGATGGACAGAGTAATTTGCGTTGTTGATCCATTTAAACTTTTTGTTATATGGCTGATAAATTTTATAGGAAACAGCATTATCTTTTTGTTCTAGGTATGCATACGCATACTTATCTACAGGTAAAGCATTACCGTTGTAAAAAACATAACTTATAGGTATTACATTAAAAAGATTTAAAGTTTTCTTGCTAATTCCAAAAGCTCCCCAAAATTTAGCATCGTGTTTTTGCCACAATCTGCTTTTGATTCCTATTTTAATAGGATTCCTTTGTATTACTTTCTTAGCAATTACTACCTTTTTCTTTTCTATATCTATTGTTGTACCTGGCCCTGTTAGATCATAGGCAATTCGCCAAATAGCTTGCCCATAATTTAAATTAAATAATAGACTTACAAACTTTACAACATCGCCTGTATCTTTAGTGGCAAAGTCATAAAACATTAATGTACCAGAACCATCTCTATGGTAATAATAACCAAATGACGGTACATTGTCTTCTCTAAGTGGACTACATATGTTAATGTTTAGTACTACAGGTTCCCCCGTATAAAAAGAATAGATATCTTCCTGCTCTAGGCAGGAAAATAAATCTACTCTTGATAAGCTTTCGTTATAGATAATAGAGTTTAAGTCTATTTTTCCCATAATAAAAAAAGAGGAGGATTTCTCCCCCTCTTATGTTTTTAGTGATTACCAATCTGCTTCGTCATCTGCAACGACAGCGTTAACTTCTCCTCCAGTACTAACTGCATCTTCTACAAGACGAGTCATACCATCTAAGTCACCTGGCTTAAGGTTAGAAGCATCTGCTGGTACACTCATAGATTCTACAAAAGGAACCCAGCTACGAATCTGAATGTATTTCTTACGATAGTCATTAGTACCGTAGTTAGCAAATACACGAACAGAACCTAAATTAGGTAAAGCTGTCTTTAACATTTTCATAGATTCATCTAACATAGCTTCTGCGCTACTTACAACAGGAAGTTGTGCGTTAGGCCCTAGAGCACAGTGTAACAAATGCTTAAGAATTTTACCTTGTTTCTTAATCAATTGCTCTACAGTTTGCCACTGAGTAGCTTTACTAACATACCATAATGGTGTATTACAAGCAGCTCCATTATTATCTGTAAAGATAATTTTGTAGTCAGGAGCCATTTCTTTATCTTCTGCTGATTTTCTTACTAAAGAAACTTTTACGTTTTCTACTGTCCCTGCATTTCCTCCGTTAAAAATAGCTACTCCTTGCGCAGGATTAAAACTATCATCGTTTAAATTAATGTTCATCTTTTTGAATTAATTTTTTAATAAATAAATAAATAAAAGTAGGTTAAGCCTACCACTCATCTGTTACTGTTTCCTCTACTTCTTCTGAAGTCTGCGTGCTGCTTATTACAGGTTCCAAAAGAACAGGTTCTTCTTCTTCCTCTACTATAGGAATATTTAATTCTGTTTCTGTATTAATTTCTTCTATTGTAGTATCTGTTGTAGTATTTGCTACCTTAAAATAAGGTTCTCCTTCTACTGACTCTATGTGCAAATAGTTTTCTACAGAAGTATCTAATTTTAATGTATAAGCAATAAACTCATATGTCTTTTTATCAGAAAAAGAAAATGACTTATTAACTTTAAAGAACTTCATGCTCTCATTTTCTGTCAAAGAAGCTGCTAATACAATCTTATTTACAGCAGTGTCTCTACCGAAAGTTACAAATGATTCTTTTCCATCTTCAGGTTTAACTAGTCCTAAACTGTCTACAGCAGCTTTGTTAAAACTAAGTTTACGGCCTGAACCTTTTTTTGCAAAAGCAGACATTGTTACTACAGGAGTCGTAAACTTCTCCGTTTTTGTTGCACGTTGTGCGGGTACTCCCCAATCAATTCCCATCTTGTTTAAGTTTTAAGGGTTAATAATACAAATTAATAATACTCTTTAATAGCCTTATCTACGATAGTCAAATCGTTAGCGATATGTTCTTCTTCAAACATTTCTATAGGCGTTTTACAAGTGTCAGAACCATTAGTAGTTGTTCTAAATATGTGGTTGTTAGGTTCTCCTGGAGAACGTTTAACTTCACAATACAGAACTATAGAACTAAAGCTCTCAGGTACAAATCTTTCAAGCTGCTTACCTTGCACAGCTACTCTTTCTACTCCAAATCCTGAATCATCATAATGAACTTCAGGATGTGCAAATAGATAAACATGTAAATCATCTCTAACTCTATCGTTAATGATGTTCATTAAGTCATACATACCGCCTGAAAATTTACCCCACTTTTCGAAACCTTTAGACGCTCTAAATGTTTTACTCATAACATGGTCTGTCATAATTCTAGACCAAGTATCAATAACAAAGGTTTTAATCTCAGGTTTGTTTTTGTGGACATCTTTCAATGCTTCTATGACTTCATCTATACTAGATGATTTTTTGTAATTGCCTACTTCTTCAGAGTATTTCTCTTCAAACTTTCTAAAAGGCAAAGGTTTTTGATCCGTGTTCATAATAAATGTACTACTTGGATCTAGGTTTCGTAATGAGGTAGATTTCCCCATACCAGATTTACCTACAATAAACACTAATTTTCCCATACTTCTTGTTATTTTTTTGGATAATAAATATACTACTTTTTTAACTATTTAGCAAGCATTTGATGCTTGACTTCTACACTCTTTTTCTTCCGCTTTCCCCAGTATTTACCACGTAAATAGGGGAAATCTTCTTGCGTTTTTCTAGACGCTCTAGCTATAGAATCTACATAAGGAATCTTACGATTACTCATGTCTTTTAAGAACTGTTTTACTGGAGTATCTACATCATAATGAATGTGTTTTAAATACTTATAATACAGTAGCTCATTAGAATCTCTACATCTAGGTGAGTTAATTAGGGTTAATTTTACCCATTCTTTAAAATCTGCTATCATACAATTTTGTTTTTGTTTAAAATGTCTTCTAATAATTTAGGGTTAGCTTTTATATCAGAAGCTTTAGGAAGTTCTTCAAACTTACCTACAGCTCCTTGAAAATGAAAACCCATAGACATACTATCCATACCATCACGATTCTTTAAAATATGGCCTGAACGGTAACTTCTTCTAAGAGGAAAATTTCCTTCTAAAATAGGATAACCACGATGTTCTGCTATACCGTAACGAAATGGATTAAACAAAGCTATAACTGTGTTAGCATCTTCTTGTGTAGCACCTGTGTCTTTAAAGTCAGATAGTTGAGGTTCTACAGAATCTTGTTTCTTACGATCCATTCCTTCTATTCCTCTATTAAACTGACTAACCACTACAGGGCTAAATTTAAACGTATTCCTAAAAAATACTAGCATTTTAGAAGCTCTATCCATAGCTTCTTTTTTACTAGAATCTTTTTTATTTTTATCAATTAAACTAATGTGATCTATAATGATTAAGGTAATTAGATTAGGGTCATTAGGAGTATACTGAGTAACAATATTGTGCTCATTTCTCTCCACTTTGCCTCTACTTTCAGCGTATTTCATAACATCACTGTACAAGTAGTCAGGACTAAGACTATTTCTAAAAAACAATACCTCATCTTGCATCACATTAAAGTACTCTTGATAAGTAGGAATAAGTTTCTGTACTTCTCTCGGTAGTTTGTGTATTCCTCTGCTAAAGATTTCGTTTACATTAGTTAGAATTCCATGGTCTTCCCATATTTTTCTAGAAATGAATTTTGCAATCTTAACAACAGGATCAATCTCTAACGAGTAATAAATAATCTCTAGAGAGTTAAAAGGGTCTTTCTGTGATCTTAAATGATCATAAGGATTAAACACATAAGCTTCGTCAACAATAGCAGTTTTACCTGTACCAGTTGCACCGCCCCATGTATCATATCTTCCTTGTTGTACACCTGCAATATATTTATTTAATCTATTGAAGCCCATAGGTAAACCTACATTTAGTCCTTTAACACCTCTATCAATCTCTACTTGTAATTCTTCCCATACTTTTCTTTTTCCCATATTAAATTGAATCTACATGATCGCTGCCTTTTTCAGTAGCAAATCTTGTTATAAATACTTCCCAGCTCTCCCACTTAGCATTGTTAATTACTACCTCTAGAGAAGGTAGAAACTGTAATTGTGCAGCTATCTTTTGTCTTCTAACAAAAGCTTTAGTAGCTTCTACTGCTAATTCATGTTCTTTTTTAGAAGTAATTTTTGTTAAGTATTTTTTCTCTATTCTTTTACCTTCTACAGTATCAGAACTTCTAGGACGTAATATCCTATTACCTACTTTCATAGGGTACTCATTAAAAAAATCTAAAAAATTAATGTCATCAGAGCGTATGTCTAATAACTTAGCAACATTTTTAACACTAATAACAGTATTTGTTATCTTGCTTTTATGAGCCTTGTCTAAAATATATTTAGTGCCTATCAAAGAGTTCCTAATAGAAACAGCTTCTGAATAACTAAATACCTTTTTAATAACATCCCAGTCTTTAAAATATATCAAGTGTAATAACGCAAATTGATTAGGATTAAGTTTATTTCTAGAAAGTTTACTAAAGTTTAAATCCATAGTTAATCTTTTAAATTAATAGTTTTAACGACTCCTTCTTCTGTATAGTCTATCACACCTTTTTCTAAAACTTTAGCAAGAACAACTAATTTAGCAGGGTCTATAAGACAAACTGCTTTAGCTATTTGCTCAATTCCATTCTGAATTTTACGAAAAAGTTCTTCATCTTGTTTCCATAAAGTATTAATATGCTGGTCACATGTAGAGGTTATTTCTTTTTCTAAACGTTGAGCAGCTTGTTTTAAAGAATGCTTATAGAAACTAGTTTCTTGTAATTCATCCAGTGTTTCGTGTAATATTTGACTAGTTGTTAAGGATATTATTAGAATCTTTTTAGCTTCTTTAGTTGTGTACATTTTGTTCTAGTTTAATTAAGTTTACAAATCCTTTTATACTAACAGCAGTTATAAACGAAGGATCAACTCCTCTCATTCTTTTTTCTAACCATTTTTCTTCTTGTGTATCAGGACTATATAAGTTAATAAATATAGCTTCTTTGCCAGGCACATGTCTTATAACTCTGCCTAGCTGTTGTATAAAAGTTAAAGCCGTAGAATTACTACCTGCTACAATGCCAATAGAGCATTCAGGAACATCTAAACCCTCGTTAAGAGCTTTGCATGTATTAATAATTCTTACTTTAGTACGTTTGTCTTTAAAAGTTTTCATTACTATACCCTGAGACTTCTTAGTAAGTTTACTATGAAAAGTTAAGGATACATCTCCCAATACTTTTTGCAAAGAATCTGCAAAATCTGTATTAGCACTAAAGGTAAGGCCATTTCTATCAGGAAACAAGTCTACAATGGTTTTTACTGCAGATATTTTGTTAGAGTTATTAAGACAAATCTTCTTTCTGCTTCTCATAGAATTATAGTAAGCCGCAGCTTTACCTCTTTCCACATTATCGTCAGAAGAAATCCACTCTTTAGCAGTTTTAAATGCTTCCATACCTCTACCCATTTGCATAGAATAGAACCTAAAGCTAGCGTCTGCTTTTTTATAAGCTGCTAGTTCATCAGGCGCAAGATCAACCATTACATTGTAAATTTTGTAAGGAGATATCCAACTATGTTTTAGAGCATCTTCTATAGTAATAGTATCAAACACTTGCATGTGTTCTAAGATAATATCATGAAGACCATCTTCTCTTTCTAAGGTAGCAGTAAGGCCTAGAATATACTTATAAGCGCTTCTTTCAAATATCTTTTTAAAAGTTTCTGCAGCATATCTATGTACCTCATCTAAAATAAGTAAATCACAATCATGATTTAATTTTACAGCAGAATTGATAACATAAACACTAGCTATTTTAACTTTATTTTTAGCTAACTCATTTTCCCACTGCTCTTTAAGAGTAATCGTAGGTACTACGACTACTACAGAACTAATTCCTTTACGTTTTATCATTCCTACAATAGCACGTATAGCAGTATATGTTTTACCAAATCCTGTAGGATATTGAGCTATGCCTTTAAACGAAGCTTTGCTCCATTTACTTAGGCCTAGTATTTGTCTATCATCTCTGTTCATAAAAATTAAATTATTTTGTTAATATTACTAAATATAAAAACTCTAGCAGCTCCTCCCATAGTACTTATTCTAATAGTATTTTTATAGTGGGATAATTTATCAAATTCTTGTTTATTTAACTGCATTGTGACACTTCTTTTTCTAACAAAATCGTCTTTTTCTTTCCTATTTTTATTATTAAAATCAGTAATATAACTAGGAAACTTTTCTCTAACATCTATAGTATTATTTATGTAAGATATATCATTTTGTAAATGATAAGCATTGTCTTTACAATGAGTTACAGAAGTTCTATGCATTTTAAATAATAAACTTATCTGCTCTTCTGTCCAATAAAATTTGTATCTCAATATATTTATTAAGAAATTTCTAGGATCAACATATTTTCTTTTTCTATTTTTTTGACTTAAAATATTTGATGCATAATCTATTACGTCTTTTTCTATAAAATCTTTAGTTTCTTTCATAATATTCTTCTACTTTTTCGTCTTTATAATTATCAGCTTCATGCTCAATTTTTCTAACAAGTTCTTTACTAAGATTTAGATCTTTTATATCTGTGTTTTCTATAGTTATAGAAGCCACTTTTAAATCAAATATTGTTGTAGGACTAGCATCTTCATGATACATTTCTTCATAATAATCTTTTTCTAATTCTATTGTTGCGCATACTTCTCCAAAAACGTAGCTTATTGTTATTTCTTCTCCTGAACGAGATACGTCACAATCTTCTACAGTAACTTCTCCTTCAAAAGGAATTTCGTTTAGATAATAAGATAAATTTTTACCAGCATTGGCATTTCTCTCTGCACAACAAAGTGTTGCATAGTCCCAATCTGCAAATACTCTTTTTACAGTAGTGATAGGATATTTAAAATTACTGTCTGTTTGTGATAATACTATTACTTGGCTCATATTAAAGATTTTTGTAAATACAAAAATCCCTACTATTTCTAGTAGGGATTATGACGAAACATTTCAAATTATGTTTTAAATAAGTTTAGTTCTCAAGGCATCTCCATACCTTTTTAAGCTCACACCTTTTTAAGCTCCGCAAGAAAGACATTCATCATCATCTAATTCAGGACGATCTGCAATTTCAGGATTTAAAATCTTTTTTAACTCATAGATATTTTGCTGTGTTTCTATATCAGAAAACAGATCTCCAGTTAAATCATTTTTTAACTCCTTTATTCTTTCTTTTATTTCTTCTTCACTCATCTTTTATATTGTCTATGTAATCTTTAGCTTTTTCTAAACTATCTAGACCAGAGTCATTTTCAGACTCCCATTTTTCATCTACAATAAAGTACTCCTCAAAATGAGATTCGTAGATTACTTCTATTCCTTTATATTTTAAAAAAACTGACATTTGTATTGTTTAAAAGATGTATCTGATAGTATTCGAGTTAAAGTACTGTGAATATAATACTTTAAATTCATTTATACGCCTCTTTTTATGTTTAAGAGGGTATCTCATTACTCCAGAATTATTTTTAATTTCGTTACTAAAACGCATAAGCTCTTTAGCAGCAACAGTACTTTTACCCATTTGATTAGCATGATTAGTTAATGCAATTACCTCACATTTATTTTCTCCTGCATGTTCTAAAACTTCTTCAAACAGTTCTTTGTAATATTCTTGCCATCCAGGATAAAAAATAAGAGGTGAATAGTTTATATGTACTTCCCATCCCAAGCCTTTTAATCTCTGTATATCTTTGATTCTACTGCTTATCTTTTGCATTTTAGGTTCTAACACATCAGAATAAATCTGAGGCATTACAGACACCCTTACTCTAGGTTTCTTGTTAAAATGATTTACATCAAGTTTTAACAATCCTGAGTATTTAGTAGCCATTGTAGTATTAAGTTGCGGATGATTATCGTATAGTTTAAGATAATCATGAATTCCGTCTGGTATAAACTTTTGCATTAAGACTAAGTCTGAATTACAAGCTATGTCTACCATAGTATATTTAGGATCTTGTTGATCAGGGACTTTATTATAACTTTTTTCCCACTGAACAACAGAATTAAATATTTCTTCAACATTTTGATTTACAAAGACTCTATCTCCATTATATCTAGACATATAACAATAAGTGTTTACACAGCCGCCAAAACATCCGTAGATGATATTAGGAGCTATGCAATTTGCACTATTGTTATTAGGTTTAGTTACTAGAGTTTTAGTTTTTTGGTATTTTACCATATTGTGTATAGTAATGTAGCTATAAAACCACCTAAAAGAAATCCTAATAGCATGTAATCATACATAGTTCTTTCTTTTTTTCTTCTATTAAAAGGTCTGTACTTTCCTTTCATCCAGTACCATTCGTTTCCGCTCATCTTGTTTAAGTTTTTTAGTGTTAATATATTCAGCCCATTCTTCTTGTTTTCTACCGTTAATAAAAAACCAACCTAAGTTTATCTCAAACCAATCGTTAAGTTCACTCATTTTTGTTTTGATTTATTAAAATATTATCTTCAATATGAACTAATCTTCTCATTAAAGCATAGCTACTTTCTTTTGCTAATCCAATAAGATCTTGTTTTGTTTCAAACTCATCTCCTGATAAATCCAGTATCTTGTCAATCATTTCTGTCCTGTCCATGTTTATTTTATTTTGTTTCATAAGAAGTTCCATTATTTGCTGACTAACGTCTATGCGTTTAAAATCTTCTATAGTATTATGTATTAAATTTGCTTCTATTTCTCCTTCCATATTAAATTGTATTATATATTATTGTTGCTACTACTATCCCTACACATACTCCAAAAACAAAGTATTCTAGATGTCTTAACCTACGTCTTGTTCTATTTGTCATGATTACCCCATCTTATAGAATCAATTAAAGTATCTCCATAGGTAATAACACCTATACCATTAGGTATAATTGCTCTCATTGTGTCAAGAGCTGTCTTGCCTTTCCATCCTGGATGCCAATAGTTGTATGTTGGTGATGGAGGTCTAGGATCAGTTCTATTTTCTATACACGATAAAAAGATTAAACTAAGTAATAGTATTAAACTTATATTTTTCATAATAGTTTTTAATTTAATGTATGATATTCCTATATAATAGATTATTAGTAAAAATAAATTCACAATGATATTTGTAAGCTTATTTAACATTTTTGTATTTCTTATACAGTCTGTCTAACATTTGTTGTAGAATTCTAATGTATTTTACATTAGGCTTATCTTTAAGTTTTTCATCAAGTATCTCTTGACGAATTTGCTCCATCTTCTCTATCTTTTCCATGATTTTGTATTTCCTGTGCAAGCATAGTTTTATCAATAGAATTATCTTCGTCATGAAACTGTATTTCATGTTCTATATATTCGTACTTACTATGTTCATTACTTTCAGTTTCTACTAAATTAGATAATATCTCATTAAGATTATTACAATACATAACTAAATCACTGCTAATATCCTTAATAGTAAAAGTATAGCCTCCTTTCTTTTTCCAATACGGAACATCAGTATCAGAGTAATTCTCTAAATACTGGGTTAAAATTCTAATTTGTACCATTTTCTTTGTTTTTATAATACATTACTTTCTCTCCTCTCATTATAGGATTAAATCTTAGTTTTACTTTTATATCAGATTTATAAAAGTCTTTTCTCATTAGTTTGACATGTTCTTTAGTAATATCTTCTTTACCCATAAAATCAAAAATACATTTCTGTGATACGTCTAGTTCCAAAGAAGCGTGTTTTATTGTTTGTGTAAAGCATAGTGCGTTAATAAAGCATTTGCTTTTATTTTCATAGATACTAAAGACATTACTAAAGTCATTGTCGTAGTTTAAATTTAATTCAGTCATTAATGTGTCCAATAAGGGGTTAAACATGGTTCTGCTTTAAGCGGTACTGTTTTACAAAATACATCGCCTGCATCTTCCATGCATTTCTTTAATATTAAAGATAGTTCTTCTGCTTTTTCTGTTTTACATTCTAAGTGTATCTCGTCATGTACTACATTAGGCATTAAAACATCAAATAAAAGACTGTGTTTTTTTAGGTATCTAAACATATAAATACCAGCAAGTTTGGTTATATCTGCAGACGTGCCTTGAATAGGATAATTCAAAGCATCTCGTTCAATACCACCTTTCTTTACAAAATACTCACGTACTTTAGGTTTTAGTGTATTTCTAAAATGATCAGAGTCTTTAATCTTTTCTACTTTATACTCTGACCAAAAACCTTTATCTCCGTACAGTTCTTTATGTAATGCTTGAAATTCTTCAAATCCATAAACAAAGCATTTTCTGTTGCTTACATCATTGAATTCAATAAAACCATTTTTAATAGCTTTATCTTTCTGTTGTTTAAAGTAATCTCCTAAACCAGGAAATGCTTCAAAGTATGCTTTATACACCATCTCGCCTGTTTCCAAAGGAATAGACAAGTTTTTAGCAATAGTCATACCTACACCACCATAGTTAATAGCAAAACCTGCTGCTTTAGCCATTTGTCTTAAATCAGGTCTAGCTTTTTTAACATCAGCCAGTTCAATATCATTCAGTTCATTACTAAATATTTTTTTAGCATTAAATGAATGCATATCTCCTAATCCTTTAGAATAAAACTCTAATAAATTAGGTTCTAACGATTTATTTGCTAGTACTACCTGTTCTTGACCAGAATAATCTGCTACAATAAGAGTATAATCCTTTTTAGCAACAAAACAAGACCTAGTTCTATCATCAGAAGGAACATTTTGCATATTAGGTTTTTGATCTATTCCTCTTTTTGCATTTCCTTTCTGACCACTACTCAGTCTACCTGTGTTCATTATCTGAGTATAGTTTGTGTGTATACGATTAGTTATAGGATTAATATAGTCCAACCAATTCTCTCCGTAAGTAGACACTACTTTATTAGCTTCACTATACTCTATGTATAAAGGCACTATTAAATGTTTACTTTTTTGTGGAGATAATATGCTTTTATCTATAGAATCCTTTATCAAACCAGATTTCTTGTCTTTAACTTTAGTATTTATACCTAGTCTTTGCATAAGAGGAATCACTTGTTTAGAGCTATTCCAATTTATAAGAGTATAACGTGTATCATCAAACAAGTTCATCTGATTATCAATTAAATCAGGAAATATATTAGCATTATTAAAAATAAAGTTATTTAACTGCATAGCTTTACTTTCTAAAGTAAGCTTATCGTCTAAACACTTCTTTTTCCATTTTTCTATGTCTAACTGTACACCACAATACTCAATATAAGCTAGAACTTTAACGTATTCATTATCTAAACCAATAGATTTTAATAAGTTTAACTTTTCTAGCTCAACTAATTGTTTACATTTTATTTCATGAAGGTATTTAACGTCATCTCCTGCATATATAATAACTCTAGAAGTTAAACCTTCTTTATGTATATTAGTTCTAACAGACTTATCTAAATCCTTTCCACAGTATTTTAATACCAATACATCTAAAGCTTTTCTTGCAGTAGGTATACCTGTAGTTAAAATACGTTCTGCTAAAAAAGTATCGTATAGTTTATTAGGAATAATACCCTGATAGTACAAGAATTTTAAATCAAACTTAGCATTTTGCATTATTACTAACTTTGTTTCTATAATACTTTTAAATAGCTGAATGTCTACAGTACTACAATCTATTACAAATTGTTTCTTATCATCTCCTAACTGTAGAGATATAATCTCTTTAGTGAAAGGATCAAATCCTCTAGTTTCAGTGTCTAAGCCTATCTCATCAAGTTTTTCTAGATACTTTAGACATTTATCTATGCTACAAAAGTCATAGCCAACAGGAGTAAACAAACTCTGTTGATTAGTAATAAAATATGTGTTCATAATTATTCAATTAAATGTTCTAAATTACCATTACTGACCATCCTAGATAGTTTTTCATAGTCTTCTTGTATCACGTGCATTTGCTCATATTTTTCAATATCAGCGACATCACATACTTTATTAAAATGTTCGGCAATTAGTGTAACTAAATGTTTTTTAGACTTTATTACATAATCTATTTGCAATAGTCTTATAAACATTCCTAGCTCATCGAGCTGCGCTTTTTTTCTCTTTGTCTTTCTCCCTATATTTAGCATAAAATTACGAATTAATATTTTACATAAGGTTTATACATAACATATAAAACCATTAAAAAAAACAAGGAGCCTTGAACACCTTGAACATTGTTGTCCAAGCAAGACTCCTTATTACCCCTTTTAATTATGACCCGATTCACTATCGGTCCATTTCTTTAATTACATATGTGCAGGTTCTTTAAATAATTCTTCTTCAGTACCTGAAAAGTGTGTATATTTTTCGTCTACTTTAGTTATAACAGCGCTTATGTCTTTATAATCAAAGTTTACTGTAAGTGGATATTCTCCCTCTTCATAGTTATGGATATATAAAAATTTCTCTTCGTCTCCATTAACAAAAGAAACTAAGTGCATACGATTACAAGGTAATGTAAGGTTATGTGTCTTTGCAAGCCATTGCTGACTTAGAAACACCCAAGATTCTCCATCTTCAGCGCTTATGTATACTTTCATTAAAGTAAATTCTTCTTTACCGTTTAGTATATCTCCGTATGTTGTAAATAATTCTGGTTCTTGACTGTATACCATTGAGCTAACCGCTAACAGTATACCTAATAATAAGTTTTTCATGTTGTATAAGTATAATTAAGTTAATAATGATTTAATTTAAAAAGATAGTACATTCGTCTATACCTAAACCAGGTATAGAATAGTATTCAGACCTATATAATGTTACTAAAGGTAGAAGCAGTAACTGTTGTACTACTTCTACTTTAGTCATATTAGGAAATGTGTCCTCACAGTATATAATTTCTAATGTACTATCCATTTCTAAGAATGTTTGTTTTAGCATAAGCAATTATATTAAAGATAAGAAATTTATTATCGTACTCTTATTCTATATTTTTTTAAACACTTGCTTTTTTTAACTCCGTGTTTTCTATTCCAACGTCTACGTTTTCTATCTTTTTTGTCATAGACAATAGTAGATTCTACAGCAACAGACTTATCTGTTGTCTCATTTGTTATTTCAGTATTAGCTGAAGATGTAAATGATAATAATAATGTAAATAAAATGATTAATGATTTCATGATGTAAAGTTTAAATGATTAGTAAATGTTTAACATAATGCTATAACTTCTCTATAAGTTTATAGGATTGTGTATTAAAATTAGCTTTTACTTTCTTTATTTTTAAAGTAATAGTTAATTGGTTAACGTGTCTAATAATATCTAGACCGTTGTGTAATGTGTCTTTTTCTACATAGTCTATTATGTCTAGTAAATTAGGACTTTTGTTTTCTTTTTCTTGATAATGTAAAAAGCTTTTAATACTGTGTTGTATAACTAAACTGTCTACATAGTTTATAATCTCACTCATAATTGAAAGGGGTTTAAAAGTAAAGGGAACTCCGAAGAGCTCCCTATATTAAATTGATTATCCTACAAGTGCTTGCGCAACTGCGTCATCAGTAGATGTTACTGTACTTTTTCTAGCAGTATTCTCTAAGAATGTATGCTTTGCAGTACCAGGTACAACGTCTGATTTTACGAAGATATAATCTCCATCAGATGATAGAATGAAATCGCCATCTTTACCTGCACGTTTAGCACGTGTGTCTAGATTAGCGTAGTCATACTCATCTCCTGCTGTTGTCTCTGTAATTTGAATATGTAAATCCTGTCCTTGTATTGATGGATTAAGAAGGTTAACCTCCATTGTATCTCCCTCACTAACTAAAGAACTACAGTCAATATCCAATGCAGCCTTGATATCACCAGCCTCACCTGAATGCCACGCATATCTAGGTTTACCTTGGATAGCAAATCTTTCATCAGATTTGTTTAGTATACCTACAATAGAAGTAGGTTTTAAATTAGGATTTGCAATCTTCTCTGCAAACATTAGTTGTACTTTTCCTCCTCTTACTTTTTTTGCGTTAAGGATTACGCATTCGTTTTGATTCAATTCGTCTAGATTCATCTTGTTTAGATTTTAATTTAGATTATAGTTATAGCTTTCATTTATAGCAGACTTGTCAGTTCGGTACATTGCATTCTCTATTGTCTGACTTGAAGAGATGGTAACTACCTAGTAGTAGAAGTCTTACTAACTGTGGAAAGCAGATCACAGTTAGTATTGTTGATTATATTTTATTGATTAGTTGAACAACTTGGTAACATCATAGCCATAGTTAATGTAGATGCTGTACAGAATACAGATACACAAAGGTCTAATGATGTTGCGAATGATAATAATGTTAATGCTAAGAATGTCATAGTGCATACTAAACAAACAAACATTGATGAGGTAAAAAATGATTTCTTCATGGTATATAGTTTAAAGGGTTAAAGAACTACAGCTTAACGCTATAGTTCTTATCAATGTTATTTTTAAATAAATTAAAGAGAGCTCTTTCTCGTCTATCATAATCAGTACGATTAATCTCATTAGTCACGAGTCTGTTTAATAATCTGTTTACGTTAGCTTGATGAGCTATGTACACATCTAGCATTGCGATAGTCATATCGCCTGTTTCTTTGAATGAATTTTTCACGGTGTATAATTTAAAGGGTTAAATAAATAAGGATAAACTATTCGATAAACAAGATTCAAGTATGTGATCATCTATTTAGGCTTGTTGTAATATAATGCTATAAAGAATTAAATGGTATAACTCTACTTGCTTATAGTTTGTGTACTAAAAGCCGTGATTAGACTTATGAAGCATCATTACTTTATCGAAAAGTTTTTATAAATATAGTATATTTTTAATACTCTACTTACCATAGTTTAGTAACGGTCGGTGATGGTGCTTACTTTACTAACATATGCTGTCGGTGACCGTGCTTTTTTCTACTTTATTGTTTGTGCTTGGCTACTTTATTAATTGTGCTCAAAGAAAAAAAGAGAACCGAAGCTCTCTTAAAGTGATACAACATATGAATCAAATAGACCTGTATCTAAGAAATCGCAAAGCTCTTCACTATCCATTTTATCTGATATCCTATGGAAATCAACATGTAGGTTAGGATGAGTATTGAAGTCATCAGTTTGTCCTATTAAGAACTCAGTACATCTTACAGTAAGTTTCTGATCCTGCATAATAAATCCATAAGTTCTATCCTCGTACATAAAACTACCTGCTTTAATTATTTGACTATTATTGTCCCACATTGGTGCAGTAGTATTTAAAGCGTATTCTAATTCCTGTTTCATAACAAATAATTTAAGTAAGTAAAAAGAAGAGGAGCCGAAGCTCCTCATCTGTTATGCGTAGTGTAGCATCTT
>Ga0075444_10000211_pt1 | contig 33720 bp, 37 predicted proteins | sample CoawatmetaG01DNA_FD_76836 | JGI IMG/M metagenome (GOLD analysis project Ga0075444, IMG submission 76836) | Marine microbial communities from the West Antarctic Peninsula - Coastal water metaG017-DNA | ecosystem: Environmental > Aquatic > Marine > Coastal | place: Atlantic Ocean: West Antarctic... | reverse complement strand
CTATACTGGGGTACAGTATATCAAATTTAGACAGGCGCCTGCTTTCGCGGACTTCCGTAGTTTTTCTGAATACTAGACGAAGTTATTGATAAACGGTTATCATTTTCGTTTGTTCGACCGGGCAAATTGTTTGGCTGGTTAGTTTATTCGGACAGGGTGAAAACAGATGGTTAACGTAGATAAGTTAAATAGAGTGCCAGTGACAGTTTTGACTGGTTTCTTAGGCTCAGGGAAGACCACACTCTTAAACAGAATATTGACTGAGAACCATGGTAAGCGTATCGCCGTAATCGAAAACGAGTTTGGCGAAATCGGTATCGATGATGCCCTGGTTGTTCAAGCTGATGAAGAAATTTTTGAGATGAACAACGGTTGTATTTGTTGCACCGTGCGTGGTGACCTGATTCGCATACTTGGTAATCTGATGCGCCGGCGAGATAAATTTGACTATATTTTAGTAGAAACAACTGGTTTGGCTGATCCTGCACCTGTAGCTCAAACTTTTTTTGTTGACGATGAGATTCAAGAGTCACTAGAGCTTGATGGCATTATTACTTTGATTGATGCAAAGCATGTTGCTATGCATATTGATTCGAGTACCGAGTGCAAAGAGCAGATTGCTTTTGCTGATGTCATTCTTCTCAACAAGACTGATTTAGTTAGCGAAGAAGAGTTGAATCAGTTAGAGGAGAAAATGCGTTCAATGAACGTCATGGCTAAAATTTATCGCACACAGAACGCTGAGCTAGATATGGATAAGATTCTTAGTGTGCGGGGTTTTGATCTTGAGCGAGCTCTTGCTGTTAAGCCCACATTTTTAAATCCAGAGTATCCCTTTGAGTGGGTTGGTCTATATGACCTTAAGGGGCCATCGACTCTCTACTTAGAAGAAGGCCCAGATCCTTCTATGAACATGCTCTTGTTGCCAGTGGCTAACGAGCATATTTGTAAGCCTGATTTGATGGTGATCGAATCGTTGCTAGAAGTCGCCGTGGTCAAATTTTCTCAGGATAAGCTTGAGGTGGGCGCTGGAGCTATCATCGATACGGTCGCTACGTCGTATCAATTGAATCTTGATAGTGAAGGTAGCAAGCTCTTTCAAGTTGTGGTTCCGGCTGGTCGTTATGCGTTTTTCACTCAGCATAAGCCTGAAGAGTTTGCTATGTCATTATCTTTTGAAGACCAGCCTTTGGTGCCAATTTGTGCTCAAGTGTATGACGCTGGGCACACCCATGACAGCGAGGTAAGTTCGGTTGGTATAACCTGTGACGGCGATCTTGACGAAAAGAAGTTCAACGAATGGCTAGGGCTGCTATTGCGTGAGAAAGGCACAGATATCTTTAGGATGAAAGGCATTCTTAGTATCGCTAAGCAGTCTCAGCGTTTTGTTTTTCAGGGCGTGCACATGCTTTTTGATGGTCGGCCAGACAAAGAATGGGGAGAGGAAACGCGCAATAACCAACTTGTTTTTATTGGTCGTAATCTCAACCGCGCAGAGCTAACGGAGGGTTTCTATTCATGCCTGGTAAACAGTCAATTGCTCAGAAAATAAAAGATCTAGAACTGGCTTGGCAGCTTGATTGCGGTGACTATGTCACTAATTTATGTTGGTCTCAAGATGGTTCTCTGCTTGCCTGTGGCGACGCTGAAGGTAAGGTTTCGGTTGTTGATGTTGATGGAAAAGTGGTCTCGCGCTGGATGGCCCATAGTCTTGGCACGCTTAAAGTTGGTTGGTCTCCTACTGGAAAGTATTTAGCTAGTGCTGGTCAAGACTGCAAAGCTCGCATCTATGAGGCTGGCAATCGTACCTTTGAGCAAGTAGCTGAAATGGATCATGGCTCTAGTTGGGTGGAGCATCTTGCTTGGAATGCTAAGCGTGATGTCTTATTGACTGCTGCAGGAAAGGATCTGCGTCTGTGGGATGCTGCAGGCAGCCTCGTGCAAGAGTTTGTGCGACACGGTAGCACCATTGCCGGTATCGCCTGGAATCCGGCTATGGCAAATCTATTTGCCACCAGTAGTTATGGTGGGCTTAGACTGTGGTCAGATTCGGAGGTTAAAGCCAAGCGTTTCTTTGAATGGAAGGGTTCAGTTCTTGATATTGCCTATAGTCCAAACGGCAAGACTGTTGCTGGCGGCTGTCAGGACGGCGCCGCTCATATTTGGTTGCTGCCGAGTGGTGATGACCTTTTTATGAATGGTTACGCGACAAAGGTGCGAGAACTGGCTTGGGATAGTACTTCGCGCTATTTGGCCACAGGTGGCAGTGAAGTGGTGGTAATCTGGGATTTTAGCGGGAAAGGCCCTAGTGGTAGTAAGCCTTTGATGTTAGAAGGCCATCAGGCCTTTATTTCGAACTTGGCTTTTGCCCCAAGTGACATGCGCTTGGCCAGTTCGGGCCTCGATGGTAATTTGATTATTTGGAATATTGCAGGCAAGAGCAAGAGCGAACCCCTTGCTCTATTTGCTGGTGATAGCGAAATCAGTTCGATAGCGTGGCAGCCGCAGGCCACTAGCATTGCCATTGGTTGTGCATCAGGTAAATTGATTTTGCTTGACTTAAAAAGCATTTGAAATTCACGGTCGTTAATGATAATGTATTATCACTGATTCGGGGCGGCTGTATTGGCTGTCCTTAACTAAATTGATTGATTGAATTTCGTAGTAGAGCAGCTGAATATGCTTTACAGGTTGTGGCGAGGAAAACTAGATGAGATATACAGCCTCTAAGGCAAAACGCTGTCGAGCTGTCGGTGTTAATTTGTTTGGTAACACTAAGTTTGATGATTTGAGACCCTATCCACCAGGTCAACATGGTCAAAAGAAGAAGAAAGTCTCTGACTATGGAACACAGCTCTTAGAGAAGCAAAAGATTCGCTGGTCTTATGGATTGTCAGAGAAGCAATTTGTGGCTCTTTACGAGGAGGCTACAAGAGCTAAAGCTGCCACTGGCACCGTTCTCTTGCAACTGCTCGAGAGGCGTTTAGACAACATAGTTTTTCGCTCTGGTCTTTTTGCAAGTCGAGATTTAGCTAGGCAGATAGTCAATCATGGTCATGTTTTGGTAAATGGAAAAAAGCTTGATGTAGCATCCGCCAGGCTAAGCCCTGGTGATGTGATTACTTTCCGCGAGAAGAGTAAAAAGTTCATTCAAACAATCACGCTCGAAAACATGCAAGTTAAGCCAGATTGGGTTGAAGTGCTGAAGAACGAACTGTCTATAAAATTGTTGCAAGTTCCTGATAGAGATCAACTAGATCAGAGTTTCAGAGAGAATTTAGTGGTCGAGTATTATTCGCGCTAATCGGTGCTAAGCAGCGCTAATCCGTGCTGATAAGCTGGAGGGGTTGTCTTGATCTCTAAAGGTGCAGAGTATTCTTTGCGTGTTGTTGTGCTGCTTTCCAGAAATAAGGGAAGGAGGCTTGTTGCTTCGGAGATTTCTGAGCAAACAAAGATATCGATAGCTTATATTCCGAAGGTTGTAAAACCGCTTATAGCTGCTGGTTTTATCACTAGCAATCGCGGTGTTAATGGTGGCTATGCTTTGAAAAGATCAAGCAAGCTCATCACTATTTTGGACATTCTCAATGTCGTTGGTAATGCTCAAGATGAGTATGTTGAGCGAACAGAGTTGAGTGAAAACTTCGGTTCGCTCTGCAAAAAGCTTGAGCAGTTAGATGCTCACATTCTAGATTTTTGCGCTAAAACCACTGTTGCTCAACTTTCGGCTAGTTAGCAACATTCCACTCGCTAGGCAGCATGTCAATATATTTAGCCCACGATTTAGGTCCGAGTTTCATTTCTTTGTCAGTGAGTAGGCACTGATTAAGTTCGTTTTCGATCCATTCTTTATCCATGTGAATGCCTATGAATACGCACTCCTGGCGTCTATCACCGTACTCTCCTTGGCACTCCTCTTCGATTTCAGCGCGAAAATCTTCTTCTTCTGGCCACTCCGCTTTATTGATGCAAGCCCACCATTGATGAGCTGGTTGTAGGCGGCATGATCCCCCTGCGTGCGACCAATCTAAGGCGAAATCCATGCGGCTGGCTAACCAGAAGAAACCTTTTGAGCGAATGACACCATCCCATTCTTTGTCTAGGAACGCTCTGAAGCGCTCTGGGTGTATTGGACGGCGTGCTTTATAGACAAAGCTGGAGATGCCATATTCTTCAGTTTCTGGAATGTGTTCGCCGCGCATTTCTTTCATCCAGCCCGGAGCTTCTGAAGCTTTTTCGAAATTGAACAACTTGGTGTTTAGAATGTCACTGGACTTTATTTTTCCAAATTCACTCTCAATTATCTTTGCTTCTGGATTGAGATGAGCAATGATTTTATGAAGCTCCTGCAGCTTCTCTGGCTCAAGAAGATCTATTTTGTTGAGGACGATGACATTGGCAAATTCAATTTGATCAACAAGCAGGTCAGATATGCTGCGGTCGTCGTCTTCATTGATACCGAGGTTGCGGTCTTTTAACTCGACGCCCTCTTCATAGTCGCGTAGGAAGTTGAAGCCATCAACCACAGTAACCATTGTGTCTAGTGTGGCAATCTTGCCCAAGCTCTCACCGCTCTCGTCTTCAAACGAGAAGGTCTCAGCAACAGGGAGAGGCTCTGAGATGCCGGTTGATTCTACTAATAGGTACTCAAATTTTCCTTGCTTAGCGAGTTTGGAGATTTCTATTAAGAGATCCTCGCGCAAATTACAGCAAATACACCCATTGGACATCTCTACTAATTTTTCTTCGACGCGATTGAGGCTGGCACCACCGTGTTTAATGAGCTTTGCGTCAATATTTACTTCGCTCATGTCGTTGACGATGACTGCTACCCGCAGGCCCTCGCGGTTGTTTAGTACGTGATTGAGCAAAGTGGTTTTGCCGGCGCCGAGAAAACCAGATAAAACTGTTACTGGCAGTGTTTTCATTTGATTGAACCTATTTTTTTGTTTCTTTAAACTCTGAGTGGCAGCGGCATCCAGGGCAATACTTGTTCAGCACGAGCCGCTCTGGATTGTTGCGTTTGTTCTTTGTTGTCACGTAGAAGTGGTTGCATTCCATCAGGCCGCAAGCCATCTTAATTATTATCCTGTCTGACTTTTTCATATTTCTAAGTATTTGTCCTTTGCAGCAAGACAAAGTCCCTGTCTCGATACGGGGACTTTGGAGCTAAAATTTTGGCGAGGCCAGTGATAATAGATTATCATTAAGGGGAAGTCAACCCTCTTTGAGCTTGAACAATTATCTGGATGTTGTAATCTTGCTAAGTAAGCAAACAGGTGGTTATGGAGCGCAATACACAGCAACGGCAGGCCATCCTTAAGGCGTTTGAGATTGCTGAGCGCCCCTTAGCGGTTCAAGAGATTCTTGACCTGGCTCAGGGGGATTGCCCGGGCTTAGGCGTTGCTACGATCTATAGAAATCTAAAGGCGCTGGTAGGCGACAAAAAACTCATAGTTGTTGATATGCCTGGCGGCGTTGCTTTGTATGAGTTACCGGGTGGTCACCATCATCACCACTTCTCTTGTAATGGTTGTCAGAAAGTTTTTGATGTAGACGGCTGTGGCCTCAATGTAAAGAACCTGGTGCCGAATGGATTTACCCTCAAACGGCATGAAGTTCTGTTGTACGGATTTTGTGATTCTTGCTCGCGCTAACAAAAATATTGACTTATTGATAATGATAACCTATTATCATTAAAGCGATGAACGCTGCAAGAGAAACTTGGAAATTGATCTGGCTCTGATCTTTTGCCGGTGAGGGTGGCACCAGGCTCTCGGTTGCCATCCTTGACTCTTGTGGCTTTGCTTAGGCTTAGTTTGCATGCGTGGGGTTCCATGAAAAAGTTACCGGTGACTGTATTGTCTGGCTTTCTTGGTGCAGGCAAAACGACTTTGCTCAACCATATTCTCTCTAATAGAGATGGGCTCAAGGTCGCTGTGATAGTGAATGACATGAGTGAGGTCAATATTGACGCGCAGCTAGTTAAGCAAGGTGCAAGCCTTAGTCGCGTTGATGAGAAATTGGTTGAGATGTCGAATGGCTGTATCTGCTGCACTCTGCGAGAAGATCTGCTCGTTGAGATCAATCGCTTAGCTAGCGAAGGTCGCTTTGATTACTTATTGGTTGAGTCTACCGGAATATCAGAGCCGATGCCGGTAGCTGAAACGTTTGTCTTTACCGATGCTAATGGTGTTTCGCTTTCAGAAGTAGCTCACCTCGATACCATGGTCACAGTGGTAGATGCTATGAATTTCCTTGATGATTACATGGAGAGCGCTGCTTTAGTATCGCGTGGTCTCGAGTTGAACAATGCAGATCCTCGGACCATAAGCGATTTGCTTATTAGCCAGGTTGAATTTGCTAATGTGATTATTGTCAATAAAACGGATCTGATTTCGAAGAATGATCTAAATAGGTTGACTAAAATTTTGCAGCATCTAAACCCCGAAGCTCGCATTGTGCGTTCGAAATTTGGTCTCGTAGACCTGAGTAAAATTCTCAATACAGGTCTCTTCCAGTTTGATCGTGCGGCCGAGGCTCCAGGCTGGCTTAAGGAATTGCGTGGTAGCCATACTCCTGAGACTGTTGAATACGGTATCACTAATTTTGTATACAATGCTCGCCGTCCTATGCACCCGGAGCGCTTGCGTGCATTTCTCGACGCTGACTGGGATGGTGTTATCCGTTCAAAAGGTTTTCTTTGGGTAGCTACCCGTATGGACTACTCAATTGAGTGGTCGCAAGCTGGTGGTGCCTGTCGTATTGAGCCTGGGGCAATGTTCTTTGCTGCTATGGATAAGGAACGTTGGCCGCAAGATTCATTGCTTTTACGCGATATTCACGATAGCTGGGAAGAGCCCTTTGGTGATCGTCGCCAGCAGTTGGTTTTGATTGGTATTGGTATGGATCAGGAATGGCTAACTAAAGAACTGGATGCTTGTTTGCTCACTAATGAGGAAATGATTGCCGGGGTTGATGCTTGGAAGAATCTGCCCGACTCGTTCCCTGATTGGAATATCAAATTTTTGAGTGATGTGGCGCAAGAGCATATGGCTATAAGTCATTTAGCGGCAGCAAAATAAATAGAGGTGAATATGGCAGGAAAGGTACAGAGAACTGAGCCTCGTGCGCTTATGCCGAAGCGGGTAAAAGTTGATCCTATTGCATCGAACAAGATTGATCGGGTTGACTATAAAGACGTCAATTTTTTGCGTAAGTTTTTGTCGGAAAATGGCAAAATTTTGCCAGCTCGCATTACTGGTTGCAGTCGCAAAAATCAGCGTATGGTGACAAAAGCAATTAAGCGAGCCCGCGAGATTGGTTTCCTTCCGTTTGCTGGCACGGGTACATAGTTGTGAGTAAACAGACTCTTGATGCGCCAAAGACTGAAGACGCAAAGGCTCTTGCGGCGTTTGATTCTGCTCGCCAGTTAATGCTTGCCAATAAATTTGATCAGGCTCTGGCTGGTTTTGCCCAGGTGCTAGAGTCTTGGCCAGAGCTTTCTGAAACTAACTATTATCGTGGCTGGATATATTTTCTCAAGAAAGAATATCAATTGGCGATAGATGAGTTTACTATTCGTCTTTTGAAACAGCCAAATTGTGCGCTAGCTATGTATTTCCGTGGTCTTTGCTACGAAGGGTTGAATGATCATTTTGAGGCTTTGTGTGACTACACTAATGCTCTTGATGAAGACGAAGACTTTGTCATTGCCTATTATGCTCGTGGTCAGCTGCGGGCTGCTCTAATGGATTTCAATGGAGCTGTTGATGATTACAATGAGGCTATTGAAATAGAGCCTGGTTTTGCTGATGCTTGGTACAGCAGAGCGCTCATTTTTGAAGAATTCGAGCAGTTCGGCGAAGCTATTCGTGACTATGATCAAGCAATTCAGGTTGATCCTGCTCATGCTGATGCTTTGTGTTCAAGAGGTATGTTGTTTAAGCGCTTAGGTGAAGGAGCTTTTGCTTTGGCCGATTTCAATAAATGTCTTGAGTCAGATCCGTCTATGGTAGAAGCTTGGGTCGAAAAAGCCCGCGTTTTGAAATCGTGTGGTAGCCTGCCTCAGGCACTAGCTTGTATAACTAAGGCAATAGATTGCGAGAGTGACCCTGAGTTTTTGCAAGAACGTGCTGTTATCTATATGGAGCTTGGGCAGCCAGATTTGGCTTACAAAGACTTTAGTCGCTATATTGCTGAACTCAATCGAGAAGACAAAGAGCTTTCTGGTGGCTCAATTGAGCACTAGCTATCTGTCGGTTTCAGACCAGAGCTTTGCCACTTGTTTAATGCATATCCAATGCTGGTGTTGGGGCTGTGATATTAGGCGAGAACAAGGTAATTTGTTGCTAGAGCAAAATTTCAAACGGGTTCAACCTCCTAGTGGTGTGCGCGGAAGTTCTTGTTATTTTTCTGATTTAGAAAGTGGTAAGTCAGTTCTGCTATGGGGTTTTGGAGCTGCTATTGGTTCTCTAGACCGTAAAGGTCGAGGCGCCAATATTGGAGTTTATATCAACCGCTATCGGTTTTACCCTGTTGCTATTAGGTTGCCCTCGTTGAAAGAAAGGATATGGGCACCTGATCAACTTCGCCCTGTAAAGCTGAAAGGAGAGCGTTCTTGGCAGAGTTCGTTAGGCCTTTTGTATGATTTAGCTAGTTGGATTGCTGCTTATGAGGCTAGTGTTGAATCTTCGCTAGGCAAGGAATATCGTGTAAGTTGTTTGCAAGAGATGCCGGAGCGTGAGTTGTGCCTGCTTTCGGGTATGCCTGCGGCTTGGCGCAGTGTGGCGCAGGGTATAGCTGACTTGCGCCACTAGTATTGATTGGCGATGAGGTGTGGTGTGTTTGATCGATTGAGTGGCACTGGTAGTTCAAAGAAGACGCGAATTGTAAAAGACTGGATTCGTGAGTTTGCTCTGGTGCCAGATGAATTTAGTATTTTGGTGACTGAGCTAAAGTGCACAGAGCCTGGTTGCCCGCCTCTTGAGACGGTGGTTGCTTTGCTTGGTCCTAATGCTGTAAGTTGTCAGCAAAAAGTGCATTTGGCTATTGAAGAGATTACTGAAGAGCAGGCTAAGGTTCTTGCTGAAAAGTTGCAGAGGCAAATGCTCAGTGATACCTTTGGCGGCACGGAAGTAGACGAGTGTGATGAGCATTAGGCTTTTAGCGCGGAAGTAAAGAAATTGTTCTTGCTTATCTCTGGAATAGCGAATCAAGGCTTGGTATTACCTCTGCTTTGTTGCTGATCAGTAAGGTGCCTACGAGAATGCTTAGGACGGCCACCAGCGAACCTATTGCTTTGAGCCAAATTCTAGATGAAGCCGCGCGATAGTAGCCTTCGCTGGCTATGGTAGCGAGTATGATGCTCGAAGCCAGCATGCCTGTTATGAAGCTGCTCAACATCATTAAGCTGGCTGCTAAATTGTTGCTGCCGGCTACTGACGTAAGCAGAATCACTTGCGTGCCTGTTTCTGCTCCAATTCCGTGAAGAGCACCTATCGCTAGCGCGCACTGCCAATTACATAGTTGAGTTGGCTTATGTGGGTGAGAAATTTGCCGGTGGACTAGAAGTGTTCGCTCAAGCCTTTCTTTGCCTGCCAGAATTAGATCTAGTAGCAATCTGCCTCTGCTTGGAATGGCTAAGCTATTGTTGTTTTGAGCTTTTCTAAAGAGGCAATATAGCATCCAGCTGCCAAGAAAAATAAGAGATGCACCAACTAGTTTTTCTATCAGTGGGTCTATCCAACTCGGTAGTATTGCCGAGAATAGCAGTGCGCAAAGCCCTAGGATTGCTACAACTGCAGCGTGGCCTGAAGCATAGGAAATAGCAATCAGACATGACTGAATCTTTGCAACAGAATGGTTCTTGTCTTTCGGCTTTTGAGTAGAGCTAGCATCGCCGGCGTTTGAGCCAACTAAGTCTGCAATCGCAGCTATGTGATCAAAATCTAGGCCGTGCCTTAAGCCCAGCCCGAGAGCCGTGAAGCAAAGCAAGTCTATGGCCATTTGGAATTGTTTCTCCTCGCTTGCCTTCTTAATGATAATAGATTATCATCTGTGATGATACACCTCTGAGCTTTTGCCGTATCTGGTTTTCAGTCGTGCTTCGTTCGAAAAGGCTGGCTTTTTAGTGGATGTTTTTAGATCCGCGTTTTCTCTCGTGATTTATCGAGAGGGAAACGTACCGATTGATGGCATAGGCAGACTGCTTGAGCGCTATTGCGTCAGGTTGGCAGTAAGGCGGGAGAAGAAAAATGCTTGATTGGGTGATTGTCGGTGGTGGCATACATGGTACTTATGCAAGCAACCAGATCTTAAAGGCTGGAAGAGCTAACCCCGAGAAGGTTTTAGTGATAGATCCTCATGATCGGCCTCTTGCTGTTTGGAAGCTTTGTACCGAGAATACGGGAATGGAGTTTTTGCGCTCGCCGGCTGAGCATAACCTTGATGCTGGCTCAGGAGCGCTAAAGCGCTTTGCTAGAGAAAGAGCGAGCGGTGCGGCGGAGTTTTATTCGAAGTACAAGCGTCCATCGCTGCGATTGTTCAATGCTCATTGTGATCATGTAGTTGATTCTGGTAATCTCTCCACTATGCGTCACAACGCCAGTGCTCTCTCTCTGAGTAGGAAAGGTAAATCTTATATTGTCACTACTACAGAAGGTGAATTCGAGTCTAAGCGTGTCATCCTTGGTATTGGCATGGCTGATTGCCTTAGTATGCCGGCATGGGCTAAAGAACTGCACGCGGTATCACCAATTGTTCATGTGTTTTCGACAGACTTCGCAGCCGCTGCCGCGAGGGAATGGTCAAAGGTAGTCGTTGTCGGTGGCGGGATTAGCGCAATGCAAGTAGCTCTGTCACTGTCAAAGAAGCGGCCCGGTCAAGTTACAATGTTGCATTCTCGGGAGTTCAAGATCAAGCAGTTTGACGCAGACCCCTGTTGGCTAGGACCGAAGTGTTTGAATCTTCTTGCTCGTGAAGCTAACTTTGTTGAGCGCCGCAGAAGAGTAGATAGTGCTAGGCATTGGGGTTCGTTTCCAGAAGATGTTCGTCGCCAGGCTCATGGAGCGATGATAAGCAAAACCATTTCGTTTGTTGAGAATTCGGTGGTTTCTGCAAGTGGCGATAGCGGCTCAGTTCGCCTTACTCTTGAAGATCAAAGTTTAATTGAGGCCGACCTGGTGGTTTTGGCAACTGGTTTTGAGCGCTGTTTGCCTGGTGGTGCATTAGTTCGGCAAGCAATAGACGAGATGAATCTGCCTTGCGCACCCTGTGGTTTTCCCGTCTTGGATAAATATTTGCGTTGGTCTGATGGGCTCTTTGTTACCGGAGCATTAGCCGAATTAGTTATCGGCCCGGCCTCTCGCAACATTATCGGTGCGCGGATGGCGAGTGAGCGGATTATTAGCGCTGACATTCCCCGGCCGTATCGTCCGAGAGAATTGTCCTACTATTACTATAGAAGTCGCCGTACTGGCTGATTTGCTGATTTATTTGCTTCTTTTTCTCTGCGCAGAACAGGCTCGTAGCCGACGAAGATATACTCGATCATCTCCAGGGTTTCAGCACAGCAAGCGCAACAGTGGCGACCATAAACAGGCCTATCTGGATGGTGCCAGGCGACCATGAATTCAACTGCCTTGTTGAAACCGCTGACAATATCACCGTCGAAAGGGCCGCCTTTAAACTCGATTATCATTTATCTCTCCATTGAGTCGGTTGCGCTAGTTTTCTACCAGACTGCAGGGCTTCTCTGGTGCTCTCTTCTGACGTCTTCACAAATAAGTTGTCGCTGAGTTTCGTCAAGACCTGGGGTGTAAAGCACTGCGTAAAATCTGTTTGTAGCAGTTGGTTCTGCTCGTTCTACTAGTCGTTCGATAGTCGTGCGAATAGAACTTGAGTGATACATTGCAACCAGCCGAGTGCCTCGTTTGGCGTTGGAAAGCAATGCAAATAGCCCAGGCTCATTCTTTAGACCTTGTGAATTTAGAATTGGTCCCTGGAACTCCATGCGACCAATGACAATACTCATATTTGAGCCCTCTTTCTCTTGTTGATAATACATTATCATTAAGCGGCTTCAATTTCCAGTGAGTTGTATTCGCTATGATATTCAGGTTGTTCTTACGTCCTATTGTTGTTAAGTCCTCAGCCACTGATAGATAAACAAGCAGCCGTCTAGTATTGCGATTGAGGCAAAGGTGATTTTTAGTTTTTGCTCTCCAATAAGACGGCCAAGAATTGGAGCCAGGCTAGCGCCATAGACGCAGCCTAGAATCGTAAAGCAGGCGTAGTCCCATGGTATGCCGCCGAGAAAAATTTGATGTATGAGAGTTAAGTAAATAGAAGTGATGGCAAGCAACAATACGCCAGTGGCTATGCTGGTTCGACTGTTTATCCCAGCGGCTAGCATGAGAAAAGCAGCAACTACCTCGCCTTCGCCTACTGCCACCCAGCCGGATATCAAGCCGCCAATGAATGAAACCCCTAGAAGCGGCAGAGCCCATTTCAGATCAATAGTTTCGCTGCTGCTTTTTTGTTTTGCCAAGCTAGTAGAAATTATTAGTAATCCGAGAGCTATAGAAACAGGGCCGAACAGGCCTTTGATCAGAAGTGGGTTTGGGTGAATCAATAATGAGCTTATGCTTGCGCCAGCTAGCAATCCTGGTATGGCAAAGAACAGTGTTTTCTTGCAAATGGGTGTTTTACCCAGCCAGCCAATAGCACCTGCAGTCATACCAAATGACTGACTGGCAAGAGCAATTTTTAAGGCGACTACAGGTGGCAGATGGAAGGCAAAGATCATGACCGGGATAAAAACTAAGCCGCCACCAATGGCGCTGAGGTTTCCGATGATTGCTCCTACTAGTCCTGTAAGAATTAGTGGCCAGCGCATTTCCAGTAAGGCGATTGGATTGGGTGCTAGAGCAAAGTAGATCGCTAGCCAGAGCAAAGGGTAGGCTATCAGGAAAGCCTTTTTTGTTGATAGCCTTTTGTTCTGCGATTGACAATCGCTACTTTCGGCAATTTTTGTCATATCGCTTGTAATCAAGGTTAGCCTCTGGGTTTGTGCATTATTGATAATACATTATCAATAATGCACAAAAAACGCTAGGCGCTTTGATGTCGGTGGTAACATGAACACAAATGAGCAAAATTCATATGTGCGATATTTAGATGTTGGTTTCGGCTTTGTTTAATGAGTAATTTTGAAAACAAATCTTGGCAAGAGTTGAGGGAAAAGGTTCTAAGCGAACTCAACGCTGCTGCAGATCGTGAGAGTAAGCACACTAAGATTACTTACTGTAGCGGGTGCGGCTATGAGCCTAGGGCAACTGCTCTGGCTGCAGAAATCGGTACCGAGTTTGGTATTCGAAGTGAGCTTTATCAAACTACCGGTGGTTTGTTTGAAGTGGATTTTGGTGAAGAGCGAATATTCTCGAAAATCAAACTAGGTAGATTTCCTGAAGAGGGTGAGGTTGCAGAAATCCTCAAGGCGATACTGAGCAGATCTGAAAAGTAGCTTCGATGTTAGATCGGTTCGTTCTCTATATAAAATTGGCAGGGGAGAAATTTTAGTGAGCATTTCGGCTACCATTCAGGCTCTCTGTGATGAAGAAGCTGTCTCGTACAACCAGCAATCTGGTCATGGATTATTGTCGGCTGCTGAAGCTAAGGCTTGGCGGTCTGAGTTCTTGCGATCGGTTGTAGTTAGGCCCGCTTACAACTGTTTGGATGTAGGCGCTGGCACTGGTACTTTGACTCACATGCTAGCTTCAATGTTGTCTGATGAGGGCAAGATCGTTTCGCAAGATATTTCAGGACCGTCACTAGAGATAAGCAAGGCTAGCCTCCCTGCTGAGTTTTCCAAGCGTGTAGATTTCTTGACTGGTGATATTCATGATCAGTCGCTTTTCTCCTCTGCGTGCCATGCTTCCTTCGATTTAATAACAGCCAGGCAGTCTGCTGTTCTTTTGGTAGATCCAATCAAAGTCTTTTCGCGCTGGCGAGATTTGCTAAAGGTAGATGGTCGAGTGGTTATTCTTGATGCGCTTTGGACGCGTGAAAGTTGGAGCGGTCAATGGGAGCAATTAATTGATCAGCTTCCACTCTCGTGTTTGCAAAGTCTCTCCACTATTCCTTATTTGCTTCAGCACTCAGGTTTTGAGGTTGAGAGTGCGCGGTATTTGGATGAAGTCAATGAAGCTTTGGGTCTGCAAGGAGTTGTATGCCCTCGCTTTATCGTGGTGGCAAGGCGCCTATAACCATTTACATTGGCTCTGATCTGAACTAATTTGACTTCTCTCTATTGATAATAGATTATCAATAGAGAGAAGTTTGGTATTGTATGAAGAGTTTAGTTGCTCAGAACCCTTTTGCTTCTGAAGCAGAGGTTTGTCTAGAATCAAGAATAGAGAGACTCTGTTGGTCACAACAAGGTGCTGCTTTGTTGGCTAGCACGGCTAGTGGTGAGTTGATTCTCTTTGACGAGAATGGCAGTGTGTGTCACCGCTGGACTGGGCACGATGGCCGAATTATACAAATAGGTTTGAGTTGTAACAATGATTTTGTGGCGTCTGCAGGTGTCGACACGGCTACCAGGCTATGGAGTTTGGCTGATGTCGGTAAGGCTGTAGAGTTAGAAAGAGCTGGCTCTGTAGGCAAGCTGGCTTGGTCGCCTTGGTCGCGGGTGCTGTTAACCAGCCGCGACCAAGATATCAGCCTGTGGGCTCAGTCGGGGGCACTTGTGGAGCGCTTGAGTGAGCATACTCTTCCTGTCGTCGATCTTTGTTGGCATCCCGTTGAGCGCAATATTTTTGCTAGCTGTGCAAGTGATGGAATTTTTGTGTGGGAGTTGGGCTCAAGTAAATCTCTATATCATTTGAATGGACAAGGTGACCCTACATACCTGCGCTTTAATCGCTTGGGGAGTATTCTCGCCTATGCCTGCCGAGATTCTAGCGTGCGTGTATGGGTCGTCGGCTCTGGAATAGTTTTGCAGCTGAATGGCGCCGGTGAAATTAAGTCTCTCGATTGGAGCTGGGGCGGTCGCTGGTTGGCGATTTGTAGCGAATATAGTGCTTATGTGTGGAAGTTCGATGATCGCCGATTTGAGTCGGCACAACCGACTAAACTAAATGGCCCAACTGCTCCATTGACCACCATGGCCTTTCATCCTTTCGAGCACTTGCTTGCTTGTGGTGATCAGTCAGGTGCTGTCTATGTTTGGCGGACAGATTTGGGAAATAGAACTGCTCCTGTTGTCGTTGCTCGTGGTCAATCTGCTGTGACAGCACTGGCCTGGAATCCTTTCAAGAATCAGCTAGCTGTGAGTTTTTATGATGGTTCGCTTAGGTTCTGGTCTAGTGAGTTTAAATGAAGGAAGACTTGATGGGAGTTGAGAGCTTTATGTCGCCATATCTACTTACTTGTCCTGATATAGCTGATTCTAAGGCCAAGACTCTTTTTGGTTTGGCGTTAGAGCATATGTCGGCTGAGAGACTTGATTTGGCATTAGTATGCTTCGGCCGAATTCAAAAGCTTTATCCCTTTATCTCTGAGGCTGATTACTATCTTGGTTACATCTATTTTTTAAAGAATGAGTATAAGAGCGCTATTCATGAGTTCAGCATTCGTCTAGCAAAGAGCACTGAATGTGCTTTTACTTCTTATTTTCGTGGGCTTTGCCGTGCGGAGCTTGGTTTGCACCAGGAGGCTTTGCGCGATTTTTCAGATGCGATTGAATGCGACAAAGGTTTTTTCAGTGCTTATTTGTCACGGGGCGAGTTGCGTTCTGAGCTTCTTGATTTTGCTGGAGCGCTGGCAGATTTTAGCCGAGCAATTGAGCTTGACCCGGATTCTAGTGATGCTTGGTATGGTCGAGCTTTGGTCTATGATGACTACAATGAATGCAATTTGGCTTTGCGCGATTTCGATCAGTCAATTAGGCTAGAGCCGAGAAATGCTGACGCCATCTGTGGTCGTGGATTGCTGCTGCTGCGGTTGGGACACGATTCATTTGCTTTGAGTGACTTTGATAGATGTTTAGAGATAGACCCATCTATAATTGAGGCATGGCTTGAGAAAACACGCATCCTTCGCAGTGCGGGAAAGTACCATGACGCTCTTCGTTGCATAAATGATGCCATTAAGCAGGAGTCTTTGCCGGAGTTTTTGCAGGAGCGTGCTAGCCTAAACTTAGAGTTAGGAAATTCCGATAAGGCATATAGTGACTTTAGTCGCTTTGTTTCAGCGCGCCTTTCTGAAGAAAATCAATGATTTAGGCGATAGCATTTAGCAACTTTCTTGCCGCTACCAAATTGGAATCTTTCAACGGAGGCAAGCTGTCTTTGATACAATTGCGCCTCCCTTGGAGAGGCGATTAATGGTTCTCGTAGCTCGGCTGTTCGTGCATAATTTTCTACTGGCTAGTTTGATCTTTGCCAGCTCATATACTATTGCCAGTGCTCAGGCTGTTGGCAGCCATGTTGAATGTTCCCCGACTTCTATGCCAACCAGCTGGTGGCCTGGAACTGTCATTAAGGTAGATGCTGCTGGTAACTGCACAGTGAGGCTTGATCAAAGGGAAGGGTATGCCCCCAATGAAGAGTATTTTGTGCCAAAAAAATGGGTGCGAGCGGCTGCTGCTCCGGCTAAGGCCGAAGATGCCACTGCTGCAAACAATCCGATAAATAGTGCTCCTAGCGGAAACTTTAACGCTACCGCTGCGACGACTGGCAATGCCGCGCAAAGAGCTGGAGATTTTGCTGTTGGCGCAAGAGTGCGTGCCAACAGTATTCACACGCCTGGTGAGGCACACTGGCACAACGGCACAATTGCACGTATGATTTCTCCCGGATTGTATGCCGTGCATTTTGACCACAATGGTCTTACTCTTGTGGTTAAACAAGAGTGGATCAAGGCTGGTACTGGAGCACCAACTGCAGTGCCTAGTTCGGGTAATGGAGACATCGGCAATCCGAACCCTTCTGCTCCAGATGCCGCCCAGGGAAAGCCTCCGGTTGATCCGTCTAAGGGTAAAGGAGCGCCTCCAGATGGTTTGTATCAGTGCAATATGATTTCTGGTGGAATGTACATTCACATCGGTACCTTGGAAATTCGTGGTGGCACTTACAAAGGCTTAAACCAGGGAGCTGCCTCTCATCCGTTTAGCGTAGATGGTGCTGGAAACATGAGTTTGAGCCACGGATTGGCTGGTATGCCTGATGGCTTTACGCTAAAGAGTGTTAGTTATGTAGGCGCCGATCACGTCGGTCGTCCGTTGATTAAGATTCGATATATTGGTGCTTCTAACGCTCACGACACCATCGACGCTGTACGGGAGTAGTTTGAGCGAATCTAGTCTTGTTTAGCGACTGTTCAAATCTGTATTTACTAATTTGTATAGTTGAGCTGGTGCAATTTTTTATGAGCAAGAAGTCTTTGCTTGTAGACGTAGAGGTATTGTCTCTTTTCCTGGCAAACCGGGTTGGGAAGGCTGGGCAGAAGTAAATCCGCCCAGCCTTCTAATACTTTCAGAGCACGCTAAAGGCATCCTCGCGACGTTTTGTCGTCCATTTGTCAACTTCGACGAAGAAAGCTTCGACTGCGCCAGCAAGCTTTGTATTGGCGTCGGCCAGTGGCGGAGAAGAAAGCACAGTCGAAAGTTCTGCTGAAGCGTTGCGATAGGCCTGAAACGAATTGACAGAGCGCTCTCGATATTCGTCGTAAGCCATCAGAAGATCTGGTACTTTCTTCGCTCGACCATAGCGTTCCGCCGAAAACCAGATCGAAAGATTGATGGCAAAGGCAACCCGATAGTCGCATTGCATTTCGGCGAATAACTTTGTCAACCGAAAGTAGGCAGCGATTTTTTCTTTGCCTTCGGTTGGCTGCGCCGCCACAAAAGCAAGCTCAATGCCTTCAAGAACTGCTTCAAGCTGCACTCTGGCGATGCACACCGGACAGGTGTCTTCTTCTCCAGTAAACGCTTGAGGAATGAAATTGATCATGATTGTATTCTCCTGTTTCAAGGGCCACAGGAGCATTCCTATAGCCCTCTATTGGTTACATTTTGTGTAGGCGCCAAATCCGCTCAGCGGCAAGCTTGGCTCCGATGATGTTTCTTGCCGCTGGCCCAAGCTCTAGTTCAGCCAAAGCACCAGTGACAAAGATGCGTGGATGACCCCAACGCAGCAAAGGATCCACCAACGGATAACCGCCTTGATGAACCGGAAGATTGAGATTGAGAGCCGTGTAGTCGAGCCACGCTCCTCCAGGTCTGCTTTTTTCAAAACCGGTGGCGAGAATGACTCGGTCGCACTCAACCTTCTTGCCGTTGCTCAGATGAATAGTGGCTTTGCCGCTGTAAGAGCTTACCCGTTGAACAGACCCTAAGGTTTGCACCACTCGACCAGTTTCGATCGCGGTTGCTAGCTTTTCTTGAGCGTCTTGGGGCGCTGTGCCTTTGTGCCTAGCTTTATCAATGACACGCCTTCTTTCGTCGGGGTCGCTAATTTGGCTGAAGCCTTCCATGCATTCAGGACCCAACCAACATGGATCGAAATCCAGGTTGTTAGTCGGTATTACATTACGGCAGACAAGGATGACTGGCTGTTCGTAACGCCCTAGCTTGGTTGCCAGGTGTGCTGCTGTTATGCCACCGCCAACAATGGCTACTCGGTCGCGCCCGCTGTAGTCATTGAGATTGAAATCAGAGGCAAAGACGTGCTTCACCTCGATTCCCTTCGATCTCAGCTTGTATGCCCAAGCAGGCATCAACGGTGACTCTGATTGCCCGAGAGCAAGAATCACTCGTCTGGTCTCGAAGGTGCCGACATTGGTCTCAATGGCCAGACCCTCTGCAGTCTCGCGAATAGCAGAGGCTCGTGCCTGATGAAACATTCTCTTCAATCCAAATTGATTTACCAGGTAACTGATATGGTTGTTGAAGAGCTCGAGAGTCGGGCGCCGAGAATCACCCAAGGTCATCGTCCGGGGCTTGACGGAGGGCAGATTAGCGTAGTTGTCCAGGGCGTTGGGATGCAACCCTAGATGATGTTTACCCGGTGAACGCAAGAACACCATGCCGGTGTTCTTGGTGGTCTGTTTCCACAGAGAGCAGGGCTCCTCATGGGGGTCGAGCACAGCTACCTTGTCGAAGCGGTAACCGAGAGCCGTGGTGAGGAAGTTGGCAAGGAAGGTTCCGTGAATTCCTCCTCCGATGATAATCCAGTCGTACATAGGTTTGACCTTACTTAGTTGTGAATGATTGATCGAGCTTGGAACGTGATTGGTTACGCCTGGATGGCGCAGCCCTTGAACCCAGCCAGAAGCTCGTCGCGCTTGAGGTCTTTGCCGATGAAGACAATCTTGCTCAGGCGTTCGCCTTCTTTCCAGGCACTGCCGCTGGTGACTTCCACCACGCGATGAACGGTCTGAAGGATCGTTTTATTGGTCTCGCTGGCGATGCTGAGAATGCCCTTGCAGCGATAGAGCCGGTCGCCGTTGTTCTGAATCAGCTGGCCGAACCAGGTGTTGAAGCGGGCTTTGTCGATGTCACCGCTCAGGACGCAGCCAACTGATTGCACGTCGTCGTCGTGATGATGCGAGTGCAGATGCCCGTGATCGTGGTCGTGTGCATGATCGTGATTGTCATGCTGATGCCCGTGATCGTGGTCGTGTGCATGATCGTGATTGTCATGCTGATGCCCGTGATCGTGATCGCAGGTCTCGCCATTGTGGTCATGTCCGCAGCCTTCATGGTCGTGGCCGTGCTCGTCATGGTCTTCGCCGACTGCTTCGCTCGAGAAGGCGTGCTGATCGAGAATTGCAGCGAGTGCAATATTGCTACGCTCGGTTCTGTGAATGACAGCAAGGCCGTTCAAGCTGCGTAGCTTGGTGACAACCGCTTCGGCTTCATCGGTGGTGACAAGGTCAAGCTTGTTGAGAATGAGGATGTCGGCAAAAGCCACTTGCTCTTTGCATTCGATGTGCTCGATGTGTTCACCGATGTGCTTGGCGTCGATGGTCGTGACTACAGCATCGAGAGCGAATGCTTCGGCGATGTCTTCATTGACCATGAAGGTCTGAACAACCGGTGCGGGGTTGGCAACGCCAGTGGTCTCGATGATAACGTAGTCGAATTCACTGCGACGGGCAATCAGTTCCGTCAGTGTGCGCACCAGGTCTCCGTTGATGGTGCAGCACAGGCAGCCGTTGCTCATTTTGAAAATGGTCTGATTGCTTTCGACCAACAGAGCATCGTCGATGCTGACTTCACCGAATTCGTTCTCGATGATCGCTATGCGTTTCCCATGGGCACCGTTGAGCAGGTGATTGAGCAAGGTTGTTTTGCCCGAGCCGAGGAAACCAGTGACGATAGTCACCGGGATGCGAGTGGTTTGAGTGATCATAGTTTTCCTTTTGCTGTAAGTTGTGAACGGAAGTGCGGTAGCGCTTGCCCTGGCTTGATGCTAGGCAGAGGGCACTATTCGATCAGCAAGATCAGCGCCATCAGTGCCACACCAAGAAGGGTCATGGTGAAATAAGCAGCTTTCTGTTTGCTGGTGCCCTGCATGCGAATCTGCGGCAGAAGCCCAGTCGCTGCAAGATAGAGAATTGCACCGGCTGCAAACGGAGTAGCAATCGACGAGAAACCAGGCAGAGCGCTGCCCAGAGTGAATGCAAGCGCGACACCGACGACGTTGACCATGGCGGAGGCGAAGTTGAGCAACAAGGCTTTCTTTCTCGAGAAGCCAGCGTGCCTCATAACTGCATAGTCACCCAGTTCCATCGGCACTTCGTGCAAGAAGATAGCAATAGTGGTGGCAATGCCTGCAGGGATGCTGACGAGGAAGGCCGCACCGATGACGAGGCCGTCGAGGAAGTTCTCCAGCCCATCGCTGAGCATAACCAGATAGCCGAGAGGCTTGACGCATTCATCGTCTTTGTGGGTCCGCGTCAGCAGGGCAAGATCCAGGCCGAAAAGAGCGAGGAAACCTGCCAGCAACAGCGCGAAGATGGACAGCGAGGTGTGATCGTGACCGGCGTGCGCATCATGGTCGTGACCAGCGTGGTCGTGCTCGTCCTTGGCGGGGGCAGCATCGTGGTCGTGCTCGTCCTTGTGGGCGGCAGCGTCGTGGTCATGGTCGTGATCTGCGTGATCAACGTGCTCTGGTGCTTCGACTTTCACGGCAGTGTCAGTCGGCTTTGGTTGCACCACCTGAACAATGGCGGGCGGATTGTGCTTGGCGTTCTCGAGTGAGTGAGGCAAGAGGTGCAAGAGAGCGTTGCCGAGCATCGCACCAGCCGCCAGGCTGAGAAGCAGATTGATGACTTTCTTGAGTCTGTCTCCGGTGAGCGAGAATGTTGCCACACCGATGAATGAGACAGCGCTCACGGCCAGTGCCGCAAGCAAGGCGATTGCGAGGTTTTCCATTGGATAGTTCCTTGGTATGTTGAAATCAGCTCAAACAGCTTCTTGGGGCTTTTGTTGGCTCCAGGTCTGGCTGATTTGGTTTTAGAGAAAAGAAAAAGCGACTACTTTCGCTTATGGTTTCGCTGGCTCTAAATGCTGGTCTGCTTCAGGTAGAAGCGGAATTAGCAACCAACAAGCGAGGGTGGTGATAGCGCTGACCACAATAAGCGGTGCAAAGCCATCTTTGAAAACGAAGGTGTAGAGCGAAGCACCAACGTTGATTGAGATTTGTTCAGCAATGTTGTAAGCAGCCACTAGTATGGCGATGGTGGTGCTTTCAAACTTCTTCGGGCTAACATCGGCTGCTAGTCCGTATACCAGAAGGATAGCAAGCATCTCTGCGAATCCACGAAGAAGCTCCAAGCACACTGCTGAAATCTGTGAACCGAGCAGCAGATAGGCTAAGGTACTTGTTGTCCCAACAATTACTGCAATCTTGGCTTGCTTTCGAGGAGTGGCCTTCTTGTCTAAGACCTTCCTGTAGAAAATGGCTCCAGCAATCATACCTAGCGAGAACAAGGCTCCGAGTTGTCCGATGAACACTTGGTCAAAGCCTAGGTCTTTGGTCTGGTGGAAGTAGAGAGGTGTGCCAAATCCCGGGCTAAAGCTCCAGCAGCACATGAAAAGGGCGACATAGAGCAGCTTGCGAAACTTGGCTGGAGCTAAGGATGCGCGCAGTGCTTGCAGTGAGGGAACTGTTATTTTCGACTTTTCTTCTTGTACTAGAAACCAAGACGCTGCGGCGGTGATTAGGCAAGGTACGGCCGCAATAATTGCAGCGACTGATAGCGCCTGGCTTGGTAGTAGATGGCCACAGAGGTAACCACCTAAGAGAAATGAGCCAATGTTGGCGCTGTAATAGCTCACTGCTTGCAGAGACTGAAACTTGCGGGTTTCTGCATCCGGGCGACCGACCTCTAAGGTGAGGCCGCAGATAATGGCAGTGCCAGCCGCCATTCCTGTGGCTGTCAGAAAAAGCGCTGCTATCAGGAGGTTGAGCGATTGCGTTGCGGCTGATGCTAGGTAACAGATACTGCTCAGGCCGTAGAAAAGCGTGAGGTAAGACTTGCGTCTGTAACCAGCTAAGGGCAACGAGTCACTCAAGATGGCGAAGATTGGCTTGACCATCCAGGGAATCATCAAGATTGATAGCAGAGCTGCCACCTGCGCTGCGTTCATAGAAAGAGTCTTGAGCATGTAGTACTCAAGAGGCTGTGCCACCAGGCAGAAATGCTGGGCAACACCTTGAGTTAGGTAGGCAATAACTATGTAGACAAGAAAAGCTTCTTTCGAAATTGTAGGAGAGTTACCGGAAGTTTTTTCTGAGTTCGATTTCATACATGGCTATTTCTGTTAGATGGTTTCAAATATAGACTCGGTGGAGTCTTCGAAATCGCTAAATCGGTTGCTATTGGTTTGTTTGGTGTTTTGTCTTTTCGAAAAATTTATTGCTGATTGTGCCCTGAGCTTAGATTGTTTTGGGCGGTTCTGCAATGACGATTGAAGCCCCGTCGAACTAATCAATGCCTGAATTTCCTCGCAAGTAGTGCCTATTTTTGGGGTATGTACAGGTATTGTAATAAGGCGATATTCAAGAAATGACAATCGTTTTCATTTCTATTTTGTCTATTGGGGAAAAGAAGGCAAAGTCGCAATCAAAACCTTATTGATAGTTTATTATCATTAATTCGGAAGTGTTCACCTAGCGTCGATGTGCGAGGTTTTGCTTTAGTAATCAGTAGCTTCATAGTTGGTGCATTGACTGCGAAGTGGAGTTATATTGAGTTGATAGTAGTAGCCGCCAGCTAGAGTGGAACATCATATGTTTTCGATTTCGTCTTTTCGGCAATACTTAAAAATGGCAGCAGATTTTCTTGCCGTTGCTGCTCCTATCCTTTGCCTATTTGACTGCGTTGTTCTTCCTGTACTGACTGCGGTTCTTCCATTTTTGGGTTTGCAGCGCATCGTTCATGGTTTGAACGACCAACTAATTAGCATTATGGTATTGGCAATTTGTTTGCCTGTTTTGATTCCCGGGGTGATGAGACACCGTGACAAGCGAGTTCTTGTCTTGTTTTCTATGGCGGCTTGTTTGATGTTCTTTACCAATATTTTGGGTGAGAATATTGATTTAGCGCTGCATACGACATTGACTGTGCTGACAAGCGTCCTACTTCTGCGTGCTACCTGGCTAAATAGGCGCTTGCTTGCTTGTGGATGTGGTCACGGCCATAACCACTAAGCTCTCTTCTTCAAATCTGCCAGCATTGTCTCAGCCTTGCGATAATGCTCTTGCGCTTCACCATGCTGCGACATTTTAGTGAGGCAGCCACCCAGGCGCATTAAGCACTCTGCTACCAGTTTGTGCTCTTGGCCAAAGACCGATTCGCGGGCTGTGAGAGCGCCTTGATAGCAAACTCGTGCCTTCTTGAACAAGCAAGCTTCTTCGTAGATAGCCCCTAGTTTTAGTTGGGCATCGGCGTACAGTGTGTGTTTGGGCAGCTTGGCGTGGGGCTGTGAATAAAGCTCAGCTAGTTCTTCTAGCACCTTTTTCATTTTCGCTTTTTCGTTGAGCTTTTGATAGCTTGTGCTCAGCTCGTAAAGGCAAGCGGCTGTCAGGGCCGGGTCGGTGCTTTGGGCTCGCACCACAACGATGGCTTTGCTCAGCGCTTTTTCGGCCTGAGGATATTTCGCTAGACCGTTTAAGCAATTGCCTAAGGCAATATATTTGCGTGCTGTTTCTAAATCTTTCTCGCCGTATATGGCCAATGAAATTTTGAGAGACATGCGCAGATATTTTTCGGCCTCTTTAAGGCGCTTGAGCTGCATCAGAGCCAGCGCTAATTTGCTTGTCAGGCTGATTAGCCCTGCATCCATGTCACCGGCCAAAGAGCGGCGCATAGTGACCGCTTTAGTCAAGTGCTGGCAGGCGCTTTCGAAACTTCCTCTCTGCAGGTGCAGAGCACCGAGGTTGGCATAATTTGTGCAGAGATATTCATCGCAGTTTTCAGGTAGTGTTTCGTAGATGGCAATAGCACGTTTAATGGCCCCTTCGGCCTCAAGAAACTTGCCGTTATTGGTGAGGCACTTGGACAAGCCCCAGAGGCAGTCAGCAACAAAGCGATCTTTGGGCCCGGCCCAGCTTTCCGATACGTCCATGGAGCGACGGAAATATTTCTCTGATTCGTCGTAGCGCAGCAAATCTGACAGCAGCACTGCCAAAGACCATAACACTGAGGCGAGGCGCTCAGGGTGAGTGTGGGCGTGGAATGTTTCTAGTAATCGCAGGGCTTCAAGATAAGACTCTTCTGCTTTGGAGAGGTCACCAAGGCGGTACCGGCAATAGGCCAGTCGACTTAATGTGTCCGAAAGTCGGGCATCGCTTTCACCGAAGGAACGAGCGACAAATGCAGCTTGGGCATATTCGTTGGCAGCTCTAGCAAAATCTCCGTAGGTGCCACTTTCGCGAGCTTTGGCATAAACGGCGTCGAACTGACTTTCAGCAAACTGCGGTTCAGTTTGCGCGTCGATCTGTTCGTTCGCGTCTTTCATATCCAAGCTTTCCCCAGAGAGCCGTTCTAATATGATGACGCTTCAGCGAACTTTGTGCCATCAATTATTACTTTCCACGACTGGTTACTTTTCCTACTATGCAGGAGGTATTTTGATTTGAAGTCGCTGGCAAAGTTAAAGTGCCCTTGTCGGTCATCTTGGGATAGTGTGATTTTTTCTTCTCAGCTTTCTTTGGTTCTTCGCCTGGTTTGGCATAAGCCCCCCAATAACTGGCTGTAACGTCGCCTTTGTGGTGAAGCTGTTGTATTGAGTGCATTCGGTGAATAACGGTTGAGCCAAATGCTAGTAAAGCAAAGCTCCCGAAAAATATCATGTCTAGTGTAATGTGCATTCCATGCCTCTTTTCTGAATCAGAATATGAACTGGTGAAGCAAAATGGATTCCAAAAGTAAATTGCTATGTATGGTGTAACACTGTTCTTGGCAACTGTCTATAGTCGCTTTCGTGAGCTTACGCTAATAACATCTAGCGCAGCTAACGCGCATTTAATGTTTGTCCCATCGTATAATCGGCGATGAAGTAGCGCAGACTGTCGCGTCGGCTCGAAAGGCCGATGAGGAAAGTCCGGGCACCATAGGGCTGGTTGCTGGGTAATTCCCAGTGCGCGTGAGCGTGAGGATAGTGCCACAGAAATGAAAACCGCCGCAGCAATGCGGTAAGGGTGCAACGGTGCGGTAAGAGCGTCACCAGCAAGGTCGAGAGGCCTTGGCTAGGTAAACCCCGCTGAAGGTGCAAGGCGAAGGTATAACTTGAGGTTATGGTGGCCCGCCATCTCAAGTTGCTGATGCCGCTAGAGGGTGTAGGAGACTGCACTCCCAGATAGATGACAGTCGAACACAGAACCCGGCTTACGCGCTACTTCAATTTTTGACGAACGATAATTAGGCGAGAGAATCACTATCCACAGCACAAGCTCTGTTGGAAAGTTTGCCCTGACCAGTTAGTGCTTCGCAGACGACTATGGCTGGAATTCTTACCCATTGGCCTGTTTGTAGAAGATCTAGATCTCTAGCATCGAGATTAGCCAGGCGCAAAGCTTTCACCTCAGCTCGAATCTCGCGGTAAGAAGGTTCGTAGGTGGGGAACATGCGGTGGGTTTCTCGTAGCAAACATTCGACAATGGTGATAATGGTCTCGCCCATTTTCACCATATATTGAGCACTGCCGTCAGCATTTAGGGCAAATGAGCGTTTGTTGTGTGATTGGCCCCAGCGAAAAAAGACTATTTCGGAGTCATGAGAGGTTTCTGCTTCTCTCTTTATTGGGTTGTAGGCACTATTGCCACTGTCGACACAATTTGAATTGCGGATTGCGAGCCTGGTTAAGGCTACGTCTAGTTCAATCAAGCCAATGTTGCTAGATACCTGAGCTGGAGCCTGAGCTTTTGCTTTGTTGCTGGCGGCGGGAGCTATATGCAGATGGCGAACGTTCTGTGGTGCGCCAGAGTGCGCTTGTGCCGATTTTTGAGCATGCTGAATGTTTCTAGCATCTTGGGCAATTTGTATAGTCTGGGCAAGGGTAGCCATTGATTCTCCTAGTGCATGTCTAGCACTTTCTTCGAGCTTACTTAGACGGCCGCGGTTGAGCTTGGTTCCACTTATTTGACTTAATTAAGTACTTTTGGGGTATATGCCAAGAGGAGGCCATGGCCATGGCTTGAAATCGGTTCTTTCGGCGATTTCAGCTATGAAGCGCAAATTGAGGCGTAGGCAAGCATGTATTCGCCTAGGAAGAAAATGACCATTGGTCGCGAGCGAGAGGCAAAGCCTGCCTTGCGTGTTCCTATGGATACATCTAAATCGGCCAGTTCTGCAAATACTTCCAATAGTCTTGTTAGTAAAACTGGTAAAACGGCAAAAACTTTTACTTACAGCACTTCAACTGATTTTGTTCGTGCCGTCGAGACTGACAATAATGCGGTTGGTTTCGTAAAGCAACAAGAGCAGCGTTTGCCCACTGATTTTTCTTGGGACAAGCTAATGCCGGAGAAGTGGAAGGTCGAAGCGCTGCAGCTGCCGACTTTAAAAGACTGGTGGCATTGTCCTTCAGGTAAAACTATCCTGATTGGAGTAGCGCTTGGTCTAGTGATAGTGGCAGCCACAGCCGCGACAGAGAGGGTGACAGCCGAGGGCTATAGCGAAGAAGGCCGTAAGCTTTTGAGTACAAATCCGCAGCAAGCCATTCGCTACTTCAACCAAGCAGCCAGTGCTGAATCTTCGCGACTCTGGGCTGGTGCTCCCAGGCACATCGCTGCTTTAGAAGGATTGGCCACAGCTTATGAGCGGGCTGGATATAAAGACAGTGCTGTGGAGACTCTGGCGCAAGAGTGTCAGATGCTGAGCAAGGCCCCAATCAAAGATGATTTTCGTTTGGCTTCTGCTCTTGTTGTTTACGCTGATTGTTTAGAGCGCAATGATCGCAAGCTTGAGGCTGGCAATGTGCGCACTCAGATCAATAATTTACGCAATAGCAGTGATTGGGTTTTGATGGTTCTTTTAGTTTTGGCCAGCCTAGCTACTTTTGGCATTTATGCCGCCAATGCACTCTTGCAAGACAAGCTGCATTTGAGCAATTGGCGCGTCTATTTCTGGTTTACGGCTATGTGGTATTGCGGCTTTGTTTTTTGCGCCATGCATATAGGACTGGCTTTGCTGCCTGCTCTTGTCATTTCATTGCTGGCTGAGTATGCCGTGCTTCCTGCATTTATGGCTGGCTTAGTTGCTATCGGTCAGTCTTGCGCTCCGATTTGGAGTCATTGCATTACTTCGGCCACACAGCGTAGCGTGAAGTAGTGCCGAGTTCGGGCAATTCTTCAATTCTGTGCGCCGGTCAAAATTAGAGCTTGTTTTAGCTAAAGCGCTGGAACTGGTTTTATTTTGGTTATGTCGAAGTGTAGGTATGGTGCTAGTGGTAGCCGATCAAGTTGTTTTTTTAACTCGCCGTCGTCACTAGCTCGCATTTTCAAGAATGCGCGCCATTCTGGATCGTCGCTGTCGCTCATGTCAAAGTCGAGGAGCAAGCCCTCTCGCTTTAGTTCTTTCATGACTTGAGATTCGGCAGGTATTAGCGATTTATATTTTTCATCGACTGGGCTTTTGCGGCTGATTACAACTTGATAGCGACTTTTGCTGTCACTGCCGAAATTTGGAAAATCAGCCAGTGGCGGTAGCTTGATTGGTTGTTCTTCGAGTAAAGAGTTGATTCGCACAGTCAGCTGCGAGAGGAATTGTTCGCGCTCTTCGGCAGATATGCGGGCTGGTGACCAGGCAATAAATGGTTCTAAAGGCAGAATGCCATTGAACCAAAAAACTCCGTGTTGAATGGGCTGCAGCAGATTTTGCATCGCTGGATTCATGCCCCAACCGTCGTATGCACCTGGCCCGCCGCCGGTGGTCATAATTATCATTGCCCGCTTTTTGCTCTGGCCAATACCGTTCTCGTATAGTTTGGCACCACCATAGACTCTACCCATGGCTAGAACGCGGTCGCACCAGCCTTTTAGTATGGCTGGCATGCCGAACCACCAGAGCGGGAAAGAGAAGAGCACAGCATCGCACTGCTCTAGCTTTTGAATTTCACTTTCTAGGTCAGGTGCAAATCCGTTGTTTGCAGTGGCGTTCATCTCTTCTTGTTGCTGTTTTAAGTAGTTAGAGTCTTTGGTAGTGGTGAAGTTGCGACGGTCCGAAACTGGATCAAATTTCAGCGCATATAGGTCCGAAAAAATAACTGTGTGGCCATTCTTCTCTAGCTCGGCTTTTGCATGCTGACTCAGGGCGGAACAAAAACTATTAGGTTCATGATGGGCGTGCACAATCAAGACTTTCATTTCCAAGCTCCTAACTCTATAGTGTGCAGATAATAGACCAGTCGTCTAGTGTGTGTCAAGAAAATATTTGCTTAGAAGCTTCCTCTGCTAAGTCAACCCTTCTGCTCGCCCATGAGGCTTAGTACTTTAAGCTTTGCCGCTGAACCAACTGGCGAGGGAGTTAAACCAGCTTTTCTTGGCGCTAGCTTGTTGCCGCAGAAGCTGTAGTTCTGCTTCTAGCAGAGCTGTTTTGCTAGCTTGTGCCTGTAGGTCGGGAAGCAGTTTGATCTGTTCTGCCTGAGCCTCAAGAAGAGCTTCTAGGTAGCCATTCTTGTAAGTTGAAGCCTCAAGTTTGCTGGCCAGTTCGCTAATTAGTTGCATAGCCGATTCGTGGCCCAGTTCAGCATCATGATTGTGCTGTTTGGGGTCATTAATTTCGATGTGAATAACGTCGTCGGATTCGTTCACCGAAAAGTTTATTTGAACGTCTGCATCTGCCACCACTTCGCGATCGCTGTCTTGTTCAAGGTCAGGCTGATCAATTGTGCGGTCTGCCGAATTGGAATTATGGCTTTGTTGCTCAGTTTCTTTTGATTGAGAAAATAGTTGATCGGCTACTTTGTGCTCAGTTTTTGTCTGACTCGCATTTTTGCTCGTTGCTGTTTTGGCTTCAAAAAACTGGTCGAGACCCTCAGTGCTTATTCTGTTTTCATAGCGAGCGAGCTGATCGTTTAGTAGGCGACTAAACTCACTAGCGTATATAAACCAGCTATTCTTTCGGCTGCTTGGGTCGCTGTCTGGTCGCTGCTCGCCTTTGATTTGACCGCTTACCAGGCGCTCTTTAAGCAAGATTGGATCGGTGCGGAGAATTGAGGCTGCCCTTGCCAGTGGTACCAGAGGGTGCACAGTAATTTTTTCTTCAAAGACGTTATGCAACGGTCTCTTTTGTTCCGCAATTGGCTCTGAAACTTGCTTTGCTTGAGACATCGGTGCACCAGATATGGAGCTAACCTATCAAAGGCTAAGGCAATATTATAACTCTTCTTGCAATTTTCTCAAGAACTTCTTATCTTCTTTGTCCAGTTGCAAGTCAGCTCTTTCAAGCAAGTCTGGGCGATTCAAAAATGTCACTCTGAGCTGTTCTTGCCGTCTAAATTTGGCAATTAAGGCATGATTTCCTGAAAGCAAAACTTCAGGCACCATCATGCCGCGAAAGTCGGCTGGTTTGGTGTAATGTGGCCCTTCTAACAAGCCGTCGTTAAAAGATTCATGACTGAGGGAAATACTTTTCCCCAGTACCCCTGGTATCAATCTGCCCACAGCGTCGATTATGGTCAGGGCTGGTAGTTCCCCACCCGTCAATACAAAGTCTCCGATTGATATTTCGGCCGTGGCCAGGCTGCGAATGCGCTCGTCGAAACCTTCATAGTGGCCGCATAAAAAAGTGATATCTGTTTCTTTGCTCAGGTCTTCAGCCATGCGCTGGTTAAAGGTCTGGCCCTGTGGTGTCATTAAAATTACAGGGGAGCCTGTGGGGCGGGCAATACTTTCGACACAGGCGAAGAAAGGCTCTGGTTTGAGCACCATGCCAGCTCCGCCGCCATAAGGGGTATCGTCAACCTTGTGGTAACTGTCTGTGGCGAAATCTCTAGGGTTGTACGCCTGAACCGTGAGGCGGCCAGCTTTGACGCCTCTGCCGATGATACTGGTTTGGCAGTAACCGCTAACTAGCTCTGGAAAGAGCGTGACAACGTGGAAATTAAGTACTTGTTCTGACATGGTTCCAATTCTCGCATATTTATATACACACTTTCGCTAATACCCTTTCGTCGATGACGTATTGGCGCGGCGGGAGCACAATAAGAGTGTGGATGGTTATTGAAAATGGCTTTTGGGATTGGTTTAGGAGTTCCTGCGGGAAATTGGAGAGCAAATGATGGTACGTAATAATTCACGATCGGTCGGTAAGTCTGTCGCTAGCGAGCATATGAGTCGCGAAGAAACCCGCAAGTTTGTGGATATCCATCCTGCCGCTCAAGCTTCTTTACCCCGGAACATCGATAGAGGAATGTTTGGCCATGGTGTCAGTGATAAGCCTGAGCCCAGTACCAGTGGCGCTTACCAGGCCCACGTTAACCTGTCAGAGCAGTTTTTGAGCGGAGCTGGCGGTGAAAGATCGTCGACAGTGCTCAATTGGATGGACGAGCTTAAGGCTGAGTCTGAAGATTTCATCAACGGTCGACGCGATGATCTCTATGAAGATGAGATGAAGGCTAGTCTCTATCGCTCAGCTGTTTCGTATCTGGTAGACAAAATTTTCCAAGATTTGCGCTGGTTTGCCTTTGAGTACAACAAAGTTGCCGCTGGCACAGCTTTGCAAATTTCATCATCGATTCTTGGTGAAGTGACTGAAGTGACTCGGGTTAATAGAAAGCGTGAAGCTGAGGAGACAGCCACTTTCTTCCGTGCTAGATTGGCCAATCGTCGCCATAGTCTTGTCATTCGTGGTAGTGGCAGTCAGATCGAATTTTACATTGTGCCAGTATCACAGGTAATGGCGCTTAGTTTGGTCGAAACCGAGTTTGCTCCGGTTGGAGTTATGCAAATCAAAGTGAATGAGCAAGGCATGTCGTGGCGCTTGCGCGATTCACAATTTGCCCCAGACACCATTGAAGAGCTAAGCATGGGCATGTTTGCTCGTTTTGTTGAGACTACAAAAAAAGAATTGCTGGCTGAAGAACAGTAGTTACCTAACTAGCGGTGTTGTGCTGCGCAGACTTTGAATCTCAAATAGTCCTGGGCAACCATATTCTTCCAGGGGCGGCAAATGCAGGGTTCTCTTGTCTAAGAAGTGGTTATAGACACGGCCGTCGTCGGCGGCCTTGAGAGTCTCGGCGATGATAAATTTCTCCGCGTCTAGGCCGTTGAGACCAAGCGTCCTTGCCTGCAGACCAATGCTCCGGCCAATGGCATTGTTGTGCAAATCTTTCTTCGTGTCTAAGTACCAGGGCTGTGAGCCAGACGCATTAGAGAAGATCGCTTCTGCGTATTCGTTGGCGCGGAACAATAGGTCGGCCGGAACTTCACTTAGTTCGTAGGCCGCCAGTGCCGAGCCGTAGGCGTGTTGAAAGCTATTAACGAGCTGTTTGTAAACATGGATAGTTTTGCCGTTGCGAATATATGGGCTTGTCAGTTCATTGAAAGTGGCGGCGCTGCCTGGCTCTGTTGGTATCTGCTTGTGCCATGAAAGTGGAATTAGTCTGCTGCTGCCAAAGAGATGTTTTTCGGCAAAACTTACTCGCCATAAAATTGAGAAGACGTAGAGTCCGAGTGCAATTGTTGATAAAGAAAGAGCTATGAGTGCGGTATATTTTGGTCTGAGTTTTGGCGCATTTCTAATTGCTGGCGGTGTTGTCACTTTAGTCAAAGTCATGGTGTTGATAGGGCTTTCTCGGAGAATTCTTTCCCATAGTAGCAAGCGCAAGGGCTGGCTGCTCGAACACGGAAAATAGCGCTATCTCCTGCTCCGTTTGATTTTGCGGATTTAACTGACTTTGTTTCGGAATTCGACCTATCACTATTGCGCATAGTAGCAAGAGCTAAAAAGAAACACTATTGAGCAAAAGCGGCTTGGTGGCCGGTTCTGCATCAATAGTGTTCTAGTCGCCTATGGGCTTTTTCAAACAGCGGAGTTGAAAAGCAAACAAAGACAAGGCAAATTTTTGCCCTGCCTTTGCTTGTGGGTGGCGTTACTTTTTGCTGGGTGCTGCCGAAGCCTTGCCGCTGATTGATAGCACCGTGGTGTTGTCGTTGCACTGCTGCACGGTTGAGACGGTGTAACCATCTTTGACCAGAACAGCGATGCGTTCATCCAGCAGGTAGCGAGGACAAGTGCTGACGTCGATCTTGATGTCGACGTTTGCAGCACCAACCTGTTCGAGCAAGGCCGCTTCGACCTTGTCGTTGAGTTCTTTCACCTGGGCGCGCCTGGTGGCGCGGGCGGTGAGGGCGCCGCTGATGCGATAGCCGATGGCCAGGCCGAAGAGCGACACATAGAAGGCATCGAAGAAGCGGCCCATGTGATAGAGAACGGCAAAGCCTGCACCGATGGCGGCCAGGTGAAGCAGGGTTGTCCCGAGCTTGTTTGCCTTGGCCCACTCGCTCTTGGAGTGAAGGTCAAGGCCGATAGCCAGCAGTGTGAAGCCGGCAATGGCAAGTAGTAGTGTGATTGGGTCCATTTATTCTGGTTGGCCTTCTTGTTTTTGTTCTGGTTACGCTTTCTCGGCGATGGTGAGCAGCTTCTGGATTTCGGCTGCAACGGCATTGATGGCCTCACGCGGATCCTTGGGCAGATCGTTGTAGGCCATGGGCTTGCCGATCACGACTGTCGCACCGTAGGTGGTGAAGGTGCGGTCTTCCTTGACCTTGTTGCCGGCGGCGTCCACGACCTTCTCGAAGTCTTTGCGACGACGGAAATTCTTGAAGCCGATGGCGTTCATGAAGCGGTGGAAGCCCGTGGCGTCCTTGGGGTCGCGTTTGTAGTAAACCGCGACCGGCAACACGTAGAGGTCGTTGCCGCCTACTGCCGTTGCCGTGGCGCTGAGCACGCGAGTGGACCCGGTGCGGAAGTCTTCGTTGCGGAGCTTGTTGTTGAAGACCAACTTGCCCTGGGGGAAAACCAGCATGCGAGCGCCTTCGCTGACAGAAAGCATGCTCACTCCAGTGTCGACCACGGTCTGGCCGCCGCCGCTTTCCTGCGCCTTGCCGCCTTCAACCTGAATGCCGACAACGCCAGCCCAGGCCGCCAGAGTGCCACGAAGAATGCTGCGCAGTTCCTCGGCCTTGGCCATCTGTCGGTAGG
>Ga0075444_10000209_pt1 | contig 33856 bp, 25 predicted proteins | sample CoawatmetaG01DNA_FD_76836 | JGI IMG/M metagenome (GOLD analysis project Ga0075444, IMG submission 76836) | Marine microbial communities from the West Antarctic Peninsula - Coastal water metaG017-DNA | ecosystem: Environmental > Aquatic > Marine > Coastal | place: Atlantic Ocean: West Antarctic... | reverse complement strand
GCTTATAACATTGATGAAATAGCTCAATTACTCAATATCAGCGTGTCTGACTTGGCCCAGGCATTACAACTAGAACACACCAGCCTAACCGCTATTGTACTTACTATCCGTCAAGAGTTAGTGATGGAGTACATTCACCGCAAGGATCTTTCAATTAGCGCCATAGCGCATCTACTGGGCTTCTCTGACTGCAGTAATTTTTCCCGCAGCTTCAAACTGTGGCATGGGATTTCGCCCAGTGAATATCGGGAACACGCGCCTAGTATTAAACAGCAACACTGACCATTAACTTGTGCCTTTGATAACAGCACCAACGTTGCGAGCTATAACGTCATAACTAACCTCAGCTAAACGCTGAATTCTGGTTTGCCCAAATTGATAACGGCATAAGCGTCCACAATTGATACTGTTAGAGCTTAATAATATACAGTTTGGAACGGTGAAATGGCAAAGTACAAGGTAAGTTTGAAGGATAGGTTTACCAAACACGAAGGAAGTATTCATCTTCGTGGCAGCCAAGCTATGGTGCGGTTGATGTTAGTGCAGCGCCTCCGAGATCTGGCAGCTGGTCTTAATACCGCTGGGTTTGTGTCAGGCTATCGTGGCTCACCCATGACCGCTATCGACCAAGAATTATGGCGCGTAGAAGATCTTCTTAAGGAACATCACACTCGATTTTGGCCTGGTATCAATGAAAACCTTGCCATGACATCTGTGTGGGGCACTCAGCAAGCCAACTATTATAACGACAGCAACTACGATGGTGTATATGCATTTTGGTATGGAAAGGGTCCGGGACTCGATCAATCGATGGATGCGTTACGACAGGGTAACTGGCACGGATCGTCTAAGCACGGTGGTGTACTTATCGCTGTAGGTGACGATCACAATATGACCTCCACCATAAATGGATACTCTTCCGAGTTGCTGTTTGAAGACCTTTTCATGCCGATACTTTATCCAGCAGATATACAGGAAGTATTGGATATGGGGGTTTATGGTATTGCACTCTCTCGATTTTGTGGCGCCTGGGTTGGTTATAAGCTATTGCCGGAAACCATTGAGACTTCCGCATCTGTCGATGCTGATATCAATCGCATACAAATCGTTACCCCTGACTTTAATTTTCCACCAGAAGGCGTCAATGCTTTCTTGAATGATTCGGTCTATCTCCAAGAGGCTCGCATTCGTAATTATCGCTTGCCGGCTGCATTGGCATTTTCTCGCGCTAACAATCTGAACTATATCAGTCACACATCAAAAAAGCCGCGCTTCGGAATAGTAACTATGGGCAAAAGCTGGCGTGATGTTCGGCAGGCCTTGGTAGATTTAGGCATCAGTGAACAAAAGGCCGCCAATCTGGGTATTACCATATTAAAAATCGGTATGCCCTTTCCCGCAGATACTGAACTCTACGCTAATTTCGCGCGCGGCTTGGAAGAAGTGCTAGTCATCGAAGAGAAACGAGATCTACTTGAAACTGGATTGCTCAATGCCTGTTATGCGCTACCTTCGGATCAGCGGCCTCGGCTCGTCGGCCGAAGGGATGAGCAGGGGGCCGTTCTGCTAGATAATGCCAAACCGATTACCGCAGATGAAATTACTTTGGTGATCGCACAACGTATTAAATTTTTTTACGACTCAGATTTGACTCAGTCACGTGTCAAACAACTAAAAACAAGTATTGGGGTTTTGGCCGATCTACCAAGTCTAACCATGCAACGTATTCCCTACTTTTGCTCAGGCTGCCCACACAATACCTCAACTAAAATACCAGAAGGTAGCCGCGGTCTTGGCGGGGTTGGATGTCACTATATGGTGACTTGGATGGATCGAGAAACCTATACGTTCTGCCAAATGGGTGGCGAAGGCATTACCTGGGTGGGCCAAGCGCCCTTTGTAAAAACTAATCATATTTTTCAAAACCTTGGAGACGGCACCTACTTTCACTCTGGCTCTACCGCGATCAGAGCCGCCGTTTCCAGTAATACCAATATCACCTACAAAATTTTATTTAACGATGCCGTCGCCATGACCGGCGGTCAGCCGGTCGATGGATCCTTAACCGTTGACCAGATAAGTCGTCAGGTATACAACGAAGGCGTAGCACGTATTGCTATCGTTACCGACGAACCAGATAAATATAAATCGGACATGCATTTCGCCGACGGTACTACTATTCATGATCGCAAAGAATTGGATAAGGTACAGCGAGAGTTTCGTGAGATAAAAGGTGTCTCTGTACTGATTTATGATCAAACGTGTGCCTCGGAAAAACGCCGACGCCGCAAGCGCGGAAATTTTCCAGATCCAGCCAAGCGTTACTTTATCAACAATAGGGTCTGCGAAGGTTGTGGTGACTGTGGCGTCCAATCAAACTGCATATCCATTCAACCATTGGAAACCGATTTTGGTCGTAAACGCAAAATTGACCAGTCTTCCTGTAATAAGGATTTCTCCTGCGCAAATGGATTTTGCCCTAGCTTCGTCACAGTGTTAGGAGGAAAAATTCGCAAAGCCTCGGTAATGCGCTCTAAAAATATGTCCCCCAAATCGGAAGAAATCCCCGAACCTATTTTCCCAATCCTGCCCGAAAGTGGCAGTTATGGTCTTATTGTGACAGGGGTCGGTGGCACCGGGGTAGTAACCATTGGCGCAATGCTTGGCATGGCGGCTCATATTCAAAAGCTCGGCGTAAGTATTGTAGATCAACTTGGTTTTGCACAAAAAGGGGGGGCTGTAGTGACTCATGTCCGCTTATCAAAAGATCAGGATCAGATCCACGCTTCACGCGTAAATAACGGAATGGCAGATGCTATCCTAGCCTGTGATATGTTGGTGGCAGGCAGTAATAAAGTACTCGATTCATTGAATCCGGGAAAAACACGGGCCGTTATAAATACTGCGAAAAATTATACGGGAGATTTTACTCTCAATAGCGATTTAGACTATCCCACAGACACACTGATCAGTCGATTGAAAGCCTGCACGAGAAATAACGATACTAAGATGTTCAATGCATCACAAATCGCGCTAAAACTATTAGGAGACACACTGGGCGCAAACTTATTATTGACCGGATTCGCTTGGCAAAGTGGGCTTATCCCAATTAAGGAAGCTCCCATCCTTGAGGCGATCGAATTAAATGGTGTAGCCGTGGACTGGAATAAGGAGGCATTCGCGTGGGGTCGGCGACTAGCCCATCAGCCGGAATTAATCGAGCAGATTATGAACCCTGACAACGCTACCAAACCGCTTCTTTTTACTCCAAATAGCACCGCAGACTGGGTCGCCAAGTATAGTAAAGAATTAACTCTCTATCAGAACCAAGCTTATGCTGAGCGTTATCAAACTCTTGTTGCCAAGGTGGTTCAGACGGAAACTAAAGCGATGCTCGAAAATACCGGTTTGGCAACTGTCGTCGCCAAGGCGACTTTTAAACTAATGGCCTACAAAGATGAGTATGAAGTCGCCCGGCTTTATTCGGAACCTGAATTTCTAGAAAAACTGGAGGAGCAATTCGAAGGCGACTATAGACTTCAGTTTAATCTGTCACCTCCAATTATTGCGCCCAAAGATAAGAACACAGGTAAACCGGACAAGATTCAGATAGGCGCATGGGTTTTAACGGTGTTCGGTCTCCTAGCTAAATTTAAATTTTTACGTGGCACCAAACTTGATCCTTTTGGATATCTTTCCGATCGAAAGATCGAACGGGATCTGATCGAACAATATTTCGATACGATAGAATTACTCATTAAGGGCATAAACAGTGATAACTACGAATTAGCGGTAGAAATTGCCGCGATACCAATGTCGATTCGAGGTTATGGCCACATAAAACACGAAAGTGTGCTTGAAGCGCGTCAAGAAAACGGCATTCTACTGAAAAAATGGTATGACGTAACGCAAGAGAATATCGCCGTTTAATGATCAGAGTATTTTCTCTCATACATCTAACGGCGTTATCGTGTGTGTGTAGCTGCAGAAGCCATGGTCTGGAGTATTTTAAAATACTCCAAACTTATGAATGATCCTTTGATATGAAATTTGATCCTCGTTTATGAAACCGATGAAAGTAACATCCCTAATCTTGACATACCTTCATGAATTTTCACCTCACTCATTTGTGAGTAACTTAGGCGTATATTGCAACTCTGCTCTGCTCCGGCGAAGAAAAATTCACCCGGAACATAGGCAACTTCCATCTCGTTCATCGCTCTTAGAAGTAATTCCGTGGCGTTGACTCCAGGGATGGTTAACCAGATAAAATAACCACCGTCAGGTTTAGTATACTCGACATTATCTGGGAAAAACTCGGCTATGGAAGCTAACGCAGCATCACGACGACTTTTATATACAGTACATAAATTGAGCATATGAGCGTCCATATCATTATCGCGGAGATAGGTGGCTACTTGGTATTGGGTCACAGTGCTGGCCTGAAAATCACTAGCCTCTTTGAGGATACGGAATCGATCCAATATTTCGAAATCAGCGCAGGCCCAGCCCAATCTAACGCCAGGGCAAAGCGTCTTGGAAAATGAACCTAAGTAGACAACTCGACCAGTCTTGTCAAAATGTTTAATCGGGGGGTGTTTTTCACCTTCAAAACGAACCTCATAATAGGGACTATCTTCGACGATTAGCACGTCATGCTCTTCGGCCAATTCAACCATACGTTGTCGCCGATCACCGGAAAGTGTTATTCCTGTGGGATTCTGAAACTCAGGTACCGTATAGATTAATTTGGCTTGAGGGTTAGCAATCAGTGCTTTTTCTAATTCATCCATGCGCATACCATCCTGATCCATAAGAACAGAAACATAATTAGGCCGATAGATGTTGAAAGAATTTAGAGCGCCTAGATAGGTTGGGTATTCACAGATCACAGTATCACCATGATCTAGATAGGTGCGCGCAATAAAGTCGATGCCCTGCTGGGAACCACTCACTACGCGTATATCTGCTGCCGAGGACTCTACGCCCATCGCAGTCATACGTTCCGCAATTAGTTCTCGTAGTTGCAGGACGCCCTCAGCGCCATCATAAGCCATCATAGTTCGGCCGTGCTCCTCAAATGCCTTCTCAGATGCTGCTCTGAATTCCTCCAGAGGATAAAGTTCTGGCCCTGGTGCTCCACCCGCAAAAGAAATCAAATCTGGGTTACGGGCGTGAGCAAACATATCTTTGATGAAGTCCGAACCATAGCCCTGCATGGCTTTGGAAAATGGTACCGTCATTGTCTTACCCTCAGTAGGATTTAGGTAGGCCCAATACATGCTGGCCAATATAGTTCAAAGTCATCTGTTGAGTGATCGGAGCCAAGCGAAACAACTGTGCCTCCCTCCACCAACGTTCCTGGTGATACTCGCGCGCATACCCGGCACCGCCATAGGTTTGCATGGCGTGATAGCACGCTTCGATACACGCTTCCACTGCAACAAACTTGGCCATATTAGCGAAAGCTCCCGCTTCTTTCGAAGTGGAGTCGCGGTCATTCAAGGTCACCGCTTTAAGCACAGTAAGCCACGCAGCTTCGACTTTAGCGTGAGCGGCAGCCAACGGGTGCTGAACGCCCTGATGGGAGCCTATCGGCGCATCAAACACCTTGCGTTCTTTGGCGTACTCGACGGCTTGGGACAAAGCCAAACGGGCCGTGCCAACAGCACCAGCTGCAATCAGCACCCGCTCCGGATTCAAGGTTGCCAGCAAGCTGTAAAATCCTCTGCCCTCCTGACCGAGAAGGCAGCTTTGGTGCACGCGGAGCTCCTCGATGAAGACAGTATTAGACTTGTAATAGTTAAACCCATGCTTAGGAATAGGTGTGTATGTGATTGCCGCCTGCGGCAAATCAACGAGAAACAGCGATATTCCCGCCGCTTTGCTTTTACCTTCGACGGGTTTTTCCGTTCGTGCTACCAGCAACAAGAGATTGGAGTTTTCAATGTTGGTGATAAACCATTTACCGCCGCTGATTACAAACTCATCACCCTCTCGGCGTGCAAAAGTGGTTATATTCAGGGAGTTGGTGCCAGCGTCAGGCTCAGAAAGCGCGAAAGCACAGATCTTTGCACCACTAGCCATATCCGGCAGATACCGGCTTTTTTGCTCATCGTTACCGTGGTGAAGAATAGATAGATTTCCCAATAGACCGAACAAATAACCCAGCGCCGGTCCGCCACCACCGCCACCGCGGCACAGAGCCTCCATGGCCAGCGTCAATTCTGTCAGGCCCAGCCCCATGCCACCGTATGCCGTCGGCACGGGAAGCCCAAAAAAGCCCTGCGCCCCGATTTCTGCGATGAAATCTGCAGGGTAAGCCCCCTCTTCATCTTTTTCACGCCAGTACTCAGGTCCAAAACGAGCGGAAATTTGCTCCGCCGTGTCGACCATCATCTGCTGTTCTAGTGATAAATCGAAATCCATTTATATGCTCCTAGAATGCATCTATGCCCGTAAGAGAGCGCCCGATGGCCAGCTTTTGAATTTCATTAGTGCCCTCGGTCACCATGAAAAGACGTACCGAACGATACATGTACTCAATCGGGAACTCCTTTGTAATTCCATTGCCACCATGTATCTGCATGGCTTCAGCCACAACCTCGCAGGCCATTTCCGTACCGAACCATTTGGCCATGGCACTGTGCACATCGGAGCGCTCATCATTATCGATTGCACTTAGGGCTCGAAATGACATGAGCTTGCCTGCCTGGACCTTAGTGGCCATCTCACCAAGCTTAGCGGAAATGAGCTGATGCCCGGCAATAGGCTTACCGAACTGCACCCGGTCTTTGGCATACAGTACCGACTCTTCCAACGCCGCATCGGCTATAGCTAGAGCCATCAGGCCGACAATTGGCCGGGAGCTAGCCAACATGGTCAACAGAACTTTCATGGCTTTACCCGGTTCCAGCATCAGATTAGAGGCGGGAACGCGGACCTCCTGAAAAGACACCTGCGCAGTGGACTGGCTATTAAGACCCATTTTCTGAATATCTGTAGTCTCATAGCCGTGTTTCCGATCAACCAGAATAAGGCCCAGACCACCGACGGGATCATCATTGAATCGAGCCAATAGAAAGATAAAATCGGAATAGCCACCGCTGGAAATCCACAGCTTTTCACCGTTGATCACATACTCTTCGCCGTCGAGTCTCGCTCTGCAGTTGACCGCGGTCACCTGAGACCCCGCCCCGGGTTCTGACATGCCAATACATCCGAGTTTGTCGCCGGCTAAAACTGGGACGACATATTCTTCGCGTAAGTGTTGAGGCACTAAAGGCAATAATTTACCCACGGTCATCTGAATCAAACTAGTAATGGCGATATCGGGAGAAACCTTGGCTATCTCGAATTGCAGTAGTCCCATGGTGAACGCATCCAGGCCCATACCACCTAGCTCTTCAGGCACCACACCTACTCCAACACCAAAATCCAGTAAATTGCGCTGAATATCGCGCATCTTTTCCATGGGAATAAGTCGGTCACGATATTCCAGCGCAATCGGTTTCAGCTCATTGATCGCGTATTTTCCTAGAGAATCGACAATCATCTGCTGCTCTTCGGTGAGCGTGAAATCCATGGTTTACCTCTTCATCTCATCACAATAAACATTAGTTCTTATAGTAGTTTCCACGCGACGCGACCCCAATAGCAAATACGGCAACTGCAAGGTCAAACAATGGGGGCCCCACAAAAAAAACGACCCCCGGTACAACCCCAGTGCCGTTTCCCCCGGCATTTTTGCCGGTCAAAAGTGACTAAATTATCGTCCTACAGTGTGTTTTTGTAAATCACTCCATCTTTCATGATGACACGTATAGTTTTCACAGAACCGCGCTCAGGTGCATCGAACCACTTATCAATGGCGCCAATAACCGAAAGATCTTTTAAGGGATCTCCGTCGACTATTAGTATGTCTGCTGTGGCACCTTCCTCGATCACTCCAAGTTTGGTATCAGGAAAAGGGTTCACAAGAGGGCCACTCAGGGTGGCAATCTCGCCGCCTATAGACGTCATACTTACAAGCGCACGATGGTTGCCGAAGAATTCCCCATTTAAAAACTTTTCATACGCAACTTGCTTGCGACAGTCCTTAGCATTTCCAACGCAATCAGTATTGTAGCCACGCTTGGGTTTGTACTTCCGTACATTAGCCACAAAAGGTCCGAATGCTGCCTGTGCCGTTTTTAGTTTATGTTGAGTTCGAGGGTTGGCTAACGCGGCTACACCAGCCAAAAGAGGTGAGAAGGCTGTCATGTTGGTTGAAAGATAGCCGCCTTTCTTTTTCATTAACATCGCAACATCACCATCAAACATAAAGCCATGCTCGATAGTTTTTACACCCATATTAAGGGCGCGCATAATAGCGGCCTTGGAATAGGAGTGAGCCCCGACATAACTCTGGTAACCGTCTGCAACCTGCACTGCAGCGGAAATCTCATTCTCAGTCATTCCGTTCAATTGCCATGGATCAAATAGAGATGCCACACCCCCTGTTTGCATAATTTTTATTTGGGAAGCGCCCTGCCTAAAGTTGTTTCGAACAGCCATCATAACTTCATCAACGCCATTGGCTTGGCGACTGATATTCAAACGTTCCAACTGGCTTTCGTCCCCTGGCCGCGAAGAATAAGTAGCGAAATCAGAGTGTCCTCCTCGAGGCCCAATGAGCGCGGCAGATGGGTAGACTCTCGGGCCTGTAATAAGACCTGCGTTAATAGCACGATTCAAACCCCCATTAGTGCCGCCCATATCTCTTACGGTAGTAAACCCTTCCTCTAAATACATTTTTGCCATCGCTACCTGGCCAATAGCCAGATCTTCCCAAGTCATGTTGGCCTCTATATCCAGTACCCCTTTTCCACTGAGGGTGAAATGAACATGGTTATCGATCAACCCTGGCATTAGGGTTCGGCCCTTCGCATCAATAAAAAAGGCATCTTTCGCAGAAATTACTGTTTCGGAAATGATTTTAATTTGATTACCTTCAACTAGCACATTCATTCCATGTTGAAGCTTATCGCTTTTACCATTAAATATACTGACGTTTTGAAACAGCACGCTAGAGGATTGCTCAGACGCCGATATCACAGTGCCCAAGAAGGTAGAAATTACAATAAGAAACAGTAAAATATATCTCATGGTTAATCATCCTATTAAAGTTATTGAACCAACTATAAAAATCATTCGGAACAGTTACAAGCTAGTAAATTAAATATTAAACCATTCGAATATAATGAGTTTTATCAATTTGGGAAAAAGTTTAGTCTCCATATGCTTAGAATATTGGAACTGCGCTCCTAATAAAGTCCGGTTATCTGTGGAATCTCAGGTAGCATCAAGCAGTCAGAAAATTATCTTTTTCGGCAAATTAACGTCCAAGAGCATATAAACGATTGCTTGTGGCCAATCCTAGTGGCAATCTCAGTTGTCTAAGTTCTTATATCTAAAGATATAATAATGAGAGTACGCTATGCATAAATCATTTTTTTCACGCGTGATACTTGTCCCTAGTGTTGTCTGGCTGTCAGTGTTTTTTGGCGCATCAACTGGTAGTGGCCGAGAACTGGTGGAATACATCACGCCTGCCGGTCCATGGGGCGGCATAGTGTCAGTAGTTACGGTAACCATTTCCTTTGCGGTAGCGCTGTTTCTCTGTTTCGAAATTGCGCGACGGTACAATGCTTATGACTACAGGGTGATGAGTAAGCTATTACTTGGTAAAGCCTGGCCCATTTATGAAGTGGTACTGTTGCTGGGTATGCTTTTAGCTTTGGCAATTGCATCGACTGCTTCAGGCGAGCTATTGTCAAAACGCTTTGATCTGCCAAAACTTTGGGGTACTGGTGCCCTATTATTACTGGTCGTCCTGTCCGTTTACAAAGGGCGTGTTTTCATCGAGAAATCCATGACCATTGCTGTAGCAGCGTTGCTGGCTGCATTTCTCTATATTGGCTTTAAGGTGGCTGGCAATAACAGTGCTTTACTAGTTGAATCATTTTCGGCCAGTAAGGTACATTTTAATGGTGTGTCCACCGCGCTGCAGTATGCAATGGTAAACCTATCCTATATTCCGTTGATTCTCTATGCTGCCCGAGGGATCAGGACGCGAAGTGAATCAGCCACTGGCGCTATCTCGGCCGCAATCTTCGCAACAATTCCACTGTTCTTTCTACACATTATTTTTATTGCCGGTTATCCGGAAATTCTTAGTGAAGAGCTTCCGATTTATTGGCTATTAAAGAGAATTACTTCAGACTGGTTTGTTGATATCTATGTTGCCATTCTATTCCTATTGATCGTACAAACAGGGGTAGGTTTACTTCAAGGGTTTATAGAGAGAATAGATGGCTGGTTTCTCCAGCGTAAAGGAAAAAGCATGTCCTCAAATTGGAATGGGTTGCTGTCTTTTGGGGTAATGGCTTCAAGTTTACTGCTATCTAGTATTGGCTTAATTGACCTGATTCGCGGTGCCTATATGATTTTATTTATGGGTTTTATCGTAACCTTCGTTATCCCGCTAATCACAGTTGGCAGCTATAGGATTTTCAAATCAGACAGCTAATACTTTGAACATCATCTCTAATTAAAAGTATTACTAAAAACGTTTCTGCGGGTTTACAAAAAGCGGCTCAGATGACCAAGCGTACAAAATATTTAACATCTACCCACTGGGGCAACTATCACGTTGGCACGGAAAATGGCAGGCTTATCTCTGTTAATGGAAGTGAAAACGATGAGAATTCAAGCCCAATTGGACAATCGCTTTTAAGCATGATGGATAAAAATACTCGTATTTCACAACCAATGATTCGTGAAGGATTCTTAAAGCATGAGCGCCAATCAGATGGAACTAAACGCGGCAAAGAACGTTTTGTTAAGGTATCTTGGGACACTGCTTTCGATTTAGCCGCAAAAGCCCTCTCTGAGGTAAAAGCAAACTATGGTAATGAAGCGATTTTCGGAGGTTCTTATGGATGGTCGAGTGCCGGCCGCTTTCATCATGCCCAAAGCCAAGTTCACCGATTTTTAAATCAATTTGGCGGGTATGTTTCATCTAGAGATACTTACTCCGTCGGCGCGGGCTTCCGTATCCTTCCATATACTTTAGGGATAGATGCATCACTTTCCGTTTACCAGGCAGTTCAAGTGAAGGAAATGATCGGCCACGCCAAATTAATGGTATGTTTTGGGGGCCTCTCAATGAAAAATACGCAAGTAGATGGCGGTGGAATAGGCAATCACTCTGCACTAGGTGATTTGCAACGTTTGAACGAGAGCAATATTGAGTGTGTCAACGTAAGTCCAATACGGGAAGACATGGCCGACTTTTTGAATGCTCAGTGGATGGCCAATAAACCCAATACTGATACTGCACTAATGCTAGGCCTTGCGCATACTATTTATATCGAAGGCTTACATGATCGATCATTTCTTAACAAATACACCGTCGGCTTTGACAAGTTTGTCCCATACTTGCTGGGGCAAAGTGACAGTCAACCAAAAGATGCGCAATGGGCAGCAACTATTACAGGTGTGTCAAAAGTAACCATTGTAAAACTCGCCCGCACGATGGCAACAAAACCAACACTAATTGGCGCCTCTTGGTCTTTACAAAGAGCTGAACATGGTGAGCAGCCTTGGTGGATGGCTTTAACACTTGCATGTATGCTCGGGTACATTGGAAAAAAAGGCTGCGGCTTAAATTATGGCTTTGGTAGTGTTCATAGTGTCGGATTTAGCGGTCGAAAAGCATTCAGCTTCGAAAGAGCTAGTTTCCCGCAGGGCGTAAATGCGATTGATAAATATATCCCCGTCGCACGCATAGCCGATATGCTATTGAATCCTGGTGACCTGTTTGATTACGATGGAAGAAAACTTCGCTACCCCGATATTAAGGCTGTTGTCTGGGCTGGAGGTAATCCTTTTCACCACCACCAAGATTTAAATAAGTTAACACGGGCTTGGGCAAAACCGGAAGTCATCATTGTTAATGAAATATTTTGGAATAGTAATGCTCGTCGTGCCGACATTGTTTTTCCCGCCACCTCGATGCTCGAACGTAATGATATGAGTGGCGGTTCAAACGACCATTACATTACTCCTAACAAAAAAATTATTGAACCATTTGCCCTAGCAAAAAACGATTACGAAATTTACAGTGGCATCGCTGAAAAATTGGGTATAGAAGCTCAATTTACTGAGGGTAAATCTGCCGATGAGTGGGTTCGTCATTTATACAACACCACCCGAGCAAACGCTCAAGAAAAAGGTATAAACTTACCTGCGTTTGATGACTTCATCAAAGGTGATTCTATAGACTTATCCCCCCAGTTAGAAGATCAACAATATCTCATTGAAAAATTTATTGAGGATCCAAATCTCTATCCAGTTACTTTAACTGAAAGTGGAAAGTTCGAAATATTTTCAGAAACAATTGGTAAATATGAACTGGATGATTGCCCACCTCATCCGACATGGATGGAAAAAGAAGAATGGCTTGGATCAAAGAGAGCCCTGCTCTATCCGCTGCACCTTATTTCAAACCAACCAAAAAATCGTCTACATAGCCAACTTGATCACGGGCCAGTAAGTCGTAAAAGTAAAATAAATGGTCGTGAAGTCATGCTTATTCATAATGTCGCCGCTCACGAACGAGGGCTTCGTTCAGATGATATTGTCAGGTTATTCAACGACCGTGGCAGTTGCCTAGCGGCTGTGCAGCTTACCGATGATATTCGACCGGATGTTGTTGTGCTCCCTACCGGCGCATGGTTTGACCCAGAGGACTCCCAAGTAGAAGGATCTATGGACATACACGGTAACCCAAACATCTTAACTCGAGATGTGGGCTCTTCAAAACTGGGACAAGGATGCACGGCTCACAGTTGCCTTGTTGATGTCGAAAAATATACCGGTAAATTACCACCAATTAGGGTTTTTTCGTTACCAGATATTAGATAAAAATGCTTACAGGTTTATGAGTCTAGCCGTATCGTTGTCAACATAGCGGATAGAATTTCGGGGGTACTAACCATTTGCCGTTTTTGCGAGTGTAATACTAACAAAAATTTAATAGTATCCACGTAAAAATCCACATATTTGAAGGTCAACTATGCATACAAAATTCTGCCAGACACTCGGTTTGGATGTACCAATTTTTGCCTTTAGTCATTGTCGTGACGTTGTCGTGGCAGTTAGTAAGTCAGGCGGACTTGGCGTATTGGGTGCGGGTTTTATGGACGCTAAACAGTTAAAGGAAGATCTAGATTGGATCGATGCGCATATTGGGGATAAACCCTATGGCGTTGATGTTGTCATACCTCAAAATTATGAAGGTCGAGATGATCCGGAACTCTCAGAAAAACAGCTCGAAAATAAACTTTGGAGAATGGTGCCTCCCGAACATATCGAAGCCGCAGAAAAATTAATGCGCGATCATGGTGTACCTGAATGGCCTGAAGGCGGCCGACCAAAAATATTAGGTTGGACCTTACAAACAGTTATGCCTTGCGTCAAAGAAGCCCTAACTCACCCTAACTGCAAATTAATCGCCAACGCCCTAGGCACACCGCCGGACCATGTAATTAAAATGGTAAAGGATAGTGGCCGCTTGATAGCTGCGCTTTGTGGTAAGAAAAAACAAGCTGTGTCTCATAAAAGGTCAGGCTTAGATTTTGTTGTCGCACAAGGCGGCGAAGGCGGCGGTCATACTCCCGAAGTAGGCAGCATAGTACTGTGGCCCGAAATTATTGATGCCGTTTACCCTCTACCAGTCTTAGCTGCAGGTGGAATAGGCAATGGTCGCCAAATGTTGGCTGCTATGTCGATGGGTGCGGCAGGTGTTTGGACCGGTTCGCTTTGGTTAACTGTTGAGGAGGCCAATGCACAACCAGCGCAAAAAGAAACTTTACTGAAGGCTACAATAAACGACACTGTTCGCACTTCAGCTTGGACAGGCAAAGGGGCGCGCGTCTTGCGCAACGAGTGGACAGAATTTTGGGATGACAAAGAGACTATCGACCCATTACCGATGCCGGTTCATGGCCTGGTAACTGCTGATGCTATGAGGAGAACTGAAGCCTATGCCGGTACTGGAAATACTCAAAAAGTTGCCATGAACATATGCGGGCAGGTTATTGGGCAGATTAACCAGATTGAATCATCACGTAATGCTATTTATCGCCTGATTAGAGAGTATGTGGATGCCCTTGAAGTAGTGAATAATTTGATGCCTGATTCCTAATTGAATTTAGAAATCCATCCAAGTAAAAGTATTATAGGTAGACTTTTATATGTTTTGGGCCGTTCGTGTTGACGATAAGAATGACCAAGTGTCTCACACGCATTTCATGACGAGACAACCTAGGAGAGAATAGTTCTTGTTTTACCTCCATGTGCCGGCGCAGCCGGCAATACCTACTCGGCGTCTTTCTACCCCTTCTTCTGGGCGCTGCCATTACACCAGCACGATAGGTAACATTCTCTAACTGATTCAGTTTCAGCAATCATCTGACGGGTTATCTTGGCTAACCAGTTGCTGGAGGCACCGGTTCTTTTTGCATTGCATTGGCTTTGCTTGGGTATAGCTAAAGAGAATGTGGGCCATGTCTCCAAGGCATACAAGCCCAATACACTGACCAGAATTAAGAACGTAATGACAAGTATCTTTGCTGGCTCTTTGTAATTATTATTAAAATACAATGTTTACATTCTGTGTATAAGGAGAGAGTAATTAAAATGCCTGAAAATCTGAGCACTAAGCCATTCTCTGGAAAAGTAGCCATTGTCACTGGTGCTGCACAAGGTATAGGGGCGGCAACAGCAATGGAGTTTGCCAGGGCAGGGGCAAAGCTGGTATTAGGAGATCTATCAGCACAGGTCAATGCTGTAGCTGCTGAAATAATCGCTGCCGGCGGCGAAGCTCAAGCTCTAGTTGGCGATATTACTAATCCAAAGACGGCCAAACTATTGGTTGATCTCGCCCTAGATAGTTTTCAAAAGCTGGATTTCGCATTTAATAATGCCGGTATTGGTGGCAAACCTGCACAGATAGGCGATGTTGAAATTGAAGACTGGCAGCGCGTCATCGATGTCAATTTAAGCAGCCTCTTTTATTGCATGAAATACCAGTTGCCCGCTATTGAGAAAAGCGGGGGGGGGGTGATTATCAACAATGCGTCAGTTTGTGGTTTGCGCCCAATCGATGGCTCTAGTATTGAATACACCGCAGCAAAATACGGCGTGATCGGCCTCACCAAACAGGTCGCAGTCAACCATTCGGCTAATGGCGTTCGTTGTAATGCGATTTGCCCCGGATTGATTCAAACCACACTCACAGACGACCAAAACGTTGACGCCTTTCTCGCGAGAATCCCACAAAAACGGTTAGGGACAACAGCGGATATAGCGCGCGTAGTGTGCCTATTGTGCAGTGATGGATCCAGTTATATCAATGGCGCTGCTATCCCAGTCGATGGCGGGTATATGGAGACATAACTTGGGATTTACCAATCGAGTTATTCTAATACCGGCGGCAGTTTATCTGTCGGTAGTATTCGGCGGCGCATACAGTACAGGCCGCGAAGTCGTCGAATTCATGAGCAAAAATGGCCCCTGGGGCGGATTGATTTCCCTGTCCACAATAGCTGTTACATACATCATCTTATTATTTTTATGCTTCGAGCTTGCACGTAGATATGAAGCTTATGATTACCGCGCTTTTTTCAAAGTACTGCTGGGCCGCGGTTGGTTTTTATACGAAATACTGATTACGATCGGCCTGATTGTGACGCTGGCAATTTGCGCCTCTGCTACGGGAAATATCGCGAAAGAGCACTTTGGCGTTTCAATCTATGTCGGAGGTGTCGCTATGTTGCTGATTGTAGTTACCCTTAACTACTTCGGCCGCGAAGTAGTCGAAAAATCCATGGTTTATGCTGTGATCGCGCTAGGGGTTTTAGTTGCGTACCTGTGCTTTAAAGTATTTGGCACATATGATGCTGAGCTGTCAAAAGTATTTTCTGAACACAGCCCCGCCAATACTACTCAATCAGTGAAGACGGGGCTAATCTATGCCTTCACAGTCACTGGTTTTATCCCCATGATTATATTTTGTGGGCGCGACTTATACTCAATCAACGAATCACTTATCGCAGGAGTAGCGGCAGGTGTAGTCGCAATATTACCAGGTATTGCATTTCACCTATGTTTTATGGCGTTCTACCCTGAAATTTTAAACCTGACTGTGCCAACCTATTTGATAATCGAACAAGCAACTTCGAGCATGTTCTTAAATTTTTACGTAGTAGTGGTCTTCGTTCTAATCGCATTGACGGGAGTAGGACTACTACAGGGCGTTTTAGAGCGAATAGATAATCGCATGCAGGAATCAAGAGGCCGTGCCTTATCGGCCACCAATCACGCGCTAATTTCAGCCTTTGCGCTAATTGCCAGTAGCGGCTTAGCAACCATCGGTCTGGTTGATTTAATCATTAAGGGATTCAGGTTTTTTTCAATCTCCTTTACATTTATCTTTTTTATACCTCTATTCACCATTGGTATTTATAAAATAATTACCGCACCGGCTGTCGGTCTGACAGAAAACGGTAGGTCCACCACGAGCAATCAATAGATAATAGATTAAGGTACAAAATATGTTCAAAATTAGCTTTTATGTTCGACGTAAAAAGGAAGTGCTAGCCAACGACTTTCGCGAATACTGGTTAGGCGAACATGCTCAAATCCAAAAGCAATATTTAGAGGCGTTAGGCGTACGCAGCTACATAAAATGCGAGGCCTTGCCGAATGACCCAGTGGGCATCGCAAGCGTCGACGCTTACCAAACTGGAACAGATCATTACGATTTTGTTGACCATTGGGTGTTCAACGATATTGAAACACTAAAGGCTACTAACAAAAAAACAGATCTCAAGGCAGCTATGCAATGCAGTTTTGAAAGCGAGGCTAAATATGTTGACTTCAGCCGTAGCAATGTTGCCATGTCGGTCGACCTAGTGCAATTCTTCCCGGTAGATGACTATCGCGCTACCATTGATAATAGCTTTGTCAAAATATATTACTGTGTACGAAAACTATCTGAGTTAACGCGTGCCGAGGCTCAACTGCACTGGAATACATGTCATGGAGCATTATCTAGACAGGACATCAAGTACTCCGTTCAATCGAAATACATCCAAGCGCATAATATCGACTCGACATTCGTCGATGAGTTAGCGCAGAAAAGGGGTTATGACGTTGACCCTGATTTCATTGGTCATGCAGAAGGTTGGATAGATACGAACACCCGAGTGCTCGAATTCTCGGCCGATGAATATGCGGAAGTAGTCGCCATGTCCATGGATGATATAGATCTGTTTACTGATAAAAAACGCAGCCAATTGTTCGTCAGTAAAGAATATTATATTATTGATAAACCTGTAATAGTAAGACCGATGCCTAAATTCTTTTCTGCAGTCTATTAGCTCTGGCTTAATCGGACTTTTTTAATGGGAACCCCGTCTATGCCAATTTTTACGATGTTCACTGGTACTTGGCCAAAGCGGCACAGCATGATGATATGGCTGGTGATTGCCCTACTGCTTTGCTATATCGACCGAATTTTGATTTCACTCGCGGCAATAGAAATGCAAAACGAGTTTGGTTGGTCCGACAGCGATAAAGGACTGGTGCTCTCGTCCTTTTTTATGGGTTATTTGATCATGCAATTGCTGGGAGGAATATTGGCTAATCGCTATGGGGGGCGCAATGTATTCCTGATAGCTGTCTTGCTTTGGTCACTGTTTACCATCCTCACCCCTCTTGCCGCATCCATTTCGTTTGGTACTCTGATATTAGTTCGTTTTATGCTTGGCTTTGGAGAAGGTGCAGCCTATCCCGCTGGTTACAGCCTGATTCATGAGTGGATGCCACGCAAAGAGCGCTCTGTTTCCATTAGCCTTATTTCAGCTGCAGGTGCGGTAGGCACCGTTTCGGCTTTGCTCGTAACAGGTAAACTTATTGAACTATATGGGTGGCAAGCAGTATTCTACTTTTTTGGAAGCTTAGGCTTTGTGTGGTCGGTATTTTGGCTGATTAAAATACCTTCGTCCGCAGAGCCGCATAACGATCCCCTTTCTTTAAGGAAGAAAGAGAAACGAGAACGTAAAGCTATCCCTTGGAAATTATGTCTAACCCACCCTGCCGTACTAACCTTGTATCTGGTGACCGCCGTAGGATCCAGCGTCTCCTACACCATGGCGAGTTGGTTACCCAGCTATTTTGTAGACACCTTTGCGCTGACGACAACCCAAGCTGGCTTATATTCGATTTTACCATGGCTAGTAGTGGCAATAGTCGCTGTGATTGCAGGGCGTTATGCTGATAAATTGATCGCACAAAACATGGCGCCTCGAAAGGTTCGTGTGCGCATTACCCTAACCGGTTTTACATTGTTATTCGTAAGTCTAATTGCCATAACTTTTGCGCCGAGTGCGATTGGAGCCGTCTTGCTCATCTGCTGTCTATTTGCCGCTATGGGGATTCTGATTCCGGGATACTCTCCAATCCCAGCTGAACTATTACCTGAGCATGGCGAAATACTCTACGGTTTTATGGCTAGCGCCGGTTCCATTTCCAGCGTATTTCTGGTTTATCTGGCTGGTCTTTTATTGGACGAAACAGGTTCCTATGATGCCCTGTTCTACTCCTTTGCTGCCATGGCACTACTAGCTGCAGTTGTATTCTTTTTCTTTGCACAAGCCACACCCATTTACACGACAAAAATGGCAACTGATATTAGCTCAGTTCAATGAGTCCATTACTCCTGAAATTAGTCGACATCGTAGGCAAAAATCATGTTCTGGTTGGCCACTCCCTCGAGCAAAGAGCCACTAGCTATTGGGATTCAGCGCCAACCATTGCCATGGCGCTAGTCCGCCCTAGTAGTACTGCAGAAGTCAGTCAGATTCTCAAGATTTGTAACCAACACAAGCAACCTGTAGTCACCCAGGGCGGCCTTACAGGATGCGTTGAAGGTGCCATAACCACAGCACGCGATATAATCATCTCTCTGGAGCGTATGAAGGCGATTGAATCAATAGACGAAATTGGCAATACGGCAATAGTCCAAGCTGGCGCAGTATTGCAAATCGTACAAGAAACAGTCCGGGATAAAAACCTCACATTCCCACTCGATTTAGGCGCACGTGGTAGTTGTACTATTGGCGGGAATATTGCCACCAATGCTGGCGGCATCAACGTACTGCGGTACGGCATGATGCGTAATTTGGTGTTGGGTCTTGAAACTGTGCTGGCTGACGGTACTGTTATTTCCAGTATGAACCAAATGTTGAAGAACAATGCAGGCTACGATTCCAAACAATTATTTATCGGAAGTGAAGGGACACTCGGAATCATAACTCGTGCGGTGATCCGCTTATTTAATCAACCGACTAGTTGCCAGTCGGCGATGGTTGCGCTGGACTCATTTGTAAGCGTTACTACCCTGCTTTCACATATGCAAAAAGGCCTGGCAGGCACGCTCAGCGCATTCGAAGTCATGTGGGGCGAATATTTCAAAGGAGTAACTGGCGCGAATGGTCACATCGCGCCAATTGACCGTGAATACCCTTTTTATGTGATGCTAGAGGCAGAGGGTGCGGATCTCGAAGCGGATAAAACAAGATTTGATGACCTACTTGCAGTAGCATTTGAAGATAAAATAATTGTCGATGCTGTTATCCCTAATTCTGAAACGCAGCGGCGTGCTTTGTGGAACATCCGAGAAGAGTTTGAGCCTATACTACCTGCATTTCTTTACGATATTAGCCTGCCAATCAAAGAGATGAATACTTACATATCCAAGTTGATGACCGAGGTCAGCGCTTTCTGGCCAGATAGCGATTGCTTTGTATTAGGGCATATAGCCGATGGTAATCTACATCTATTTATACGCCCCAATATTGATGGTGGCGACCAACACGCTGAATGTGACAAACTGGTTTACATGGCCCTAGAAGGATTTAACGGTTCTGTGTCGGCAGAACATGGTATCGGGGAGGAAAAAAAGGCCTGGTTGCACACTAGTCGTAGCAACGCCGATATCGCCCTCATGAAACAACTAAAATCAACGCTCGACCCTAAAAACATCCTTAACCGCGATAAAGTATTTGAGACTTGAAATCGTCATCCCACTAATTGACTACTAATCAGAGCAGAATGACAGGAATTTGAGTCGCTGATCGCTCATTATCAAAATTGAAGAATTACGAGATATATCATGTTCAATTTCCACGACAATTCGCCGGTCAACTTTAACGATTCACTACCAGATGCTGTCGATGTGGTCATTATCGGTGGTGGGATTATTGGCATCACCACTGCCTGGTACCTACTAGAACAAGGAAAGTCTGTATTGGTGTGCGACAAAGGTCGGGTGGCCGGCGAACAGTCTAGTCGAAACTGGGGTTGGGTCAGGGTAACTGGTCGCGATGAGGCGGAAGTACCTATCGCCCGCGAAAGCACCTACTTGTGGGACGCACTGAATAAGGAACTCAACGGAGAACTCGGCTTTACTCGTGGCGGTTGTCTTGCGTTGGCCAGCACTCAAGCGGAACTTGAAGGCTTTGAGCAGTGGATCGAACTGTCAGACAAATATGATGTGGGCACACGTATGCTGACGCCTGAGCAATCCAACTCACTGGTAGGTGCTCCTGCAGGAAAATGGCATGGGGCCATGATCACTGACAGCGACGGCCGCGCTGAACCATTCAAAGCAGTGCCAACATTGGCCAAAGGCCTACAACAAAAAGGCGGCTTAATTCGTGAGAACTGCGCGGTTCGAACAATTGAGGTTGAAGCGGGGCGAACCACAGGTGTCATCACAGAGTATGGGGCTGTAAAAGCACAGACGGTACTCTGTGCCGCCGGCGCTTGGTCGACCCTTATGTTATCTAATATGGGTATTAAACTTCCACAACTATCCCTTAAAGGCACCGTTGCTCGCACCGAACCAGCACCAGAAATTTATACTGGTGCCGCCGCCTTCAGCGATGTTTTTATTCGTCGCCGGCAAGATGGCGGTTATACTATAGCGACTGGTTTCACTGAGCACTTCATTGCCGCCAACAGCTTCCGTTACCTATCAAAATTTATCCCATCGATGGGCAGCGCCAGTGATCTTCGGGCACTGCCGGGACGCGACCCCACACAGCAGTCTTTTATCAAAAAATCGTGGACTGGGAATGACATGTCTCCATTCGAATCGCATCGGGTATTGAACCCCGAACCCACAAAGAGTGCTGTTAAGTTGATGCGCGAAAAATTAGAGCAACACATTCCAGCTTTGGCAGATGTTCCGTTTGCCCAAACATGGGCTGGAATGATTGACACTACTCCCGACGTAGTGCCGGTGATGGACGAAACTCATGTGCCGGGTTTATTTTTAGCTACCGGTTTCAGCGGGCACGGATTTGGCATTGGACCAGCTGCAGGTAAAGTGATGGCCAACCTAATTACGGGGAATGAAACGGGACACGACTTACATCGTTTTCGGTTTTCGCGCTTCTCTGATGGATCAAAAGTGGTACCGGGGCCGGCGATCTAGATTTTCAGGCATTTCTATTCTCTTACTAAGCTGAAGCTTAACCAGTTATTACCTAACTAGGTCATTCACGTAGCAGGTCATGTCCACAGCATCAAAAACATATAGGCCTGTTGCTTCACGAATTGCGTCGGAGTACATCGGCATATCCGTGCATTCAAGAACGATCGCGCCTAAGTCATTATTATCATGTTGCATTTTTAGGCAAGCATCCACTACCGCCTGTTGCACCTTCTCAAAATCATATTTGGGCGTGGTCATGGTAAGCCATTCATTTGCTCCTGCTGACTCATTCATACCCAAGATCGCAATTGGAACCGCTTCATCGATACCACATTCCTCCAATATTATCTGCTGATGTGCTAACAAATGTTCGGCGCTAACGGTCAATATTCCAATACGCTTGCCATTAGCCTGCTGCTTATGAATACTGGCTACAAACATAAGCGTTGAACTGAACACTGGAATTTCAACCGCCGCCTGCAGAATAGACTGCATATTGCCAGTTAAACCACAACTGCAAACAATCGCTCTTACACCTTCTTCTTGTAGCGTCTGAGCCGCCTTAATCCACTCAGGTTGATTCCAACCACGCCAATCATTATCTGAATTATTGACAAAGCCTTTCGGGTCGAGAAAGTCAGAAACAAACTTAATGCGCACCGGAAAGCCATAACTCAGTGCGTTTGCGTGATGGCCAACCTCAGCAATGCAGTTATACCAAGGCTGAAACACTAGCAAGCCTACAGCTTCACCGAAAAAATACTGAGACCGCTCGTTTGATGACATTACGCGGACCACTGGCTCCTTACTTTTTTCATCAAGAGTAAGCAACCGTTTAGTTATAAGTCTGTCTGATGCCATAAATTCTCTCAATTTCTCAAGTATTTAGAAATCGCTGATGGTTAACTTCAAGGGAAAGAACTGCTTCAACTGGCCTAATAGATAACGATGTCCCACGGCCTCACAAGCCGAAGCAAAACCGGTTTTGTTAGTGCCTACAGAACACAATTTAGCCGCTGTCGCCGCTTGGATCATGCCGGTTTGAGTGTAGGGGCGAGTACTTTGAATCACTACTTTGCGGCCACCCGCAGAACCTGTGCCTACCGCAAAATCACAACTGCGATGAATCAACGAAATCTCTCTTGGTGGTAAGAATGGTTCAACGTCATCAACTAAACCCTGCATAGCAACAATACGCTCATCTTCTGGCAACGAACGTACCTCTGCTTCAAATTGTTGTTGCAGTGCAATCACACCCTCCATCGTTTCACGATCTGCTGTACCACTGAATTGGCGGCAAGTATGGATCGCCGGGTCATCCTCAAACAATATTGGCAGCGAGCCACCACCCCAAGGATGTACAATTTGTGTAACAGCATGACCAGGCACACTGGCCTCATAGCCGCGGCCAGCCGGCCAAGAAACCATTTCATTACCTTTTAGGTACTGCGCATCATGGCTGAATAGACTGTAGATCGACTGTGTGGAAGCGTGGGTTGGTACAAAATTACCGCAGGTCACCACTTCCAAGGAATCAATATCTTCTTCTTCCATAGCGATTCGCGCACAAATTTCGGCAGGGATATACATGTAGGCAGTGCACGGTGCCATCACAAGATTTTTAGCCCTAAACTGATCCGCGTACTTTGTCTTAATGTCTTTTACAAATGCTGGCTCACCGGTGGTGTCAATATAGTGCACTCCGGCATTCAGAGCTGCCTGAACCACCGGATCACCGAAACGTTCAAATGGGCCAACTACGTTACACACCACTTTACGCCCAGTGAATAATTCGGTCAGCGCATCGACATCATTATCTACGCCAACAACTTCGTAGTCGGCAGTGTCAATACCAGGAACAGCGCTCATCACTTCGGCTATCTTTTCAGCATTGCGACCGGCCGCCACAAAAGGAATACCGTAGTGACGCAGATGCTCACAGATTAGACGGCCGGTATAGCCACTGGCGCCGTACACAACAACAGGCTTTTTATTACTCATTTTATTCTCCGCTTAAATATATCTACTTAGTTTCATCAATCTTGGGATTCGACAAGATCGGCCTCATTCACATTCTGTTTGATACTGCCAGGATCGGATTGAATTAATTCACTTGCATCTGATGCATCAAATGCCCGTATCAACTTTTGATAACGCGCCACCAACTCAACTCGTGTGCCAGAATTGGGAAAGACATACAGTGCGCTCAGTTGCATTTGCTCAACTGTGAATTCCGCCACTGTATCTGGTGAAAGGCCGCGACTTACCACTTCCTTTAATGCGTCGTTGCCGGCGTTATCGTCAGGCTCTGCCGTCGGGTCATGCCGCTGATTATCCGCAATATTAGTACTCACAAAACCCGGGCACAGAATTGTCACGTCTATATGCTCATCAACCAATTCGGCACTGAGCGCCTCGGAGTAGCCCACTACACCAAATTTACTGGCGTTATAGGGCGTATGTAAGCCGTAGCCTATATGGCCGGCTAGTGACGCGGTATTCAAAATATGGCCTCCTTCACCATGTTGCCTGATCAGCGGTAGAAAAACCTCAGTACCGTGAACAACACTCATCAGATTTAGCCTAATTGACCAATCCCATTTTTCGACAGAAATATTCCCAGCTCGCCCTGTCGTCAAAGCGCCTGCATTATTTGCCACGACATGCACTTTGCCATATTGTTCAATTGTCGCGGCAGCCGCTTGTTCAATACTATCGCGACTCGTGACATCGCATACGACGGATGCAACATCGGCACCAGATCCACGCAAGTCAACAACTGCTTTCGCCAACGCCTCCTTATCAATATCCGCCAGCATCAAACGAGCACCTTGCATCGCAAATGCTTTGGCAAGGCTAAAACCTATGCCCATTGCGGCACCTGTGATAAATACAATTTTTCCGTTATAGCTTTTCATTATAAAGTTCATAAAACTCGGATTTTGCGATTTTAATATTTAATCACATTGATCAATTTCATTCTCAAGCAATACTTATCATTTTATATCAAATTACGGTCACTCAATCTTTTACTACTTTAAAAATAGAATAAAGATATCCGATGATAAGTAGTTAGTTGGAAATGACGCGTATCAAACTCAAATTTTGGCCATAATTTGAGTTCAAATTAACAGAGTTGAAAATAAACATGATTAATCTAGGTTTAAGCGCCGAACAAGAAACGAGAGCGGCCGAACTACATGCCAACATGGTCACATGGGACATGTTAATTGAGTCTACTGTCCACCAGCAAGGTTGGGACAACATGGCTGTCGACGGTGGCCCGACTGGAGGCAGTTTTACCGTTGGCGCGGGTGGCCTAGAAAACATGGGGCTGGGCGATCAATTGCCGCGTACTGATGACTGGTGGTCTTATCACACAACTCTGGACGACATTGCGCGTTTACATGGAGTTTTCGCCTCTAGTGATAATAAGATAGTGCAGGCTAAATGCGTGGCCGACATTGAACAAGCGCAGCGCGATGGCACAGTCGCTATCATGCTAAATACTCAGAATTCGATTTGGGCGGGTTATGATTTTGATCGCATCGTAACCATGTACAACCTTGGATTGCGGGTTGTGCAACTCACCTATAATCAACAGAACTTTGTTGGCTCCGGTTGCCAGGAAGATTCCAACAATAAACTCAGTGAATTCGGTAAGCAGTTTGTCGAGAAACTCAACGAGCAGGGCATGCTGGTGGATACAGGCCACACTGGAGCTGGCACAATCAAACATGCGATCGACGTATCCAACAAACCCATCGCCTGTTCACACGCCGGGTTGGCCGTGCAAGCACCAGGTCAGGATCGAGTCCAAACCGACCAAACGCTAAAATATTTGGCCGACAATGGTGGTGTATTTGGTCTGTCTGCTATCCCAGGTATGCTGACCGGCAATCTTAAATGCACAGTTAATGAGTATGTCGATGGGTTTGAACATGCCATCAAAGTGATGGGGATTGATCATGTAGGCATTGGCAGCGATTTCGTATTCAACGTAGAAATAGCGCAAATTGCCACCTCACCTGATTGGCAAGGAAAGGTAGTCCCCACAGCAGGTACGACCAAAGAGGTTTTTGATGGCCATAATGGTTTTGAAGACCATTCAAAATATATCAATCTGACTCGCGCCTTAATTGGCAGAGGCTATAGTGATAAAAATATTCGAAAACTAATGGGCGGCAACTGGTTACGATTGATGAGTGAAACCGTTGGGTAGTAAAAAAGTATGACTTAAGACGACATTAAGGAGATTTATACCTGAACCTATCTCGGCAGTATTTTCTGAAGCCTTCGGTAACGGTCTTTTTACTCACCCCAAACCTGACTATAAACGCGCATAAGATTGCCGCCCAAAATTTTAGCAATGTCTTCATCCGAATAACCGGCTTGCCATAAGGCATCAACGGTTCCAGCATAAATTTTCGATGGCTCACCGGATCCTCCTGGTGATAATTTGGCAACAGTTTCGGTAAGACCGCCATCTTGATACATCTCAGGCACCTTGCTGGTCCATTTCCACATTGTGTCCCAACAGAAAGTATCATCAGATGCCAATGCCACCGCGTCGATGCCAACACGTTCTACAACATAGTCGACCGCACGCACAATGTCGGCTGGAGTGAGGTCTGCGGCCTCAAGGCTTACTAGAAACCATGGCAACAAAGTAATGCCGATTATTCCGCCAGTTTTGGCACATAGTTGCATTTCTTCATCGGTAATATTCCGGTAAATATCAAATACACCTAAAGGGTTAGAGTGCGTGTAAATCACCGGCACGCCAGGGTGTTTTTCAATACAATAATTCATCGCACTAACCGCAGTGGTTGAAGCGGCATGGCTCATGTCGACCAAAATACGATTCTTAACCATGGCATCCAGCACCCTCTTACCGTAATAGGTTACCTCTCCCGGGTCTTTTACGAGGCAGCCATCGCCGGCTCGAAAACGTTCATTATAGGCCAGCGCCATGGTGCCAACTCCCATATTCTTGAGAATAGGCATATATTTGGCAGGATTATGATCCAGTGATTCGCAGCCTTGGGCATTAAAGAAAAAGGCCAACTTTCCATCTACTTTAGCTCGTCTTATATCGCTAGCGGTACGGGCGATGGTGAACTTATCGGGTTGTGCATAAATATGATTGAGAAACTTAGGCATGAACTCCTGAATCATATCAAAGGTTGTCGCGCCATACGAAATTGTCAGGCCAACACTGTTGATACCCTCCTTTAAAGCGCGATCGAAGTACTCTTCAAACATTTCTTCTCGTATCCACGTATGTTCAACCAACGCGGATAGAGAGTCAATTGCCATATTACTTTGGATAAAATTCTTCGCTTTGTCAGTTGCAGGATAGTATTTGCTTTGTTCACTCATTTTTTGCCTCTTGGAGAATCCATATCACTAACAGTCGTTAGTCATTTGGTTAGCTCGCTGATTTATTTAGCTTACTACTTTCGTTAATTCGGCGGACATAGCTTCACGCATCTCAATCTTGCGGATTTTCCCCGTGACCGTCATCGGAAATTCTTTAACAAACCTAATATATCGTGGGATTTTAAAATGGGTAATCTGGCCTTCACAGAAATTACGGATCTCTTGATCGGTAGCCGACTGCCCATCTTTGAGCTGAATCCAAACACACACCTCTTCGCCCATTTTTTCGTCTGGCACACCAAATACTTGAGCCTCGCTAATTTTTGGGTTGGTATATAAGAAGTCCTCTATCTCGCGTGGGTAAATATTTTCTCCACCACGAATAAGCATATCCTTAATTCGACCTGTGATTTTCACATAACCAAACTCGTCCATGGTCGCCAAATCGCCGGAGTGAAGCCATCCGTCGATAATAGTTTCATTAGTGCGCTGCTCATCATCCCAGTAACCCTTCATCACCGAGTACCCGCGAGTACAAATTTCCCCTTGCTCCCCAATTGCTAGCACTCTGTCATGCTCATCGACTATCTTGATTTCAACGTAAGGAATTGCCCGCCCTACTGTCTGCGTACGATTTTCCAAAGTGTCATCAGGCAGCGTCATATGGTTAATTGGGCTCACTTCAGTTTGACCGTAACCAATGACCACACTGCTCATATTTAAATCGCCAATAATCCTATTCATTAGCTCTTCAGCACAGGGAGCACCCGCAATAATGCCAGTGCGCAAAGTAGAGACATCGTATTTATTAAACCCGGGTGAATCCAGCTGCGTAACAAACATAGTCGGCACGCCGTGTAACCCTGTGCACTTTTCCTCTTCAACTGTCGCTAGAGTACTTTCTGCGTCAAATGCTTCGCCCGGAAAAACCATAGTCGCTCCAGATGTAACACAGGCCAACACGCCCAAAACCATCCCAAAACAATGATATAACGGGACGGGAATACATAACTTGTCTCGCTCCGTCAATTGCATACCCTGTGCGCTGTTCCAACCATTGTTAAGGATATTGCAATGACTAAGAGTCGCACCTTTTGGCTGCCCTGTGGTGCCACTTGTGAACTGAATATTAATCGCGTCATCGGGTTTGAGTTCAAATTGCAAGCCCTCAAGACGCTGCCGTTCGCTATCACCGCCCAAGCTACAAACATCGTCAAAATTAAGCATGCCTGCAGACTCTTGTGTACCCATTCGGATCACCATCTCCAGGTGAGGTAACTTTGCCGACTTTAAAGTACCTGCTTGGCTATGCTTCAATTCAGGTGCAAGCTCGTTTAGCATAGTCAGATAGTCGCTACTTTTGAATTTCTCAGCGGTAATGATTGCCTTGCACGAGGCCTTGTTTAGTGCATATTCCAACTCATAGAGCCTATACGCTGGATTAATGCACACCATGATTGCGCCTATTCGTGCGGTTGCCAGCTGGGTCATCACCCATTCAATCGAATTCGGCCCCCAAATGCCCACGCGATCACCAGTCTGAATCCCTAAAGCTAATAGACCAACCGATAGACGGTCAACTTGTGCATAGAGCTCTTGGTAGCTCCATCGAATACCCTGATGCTTAACTATAATCGCTTGGCCATCTGGATTCCCTTTGGCTACTCTTTCGAAACAGCTACCAATCGTTTCATAAAGTAGCTGACCTTTACCTTCGCCCGTGAAATAGCTCTTCTTCAATTTTTGCACTTTTCGCCTCTTAATTGACTAGTCTTCTACTAGAAAACTAGCGGTCTGAATTTCTGGACTCAACTCGATTAAAACTCTCAACCTTGTCAACGATTTGCGGCATAGCTTCGCTAGGGACCAGCTCAATCGCATAATAATCCCTCATCAGTGGGCTAGCTAAGCGCATCAACAACAAAGCCTGAGTTGTTTCGCCGTCGGGCACGGCCACGGTAATATAATTTTTACCGTTACTTAAACCAAAGTAATAACTTAACACATCAACGTCGAGTTCCTTTAGCACTGCTGCCGTTGCTTTTTTTCGATCTGCGGCACCGTTCAACACCATCTGCCAGCCCTCTGCACTTGGGGTGCCAACAAACATAAAGATTCTTTTTTCAGCCTTGGTTTGTTCCGCCAATGTAGACGTCGCGCCAGCCAATAGCAGCAATGAAAGTAAAATGTGAACGCTTAAGATTACATGTCGCATGGAAGTTCTCAGTTTAAGACTTGGTAAGTATTGTCATTACCAGAGCGGCTATATCGGTACCAATGTAACCACCGCCGTTTTCAGCCAAGGCTATTCTGGCATCCTTCACTTGACGCTCTCCGGCTTCACCCCGCAATTGCTGTATAAGCTCAAATATTTGTGCAGTTCCCGTCGCGCCCACCGGATGCCCTTTTCGCATTAGACCTCCCGAAGTGTTTACTGGTATTTTGCCGCCAAGTTGCGTGTTTCCAGACTCTATTAACGCACCTCCCTCCCCAGGAGAGCATAGGCCGAGATATTCATAATACATAATTTCTGAAATAGCTGAGGCATCATGCAGTTCAACACAATCAAGATCCTCCGGCCCTAGACCAGCAAAACCATATATCTCATTGGCACCTTGTTGTGGCGGAGCAGCCTCATCATCAGAATAATCATAGCCACTACTGAGCAGCGATGCTTCCACCTTCACCATACGAGCCATGCCAAGTTCGCGGGCTTTCTTTTCACTAACGATAATTACTGCCGAAGCTCCGTCGCCAATAGGCGAACACATGGGTAGCGTTAGAGGCCACATTACTTCGCGCGATTTCAGAACATCCTCAATACTGATAACTTCGCGATACTGAGCATAAGGATTGAGGCTACCGTGCACTGAATTCTTAGCCGATACCGCAGCCAGCTGTTCACGCGTAGTGCCATATTTTTGCATATGATCTAGTGCCCAAGAAACATAGATATCAATAAACAGAGATCGACTACCACCAGCACCCTCAGTGTCCACCTTCAGCCCGTGAGCAATTAGCTTAGCTTCAATATCAGCGAGCAATGCATCAGTCTTGTCTATGTCTACGCCGCCACTATATACCGAAAATGTTTTCTGCTTGTCTTCGTTAAATAACTTCTCCATGCCACAGGCCAATACGATATCGTAGGCGCCTAAGGTCACCATGGTACAGGCTTGTTGAAACGCAGTTGCCGATGATGCGCAGGCATTCTCTACGTTGACCACGGGAATCTTGCCTATACCCATTTCGCGCAACACAACCTGTCCAGGAACGCACACCTGGCCTGAAATTACTCCTGCGCCGACATTGCCAACCCAGGCCGCTTGCAAGTCTTTTTTTTCTAAATTCGAATCACGTAAGGCCATACTAACCGCTTCATCAGTTAGTGATTTTAGAGAGCGATCCAGATGCTTGCCAAAGCGCGTCATGCCGGCTCCTGCTATATAGGCATTTTGTTTCATTTCTAGTTCACCGCTCTGTCTGAGCCCTGCCAATATGGCTTACGCAACTGGGTTTTCAATACTTTCCCCGCAGCACTCTTAGGTAATTCATCTATAAAGTCCACCGACTTGGGTGCTTTGACACTGCCCAGTTTGGCCTTCACAGCATCTATTATTTCCTCTTCACTAGCACTAGTATTTGGCTTGAGCTGCACAACAGCCTTTACCGCCTCGCCCCATTTCTCATCAGGAATACCTATCACCGCACACTCCTGCACTGCCGAATTTTCGCTAACTACCTGCTCTACTTCGTTAGGGTATATATTGAAACCTCCGCTGATAATCATATCTTTAGAGCGATCAACTATCTGGATATAACCGTCTTTATCCATAACACCTATATCGCCGGTCCAAAGCCAGCCATCTTTATGCGCTTCGGCAGTAGCTTCTGGGTTATCTAAGTATCCAAGAGTTACCAAACGCCCGCTCACACAGATTTCACCTGCCTCACCCTGTCCCATCTCTTGGCCATCTTCGCCTAATATTTTGACTGGGCTAAAAATACCGGGCCTACCGATGCCCTTCAAACGCTGTTCATTAATACTGCCCTGGTTATCCATATAATCCCACGGTGCTTTTAAAGTGATCGCGGCTGGCGCTTCGGTTTGACCATAGGCCTCAGACATACAAGGCCCGAAAACCTTGCAGGCCTCCTTAAGCTTTTTTAGTGAAGTCGGCGCAGCACCCACAATAAAGTGTTGCAGTGAAGAGTAATCGTGCTGTGCTACATCCTCGTGTGCCAACATCATGTACATCAAAGTAGGTGGTAGAAACAGGTGCGTCACTTTGTGCTCTTCAATGTCCTGCATTATGGACAAGGCATCAAGGTTTTTAACCACTACGTTCTTGCCGCCACGCGGAAAATGTAGACACCCCATGATGCCTGCGCTGTGGGTCATGGGCGCAACCACTAGATGCACGCTGTCTTCTCGATAGTTAAAGTGGGCATGATAATTGTTGAAAAAGGTTTCCAACGCCGTGTGGTTCATCAACACACCTTTCGACTTCCCAGTGGTGCCTCCGGTGGGGAAGATTGCTACCAATTCATCAACTTCTTCAGCCCCAGGTTGAAAAAACTCGCTTTGCTCTGCACAAAACTCCTGCAGTGACTGTCCAGTTGATCCATCACCATCAATACAAATAAATTCTTTTATAGTCGGCACCTGTTCGCGGATGTCCTTTACCTGATGATCAAATGCAGATGAATAAAACAATATCTCCATGCCAAATCGATCAGCAAGATCAATATTGGTTTCCACTGCATTGCGGGGGTTGATCGGCAACCAGACACCTTCGGCGCGCATCAAACCTATCAAAGCCAGCCAAGCAGGGTTGGCATTAGGTGAATACACACCAATACGAGTGCCTTTTGTGTAGCCGCGCCCTCTAATAGACGCGGCTATCTTATGAATTTCTTTATTAGCTTCAGCGTAAGTAAAGGAACTAGCCGAATCAACAAAGGCTGTTTTTTCAGCGTGAAATTGAACTCCTTGATCGAAAAAATCAATAATGCGCATAGCCTACTTTCCCATATTAGCCTCTGAAGTGAAGCTAAATAGTTACACAATATCTACATAATTACTTGTCTAAAGGTACTCAAAACATGTCAATTAGCATCCTGTGAAACACGGTTAGTCGTCCTGCAGGGGCAAAGACAATATCTGCTGTCTATATTCTCTAGGCGATTGCCCTAGCCAACGCTTGAACGACCGAGAAAAATTACTTGAGTCAGAAAATCCCAGCAAATAAGCAATTTCACTAATGGACAAATCTGCTCTAGCCATGTAACTCCGAGCTAACTCTTGGCGTGTGTAATCTAGGAGATCTTGATAATTGGTGCCTGCTTTTTTTAACTTTTCATGAAAGTTGCTAGTGCTAAGGTGTAATGCTTCTGCCACCATTTTACGATTACAATTACCCGAAGGAAGTAACTCAATTAACTTGACATAAACACGAGATGGCAGATCAATTTTTCTCATGCGAGCCAAGAACTCAACGACCACCGCATCGTTCTGTCTGGCAAGCTCAACATTTGATGCTGACAGCGGTTTTTTAAGATCTGCAGGATCGAAATGAAATTCGGTAAAAGGAGCCGAAAACTCTACATCACAACCAAAGTAATCAAAATATTTTTGCTGATAATCCTTTGGCGGCGTCCAAATCAAACAAACTTTTGAAGGGCTGAAGTTTGGATTGAAAATCATCCGCACAAACTTCAAGACCATGGCATTAAATGAATCAGAATCAAATCGCCGAATGTGACGGGAAAGCCCGGGCAATGATTTCAACCTCAAGCAGTATAAATTATCTTCGTCCTTAAACCGCAGCGTATCGAGCGTCGTGACCAATGAAAAAAAACGCTCGAATCGTTGGCAAAAGTCCCGAAGTGTTGAACTATACAAGAGTCCAACGCCTAGCGCATGATAGTTTGCAGGGCTAAAATATTGGACGCACTCTAGGCCGAAGGACTCGTCACTCGTTTTTTTATAGCACAGCTCGAATAAGTGGTCCATCTGCTGTGCAGGAACACGCTGAGCTGGGTCCTGATGCAGCTGCCAATCAATTCCCGCTTCGGCCACAATCCCATCTGCATCGAGACCGTAGCCTAGCAATGCCTGATGTACCACAATTAAATTGCCTGGGTAGCTGTTTACGCTGCTTTCAAGCATTATTTTTCTCTCTAGTTAACGAGCCTCACTTTGATAGATATCTCAATAATATTAACCCTTCTCAGGGTGAATATGCAATATATTCGACGACGACTTAAAAACCCAGGAAAACCCCCAATTCTCAGATATGCCGACCCCACCCCTCAAATCCACAGGATTCCAGCAAAGGATCGAAAAGATCAGTGCGCTCGCATTCATATTTGTTTTCGCAATGTCGCTTTAAGGCTGCTATTTCTGCGCGAGTATCTGCTTCATCTAGACCATCGAATATACATTCATCAGAGTTAGATGGGCCAAAAAGTCCTGCGAACGAAGTGCTGCAGGGCAATAAAAGTAACATCACTAATACATTTTTCAACACTGGCGAACTCCCTTATATGCGTCTGTAGTCACACTACCATTTCTCAATTATCTTCTCCAGCTCCTTAAGCTCTGCCATCTTTGCTGGCCGGACGGCACGAATAGCTCTTATTTCACCTCCATGTACAGGGTAACTGGTATCGGCATAGATTGAGATGCTTAGTCGCCCGTTGGCTTCCTGCCCCTTCTTTTGGGGCCTGCCATTACACCAGCACGATGAGCAATATCTTCTAACTGATCCAACTCTGCGACCTTTTGGCTGTAATTACTAAGTGCCTCTAAGGTACGTCCGCCATGTTTGTAGTTAGGATGTTGTTCACCTCGTCTTATTT
>Ga0075444_10000207_pt1 | contig 34105 bp, 30 predicted proteins | sample CoawatmetaG01DNA_FD_76836 | JGI IMG/M metagenome (GOLD analysis project Ga0075444, IMG submission 76836) | Marine microbial communities from the West Antarctic Peninsula - Coastal water metaG017-DNA | ecosystem: Environmental > Aquatic > Marine > Coastal | place: Atlantic Ocean: West Antarctic... | reverse complement strand
GTATAACATCCTCATAAATAATAAAAAATAGTAATAAATGATTAAAAAATGTCTTTTCCCTGCAGCTGGCTATGGAACTCGTTTTTTACCTGCCACTAAATCAGTCCCCAAAGAAATGCTACCAATACTAACTAAACCTTTATTGCAATATGGGGTGGAAGAGGCTCTGTCTGCGGGCTTAAATAATATGGCAATTATTACAGGTAGAGGAAAGAGGGCAATTGAGGATCACTTTGACAATGCATTTGAGCTTGAAATGCAATTAAGTGGTACTTCAAAAGAGCACCATCTAAAAGAAATCAAAGAGATAATTAAGAGTTCGACCTTTATCTATGCTCGTCAGAAAAAAATGCTTGGATTAGGTCACGCTATACTTACAGGTGAACCTCTTATTGGAGATGAGCCTTTTGCTGTAGTTCTAGCAGATGATTTATGTGATTGCGATGAAAGTGGAGTTATTTCTCAATTGATTGAAATATATAATCAATATAAATGCTCAGTCGTAGCCATTGAAGAAGTTCCAATAGACCAAACCAGTAAATATGGAATTATTGCTGGCAACTTAGTCGATGAGACTGAGGATATCTATCGTGTAACCGATATGATTGAAAAACCCGAGTCAAAAGATGCCCCAACCAACATGGCAATTATTGGGCGCTATATCCTAACGCCAGATATTTTTGATATTCTTCGAAACACGAAGCCGAGCAAGAGTGGTGAGATTCAAATCACCGATGCACTTCTCACTCAAGCCAAACAAGGCAGGGTCATTGCCTATAAGTTTAAAGGAAAGCGTTTTGATTGTGGAGACATCAAAGGCTATGTAGAGGCAACCAACTTCTTTGCTAGAAAAAAAGGAATTATTTAATCAAACTCTAACAATTGACGCTTTATATACTTTATATCTCACCAATTTATCCTATACAACTAAATAATATTGATTATGAGAATACCAGGCATTACCATAGAAGACTGACAAACAAGCTCCTTAACTTCACAAGGCTTGGACAATAAATTCTTAATCAAAGCTTTAATTACGAAACCTTTGGAACATGTTACGAAAATCTTCACTGAAACTCTGATTTATCTAGAAGTTTCTGATAGATTTTCATATGCTCAGCCACTATGTTTTCAATAGCAAACTCTTTCTCAGCTAAAACTCGACCTGCGGCGCCCATTCTTTTTCGCACATCGGGATTCTCTATTAGATACTTAATCGCATCACCTAATGCTGCTGCATTGTTAATAGGTACTAGCAAGCCCGTCTCATTTGATTCAATAGCATCACGACATCCAGGCACGTCTGTAGTTACCACTGCCCTTCCACAGGCTGCAGCCTCAATTAAAGACTTTGGTAACCCCTCTCTATAAGAGGGTAAGCATGCTATATTCGATTTACTATATAAATCAGCAATATTCTTATGAAACCCGATTATTTCAACATTTGGCAATTCCTTCCATAAAGCCATCTCTTCCTTAGTAATGGAGGAAGGATTTCCTTCATCTAAGTCACCGACAACCCAAAAATCAGCCTCAATTCCTTTACTATGAATAATTTTAGAAGCATCAATAAATTCTCTTATGCCTTTATCTACTAATAATCTCGCGACAAAGGTAACAACAAGTTTTCCTGTAGGCTCAATACTATATTGATAAGCGGTTAAATTAACACCAGAACCACGAATTAAACGAACTTTTGAAGGATGAATACTCAGCCAGTTGACCAAAAAATCATTATCATCAATATTTTGAAAAATGACGACTTGGTTTTTATGACTAAAAGCTAATTTATACAATGGATACAGCAATACTCTTAAAAACTTTACCTTAAATCCCACGGCTGTAAAAACAACTCCAAGACCAGAAACAGCTGACACAACAGCGGGCACTTTTGCCATTTTGGCTGCAATCCCACCATACAAATACGGCTTGATAGTAACCATATGAACAATATCTGGTTGCAAGTCAGTAAACAATTTAAATAACTGCCAAATGATCCTAATCTCATTTAATGGATTCATTCCTTTACGAGAAAGTTTGAGCTTATGAAAGCTCAAGCCCATTTCATCAAATATTGCTAATTTCGCCCCTGGAGAAGCTAAGTGTACTTCATACCCTTTTTCAATTAACTGCTGAGCGATTGGGAGTCGATGTGAAGCAAAAAAGGCAGGGATATTTACAACAAATAAAACTTTCTTCATTTATTTTTCTCCAGCCATGCTTGAAACATCAGCACATTCCACAGGTGATATTGCCAGTTGCGCTTTCCACTCAAATGCTCGGCCCATTTCTGACGAATGGGCGCAGGGTAGAAGAAACCCTCACGTTTGAGGCGTGCCTCACTCAGCAATTCTTCAGCCCACTCTCGCAGTGGCCCGCGAAGCCAAATGTCAATCGGCACACCAAAACCCATCTTGGGCCTCTCAATCAGCGCTTTGGGAACATATCGGTACAACACCTGACGAAGCGCCCACTTGGTTTGTGAGTCGCACAACTTCATGGATTGTGGTAGGCTCCACGCAAACTCCACCACCCGATGGTCCAGAAATGGCACCCGCGTTTCGAGTGAAACGCCCATCGCGGCGCGGTCAACCTTGGTCAAAATATCATCAGGTAGATAAGTCAGCATATCCAACGCCATCATACACTGAACATCATCAAGTCCATTGAGGGTTGGCATATTACCAGTCAGTAAGGTAGGTGGTTCATTCCCACCAATAACAACTGATGCCGGGTCATTCCAATGAGACACTAGGCCAAGATACAAAGCATCGACTGATTGACTTGATAACACTGCTGCACCCTTGTGCAACTTGTCCCCCACATTTGCAAGCTGGAACGATCGAGGTATTAACCCTGCTAAAGCATTTGCCAGCCTGTTCCATGACTGAGGCGAAATACTGGTTAGCCCACCTGCTGCCAGTTTGCGTAAAGGCATCGGCACTGCCGCCATCTTGCGCCAGAGATTTGCTGTCATCTGATAGCGGTTATAGCCACAAAAAAGTTCATCGCCCGCATCACCAGAAAGCGCGACCGCGACATGCTGCCGAGCAAGTTGCGACACCAAAAAAGTAGGTATCTGGGAAGAGTCTGAAAACGGCTCATCGTACAAAGTGGGTAAAAGTGGAATCACGGCACGCGCCTGCTCAGCCGTGACATACAGTTCAGTATGGTCGGTACCCAAGTGCCTGGCTACCGCATTGGCATGCTCCGCCTCGTTGTAACCCTCTTCGTTAAAACCAATGGTAAACGTTTTTACAGGTCGTGATGATTGCGTCTGCATCAGCGACACCACCGTAGAAGAATCCACTCCACCCGACAAAAATGCGCCCAGTGGAACATCAGCCTCCATTTGCTGGCGCACCGCATCCTTGAGCAGAACCTCCAACGCATCTACCGCCTGGTCTGCACTGCCGATAAAGGTATTGGATGAGCCCACTTCAGCCTCTTTAGCGCCTGACCAATACGCCCAAACCTTCGGCTCACGTTGCTGCAGTGATACTGTGAGTAAACTACCGGGAAGTAGTTTGGCAATACCTTTATAAATAGAGTGTGGCGCTGGAATGTAGTTATGCCGAAGTTGCAGACTCAGTGCAGCACGATTGATATTTTTTTCAAAAGCTGGATGTGCCCGTAATGCCTTGAGCTCAGAGCCAAACAAAAATACCGCATTATTACCTCGCCCTTGCCAACCGTAATAAAGTGGCTTTTCACCGAGGCGATCCCGCCCAAGCGTCAGAGTACTGGTATGTCTATCCCACACCGCAAAGGCAAACATACCGATAGCTCGCTCTACTGTTCTTTGGATACCCCAGGCATCAAACCCTGCCAGCAGCGTTTCGGTATCAGAATGGCCACGCCAACTGACTCCCCTCTGTCCCCCGGAAGAAGCTATATGGGATGAAGGGGGAAAATCCAATTCTTTTCGCAAAGCAAGATGATTATAAATCTCACCATTGAACGCAATGACATAACGCCCACTAACCGAAAGCATGGGCTGGTGCCCTTGGGATGACAAATCCAGAATAGACAAACGCTGATGAGACAAGCCAATGCCCGCATCAACATCCAACCACACCCCACTATCATCCGGCCCACGATGCACAATGGCCTCACCCATACGCCCAAGCATGGCAGGCCACTCCGTTGTCGGTAGGAAAGATGACTTGTCAATGAATCCAGAAAACCCACACATCGTTTCGCCTACCGTTTCCAGTGCATTACAACATCAAAACCACTGCTCAATAAATCATCGTTAAGAATATCTTCTAACAGTGAAATAAAGAAACAGTAATCGACCGAATTCTGCGGTAATTGAATCAATGAACTCACCCCATTAGTTAAAAAATCAAAGTGACTGGCCTTCATAATATATAAAATACTTTGAGGCATCACTGCCATTGTCTTCTGGAAACTTTTTTTTACGTAAGTAGCCGATAAGATCAGCGTATAGTTTCATGGAAGCCTTGCTAGAACAATCTTGACTCCAGTTTTCAATTACCACAATACTAATTCTTTTATACTTTTCATATCAATAGATGATTGGACAGCGCAATCATCGGGCATGTGCCTTCCGCACAAACACAAACTCATTGCACCCAAGACGAGAGGTAATCTTCATTTCGCACAAGGTCAGGCCTTTATCCCGGTAAAACCTGAAAATCGCTTCGGGCTTGGCGACCTCGAAGGGGTAGCCCCCAATCCAATCAAGAAGATCATACCAGAGCGACATACCACGATCCTGAGTCACTAGACCCTTCATTAATCGCACAACAAAAGACGGAAAAATCAGATAAGGCATATGGAAAAGTAAAAGCGGCCAACGTATCAATGGATATCGCACATAGGTTCGCTTCACGGTATTCCAGTAGCGGCTCGCCCAACCCTGATCGTTATAGATCGCAATGAACAACCGTCCACCTTCTTTAACCAAAGCATCAACATTCTCCAGTGCCTGCCACATAGACCCAGTGTGGTGCAGCACGCCCCAGCTATAAACCACATCGAATTGACTTAGTCTTCCCAGATAATCACTATCCAATACTGAGGCTTCCTCCACCGTCCATTCACTGTCATCGGGGAAATACCGCCGCCTGAGCTCCTGAGTACAGGCGACTGACTTGGGATCGAAGTCGAATGAGTGGACACTGGCTCCCAACCTCCTGGCCGCCAGGCTGAACAACCCCGAACCACTACCTGCATCAAGAAAGCGCTTCCCCTTTAAATCGGTAACTCCGAGCATGGCCGTTAGCGAAGCCACCGCCTGATCAATCCGGTTATCATCCAACACATTGAGAAAATGAAGCCAGTTGGCGCCGAACTCAAAACGCTTACCTTGAATAAGCTCAACCTCATGCTTCTGATCCATCAACATCATCCCTCCTCCGTATTGTTAACATGGTGAACCACCACCAATTCATTGGCTGAATTGAACACGATCCAGCCCAGCACTTTCCATTATAGTCAGAATTTTTGGCTTGGTAAATCGCTTCTCTAATTTAGTCCCGAAACGATCCAGCGCATCAGGTGGAAGCTACTCCCACGGAAGCACTTTAAAATAAGTATCAAACTGAAAATTTCGTTCTGCATTGAGAAAAACACTCTGATCGAACGTTTACCATTCGCTTCCAAACTCTGGGACAAAAGCATGGTCCAGGTTTTTATTTACGTTGTTATGGTCACAAATCTTATTTCTCATTGATGGTATCACTCCAAACTCTAGTGTAAGACATAATCATTCGTTCCAAACTGTAATTCTCAATAATACCATTTCGACATGCCTCCCGTCTGGTATTCCACTTGTCTGAATCTTTCATTTCGTCCAGGGCTTCATGAATCGCTTGACCTAGAGCTGCTGGGTCAGAGTGGGGAACAACCCAACCTATATCACTTACAATCAAGGCCGCATCGCCCACATCGGTGGTAACACAGGGCGTGCCACAGGCCATCGCCTCTGCAACTACATTTGGAAATGCTTCGCCGGAACTAGATAGAACATGTAAATCCAGGGCGTTCATAACAGCAGAGATGTCGTTGTGTGGACCCATAATAAGAAAGCGGTCAATTATGTTATATTGGCCAAGCTGAGCTACTAATGATTCGTTAGTGTCGGTTATGCCTGATCCAACCAGCACGCAGCACCAGTCTAGCACTTTCCGAGACTCCAGTAGTTTTAATGCGGCGATCAGGTTAGTATGATCTTTCTGCGGATCGTATCTGGCAACCATCCCGATCAACACCTGGTCAGGCCCAATACCCCAGCTTTTTCGTAATGCAATTCTTGCGTCTTCACTTGGTTGTAATTTATCCGTATCATATCCATTTTGGATCAGCACAATTTTTTTAACGTCATATCCCAGCTTTTCATGAGTTCGCATTCCGCTTACCGAGTTAATAACAATCTTCCTTGGAATTGCACTCGATATTCGTGCGCATAACCAACGTACAAACAAGGTCGATCTTCGATTTGTACTTCTACTCATAGAAGATGCACGGACCCCCCAAATGACCGCACGCTTCCCCGCCAGTCTTGCGACAATACCGCCAATAAGATCGGCGTGGTACATCCAAGTCTGAACAACATCGGGATTAATAGTGCGGATGAGCTGGTAGATCTTGAATAGTCCTTTAATCATTGCTGGGCCAAGACACATGTTAAGTGTATACACTGGAATTCCTTTAGCAATTAGTCGTTCACCATAAAATCCTGCATCCATCATAGAAATGACGTGATGGGTGTTCCCTTTGTCAGTGGTGACGAGACGATAGAGGACGCCCTCTGCACCGCCGTTATTCAAACTTGTTATGATGTGGATAATGAGCATGGATAAATCAAGACTCCAGTCTGGAGTGTGAACTACTTGAACTTGCCACTCTATTCTTCCAAAAAATAGCGACCAGAATAAAAGGGAAAAAAGGCGCAAACAGGGAGTGCTTGGAAAGCAGTACGATCAACAGGGCTATACGTGAGGCCTGATCTAGCTTTATAGATACATAAATAAGGGCAGCTCCGAACAGGAGTGTGAGCGGAAGACCAGCGAAATGCAAAAAATATAAAATTAGACCCATATCATTATACGCCAAAAAAAACTCCATCCGAGGATCCACCGTCAATAGTCCTGCTCCAAACATTAGAGTGGTCGGATTAGAGAATAAAAAACTAAATAACTGCTCTAAATATACCTGCCGAATTTCGATTCCCGATTCCAATCCAATTACTGGACGTAAGATGAAACGATAATAAAAAAAGGGCCCTATTGAAATTATGATTGCAATAATTATGGAAATCTTATGAACCAAACGAATATTCCTAGAGAACAGCAAAATTAATCCACCAAAAATCAATCCAAAAGTACTGAAACTTACAAACAAAGAAGATAAGCTAGCCCAGAATATGAACTTATTCCATTTCGATTTATCATACCAGCGGTCAAACAAAGCCACAAAGGGTGCGACAAATATAGAATATGTACCAGGCTCATTGAATAATCCAACAGGTCGAAGAATGAACCGATCTACTAATGGTACAGTAAAATCACCTCCAAGCATTCTTTGTTCCTCGCCTGTAAAAGGTGCTAGGAAATCAATCACATAACCTACCGAGTAATACGTAGTAAGTTGTACAAAAAAGAAAGAGATATGAACTAACAAATAAAACCTTACTAGGCTCTCGAGATTGAAACGGCGGAATAATGTGACGGCGATGAAAACACTTAAGATAACAACCATAAAACCCAACAATCTTTTAGTATCAGGGATATCACCATAAAATAGCAGACCGATTATAGACCAAAGCAAGATCAGCACATATCCGACCACTATGCCTGTTATTGCATTTTTGGGAAACCGCATACTCACTTTCGGTGAAGCAACGAACAAAATGCCACCCATTGTGAACAGAGAAACAATTGATATAAGCGGCAGGGATACGCTGTAGAAATAGTAACTCTGAAGCGACACACCAACAAATAATAGTTTTAAAATCAAAGCCATTGCTAGCAGTCTACTTTGAAGGTCATTTTAATTTTGACTTATCTAGCAAGCCCTTCACAAGCCCTATGGGTAACGCTAGAATCAATAGCATCGCTGAAATAAAAGGCCTTTTTGAAGCCAGCAGTAGGGTTGCATAAATATTTGCGGCGCTTTTCAGGTAGTATGGAGAGATAGTCGAGTCATGTTCCAAAATATTTTCAGAATGAAATACGATGAATCCGATGGGATTACTTTCCTTTAACTTAAGGTGATTGCAACTTAAGCCATCCGGCAGGTAAGGATGCTTAAGAAGTGGTCTGTTAATAAACCTCGTTTTATACCCACATCGAGATATGCGATTGAAAACGATACTTTCAGGCGAAAATTTCTCTGAATCATACTTTGGAAATAAAAACTTTCCCATCACCTCGGCCTTATAAGCCAACCACTTATCACCCATCATTCCATAGCGACTGTATGCGTCAAGCATGGTCATTTCCTTAATGGGCTTGTCTAACTCACTTCCAATAATTTGCCCACTCACTGTCATCGTCAGCGCGCCCACCGCCCATACGTCGTCTGGTGTTTTTTCCAGCTCCTCCACAAAAACAGCCATGGCTTCTGGTACAGGCACATCGTCTGAATCGAGCTGCACATGATATATCCCTTTAGCATAGGTGAAGCCGATATTAACTGCAGAAGGCCTTCCACTATTTTCCTGATATTTATAGACAATTGGGAAGCTTGACTTCCATTCTGCAACCAATTCGGATGTTCCATCATTAGAACCATCATCGACAATGATCCACTCAAAATCGACAAAGGTTTGATCAAGCAGGCCCTCATACACTGCTTTAAGGGTATGCTTCCTATTGTATGTGGCTGTTATAACTGAAAGGACGGGATGATGTTTCATCTTAATATGCTCATTTGTGAAGTAATAAAAAAGGCTTCAGACGTATTAATATAGGTCTAGGGACCATTGAAATAATCTTACTAAAAATCCACTTGGATGTTTCACCGACCGTCATTACAGGGCGTGCTGCAGGATCAACACCTATATTCATACGACTAAATTTCCAGTAGTCCCAAGGGAACCATTTGCCTCGCTCAATAACATGATGGCTATAAGGTAATGCCTCTCGCCATAATGCTGCGAATCCATCAAGCTTAGCACTGCGCAGAGATCCATTAGTTTCAAATTGCCACGCTGTCTCACCGGGGAGAAGTAGCTCACGTAACGTCTCAGTGTGCCAAAATGCCGCTTGTGTTGATACCTTATAGGGTTCATTCGCTTCTATTTTGCCATACTCTGTATTACCCATAGAAGAAGTCGGTCCTGGTCGCGGGATTAGTCGAAGCATGCGTAAGGACTTTCGCTGCATCTCGTGATAGAGGTCCATAACTCGTGGTGTATCGACGGTGCTACGTAAGAAGAAATCTTCTAGTGTGAGGAGGACATAAGGCGTATCTACCACATCGAGCGCCTTGAGCAGCAACGTCGACCAGTCCAATCCGTTGCCGAGACAAAGTGGATGAACATCTGGTATGGCTGAACGCTTATTCTCCGTAATCAGTGAAACGGGAAATGGACAATCAGGCCAGTGCAGGCGCAATAGAGAAAAATAGGGCTCCCATAGGTCTGAGTATCGATCACAGCTGGATACAAGAACAGTGCAGTCAATAACACTACCCCGGCTGACATTCGTCACAATTTTGTCCACTCGAATATTCCGCAGCCATACGAACATCCGAAACTGACCTTCGCATCTTCCACCCCAACGATTACATCCTTATGGAGAATACCCTCATCGTCGACGAAGGAAAATGAGTCAAGCTTAAAGGTCTCAATCATGAGGTGCAATATGTATTCCACTGAAAAGACACGGTGGGCATTGAATTCTACACGTTGTGGCCCTATCGGCACAGATAAGTAGAGCTTTCCACCGGACCGAAGTATTCCAGTGAGATTTCGCAACCCAACTAAATAGCCGCCATAGTCAAGTTTATCACCATACCTGCCGAGTCCAAAATGTTCTAACGCGTGCAGGCAAGACAACGAATCACAATAATCCACAAGCGATTCTTCGGTTGCCTCCATAAGGTCTGCCTGTATAAATCTTATATTATGGGATATGGTCTCAAGCGGCCGGATGTCGATTACCTCAATTGTCCGAAAAGCAGCGACATGCGCCACAAATCCATCAATGCGTGAGCCAACGTCAACATGCCGTGTTGGCTTATTGTGAAAGACCCGATTCGCAACTAGTAAATCTTGGTGAAAATAGTGCCCACTATTGTTGCCACTTTGTGCGAATCGATCCGACAAGCAAGGAAATGGAACGCCCATCTTGAATTCCCGAGTGGAACTGCGCCATTGCCAACAAAATATAACATAGTCACGAACATAGGCTGGCACTCCGCGTGTAAATTGGATGGTCCTTCGCGGATCAAAGCCAAAAGAAGTCACAACCTGGTATATTGGTCGAATCAAATTTTTTATGATTAACTTCATCTGCCCCGACTCAGCATTGTTCGATAGAAATCTATAGCAATTCTAAAGCTAAACCGAAGCCACTTCCTAATAAAATATGACATTGCACGTCGTTCCACCTTTATTTTATTGGGCAGGAGACTTGCCAAGAGCTTGGAGGCCTGGCTAACATTTTCAACTAACTCAACAGGAAGAATGATCCGTCCTACGAAGTAGTTATTATCGCTGCCTAATAATGGAAATGTATGCTGCGGTTTAGGAATGTAAATCCACATTCCACGACGTTTGGCCGTATGCCGCGCAGATGTAAGTATCGCCTCCTGATTGGAAGAGTGGCCGGCTTCCCTGATAAGCTCCTTTACATAACGACGCCATCTCGGTTTTGGCCATTTGACAAATTGAAGTCTAGATTGTGCGAGTAAATATTCACCATACGCTATCGAGACCACGCTGGTGCTGAGTCCAATGTCAGGATGGTATCCATCCTTCAGTTTTACTGAAGAGATATCCTTTATCAACCCTTCCTCCTCTGTAGTCCTTGTCGTCATCCCTTGAAGAACTCCACTACTCATGGAAGAAGCGCCGTTGACAGACAATGGAAACCAGGCCTGCAGATAGGCGCCGACGAATAGGCTTAACGCGATGCCCGAGTGCACGTCAGGAATTATCCCTCCGAAGAACAGTCCGTCTGGAGAGTTCTCCTTGACCTTCTTGATAAGCCTCATCTGGACGATACTGTTATAAATGCACGGGAGGTTGTTATACCCCTCCCGAAAGGCTGAAAATAATTTAAGCTTGCGTTTACCGTCCACTGCAACAAGAAGAGGCTCACTTTGGCCATGCATAATGTTACTCATGCCTGCAATTCTATGATCGGGCCAGTGGTAGTCCATTTTGCGCCAGGTTATCGCCGAATACTTCTTATCCAAGAGAAGATTCATCCCGAACGCGATTGCTTCAGGCAAAAATCCATCATCATCACCTATAAACGTAACATATTCACCACGCGCCGCATCCAAAGCAAAATTGTAACTATCATTCATTGTCAGTGGTAAGTCTGATCGAACGTAAGTTATACGTGCGTCATTGAATGACAAAGCCACGTCGCTAGTATTGTCCGAGCTGTTATTATCACTGACGACGATTTGCATGTTCGGATACGACTGGGATGTTATCGTTTCTAAACAATACCTTAATGTCTTTGCTCGGTTACGTGTTGGTATTACCACCGATATTAGTGGAAAAGTTTCCTCATCGATAGAGTGTTCTTCGGTCATCATATAGACTCCATTACTGATTTGAGCTTGGAAGCATCGCCCCAAAAGGCCATAGGCTCGTAATCAGGATAGGGATAGTAGCCCAAATTTAACTTAATAGAGCAGCTGTTTTCTTCAATCCACCCTTCTACAAGTTTCCGAACAGAAATCGGAATCCCCGAGCAAACATTAACAATGCCAATATCCTTTTCTACCAAAGCCAACAAAACCAGGTATCTTGCTACCTCGGAAACAGGAAGATAGTCGCGCAACTGCTCTCCACCAGACATGTTGAAAATCTGTTCTTCTCCCTCATCAGCCTTTCTAAGCTGCGGCAACAGTGAGCTTTCGGGCTGCCCTTCCCCATAAAGATAGAAAAGACGCGCCCAAGCCAACTGGAATGGGTGAGTGGCTTTCAGATATTCAAGCTGACACCGAAGCGCATTCTTTGCAAACCCATAGGGGTTATTCGGACGCACCGCAATACCCTCGCTCAATGAGCCAGACTGCATGCCATATTCAAAACAGGTACCAGCAACTACAAGGGTCTGTAAACCAGATTCAATCAAGTTTTTGAGGAATCGGTATTGCGCTGGAAGCTCTTGCTCAAAATGGTGCAGGGAATTGTAATTCGGTAAGCCTGACCATGCCAAGTGGATGAGCACATCCGGACACCCCATAAGCTCGAAAGCGTTGGATGGTGGGTTATGCAGGTCGAACTGAACAACGTTGCACTTGAAATGCCCATGTACTTTTCCTGCAGAAGGTCTTACAATTACAATGGGTTCAACCGACCTTGTCTCTAGCTCGGCAAGAACATGGCGCCCAATAAAACCTGTTGCCCCTGTGACTGCAATTTTTAGGGGTATTGATTCTACCAAAGTTACTGGAGAAATCATACGACTAACCCTCTAAAGGACTCGTCGAGAAACGGACGAGTCTTATCTCGCTCGGAAATCTCGACAATCTCTAAAGGCCACCCAATCTCGATGGCCATATCATCTGGATTAAGCCCGCTTTCCGACTCTGGTGCATAGGCTGCTGTGCAAAGATATATGATTTCGCTTTCCTTTGTGAGTGACTGGAAACCATGGGCAAAGCCTTCAGGAATAGACAGCATCTTGTAATTGTGAGCGCTTAGTATCTGAGCGTGCCACTGCAAAAATGTCGGTGAATTTCTGCGTATATCCACAGCCACATCAAAAACCTCACCTTTCACGCACGAAACAAATTTCTTCTCTGCATGAGGCGAATACTGAAAATGCATCCCTCGCACCGTCCCTGCCTTAACTGTCTGTGAGTGATTGATCTGGGCAATGGAGCTTCCTGCAAGTACATCTTGAAGTTCTTCCTGACAGAAGAACCTCTCAAAATAGCCACGGAAATCACCAATGGGCTCGCGTTGTATTACTTTAAGGCCACTGAGTGGTGTATCGAGGATTTCAAATCGTGCCACTATGCACATCTCCAGTTACACTTACATTCTCACCCAGATATTCGCTAATCTGGGCCAGCGACACGTCTCGCATGTTCTGCCCGCTGTGCCATGAATGGTGCCACTCCAGCGTTTTGTCAAGCGACATCTGCAAACGCCAACGGGGCATCCACGCCAACCGAGCACGGGCTTTACTGCTATCAAGTTTGAGATAGTTTGCTTCATGTGGCTGTGAGGATGTATCGCATTGCCAAGTCATACCTGGATTACGGGATGTAAGGTGCTCAACGATCCAGCCAACAGTTTTCTCGTCTTCCGCTGCTGGCCCAAAATTCCAAGATTCGGCCACCTCTGAACCAGACATGCAAAGACGCTCAGCAAGAATTAAATACCCAGAAAGTGGTTCAAGGACATGCTGCCAGGGGCGAATTGCCCCTGGGTAGCGTATGGTCAGTGTCGAACCTGAATCGATCGCACGCATGAAGTCCGGCAGCAACCGATCCGATGCCATATCACCACCACCAATCACATTACCTGCTCGAGCAGTTGCAACAGCGACCCCTGTTTCAGCGAGGAATGAATTACGATAAGCAGCGGTCACGAGTTCCACGCAACCTTTGCTACTGGAATAGGGATCATGCCCACCCATAGCTTCGTTTTCACGATAACCCCAGGGCCATTCGTGATTTTCATAGCACTTGTCAGTGGTTACATTGACCACCGCCTTAACCCCACCTGAAGTGCGCACTGCTTCAAGGAGGTTCACCACACCCATAACATTGACCTCATAGGTTTCAACTGGGTGCTGGTAGGAATATCGAACCAGTGACTGAGCCCCAAGATGGAATACGATTTCAGGCTGAATATCTTTAAGTAAAGCTAATAACTTTTCGTAGTTGCGAATATCAGCTATAGTGCTTGATGCCATGGCTTCTTCAACATGAGCTACCGTAAAAAAATTGAGTTTGGTTGGTGGCGGAAGAGCGTAGCCATGTACCTCAGCACCCATTGATTGAAGCCACAGGCATAACCAGCCGCCCTTAAAACCGGTATGCCCAGTGACAAGAACGCGCTTGCCTTTCCAAAATGTGGCTGTCATTCCCACTTCTTCCAAGGGGCTTTTCCTGATTCCCAGAACTCTTCAAGCTCCTTCTTGTCGCGCAGCGTGTCCATCGGCTTCCAGAACCCCTTATGTTCGAAGCCCATGAGCTGCCCACTTATAGCGAGTGCTGTCAACGGTTTGTTCTCCCAGCTTGAATCATCTCTATCAACGAGATCAAGACACTTAGGGGACAGAACAAAGAAGCCACCATTGATTAAGCCACCGTCACCACGAGGTTTCTCGGTGAATCCGGTAACATTTTTGCCCTCCAATTGCACCGCGCCATAACGTCCTGGGGGCTGAACGGTAGTAATTGTTGCCAACTTACCGTGTTGCTTGTGGAAAGCAATCTCTGCAGTAATATCCACATCTGATACACCATCGCCATAGGTGAAACAGAATTCCTTTTCATCCTGAATGTAAGGCAAGACCTGCTTGAGACGACCACCCGTTTGGGTGTTATCACCCGTGTCCACAAGCGTCACCTTCCAGGGCTCGGCAAATCGCTCGTGGACTTGCATTTGATTATTAGCTACGTCGAAGGTAACATCTGACATGTGCAGGAAGTAGTTAGCGAAGTATTCCTTAATAACATAACCCTTGTACCCGCAGCAGATGATGAAATCATTGATTCCGTGCGCGGAATACATTTTCATGATGTGCCAGAGAATCGGCTTTCCTCCGATCTCGACCATAGGTTTGGGTTTAAGATGTGTCTCTTCTGAAAGACGCGTTCCGAGACCGCCGGCGAGGATCACGCATTTCATATAATTCTCTTCATAAACATACCTGAGTCTAAAAATACTTTTAAAAGGAGTGATGTCGTCGAAATGGACTACGCTCAACCAAAGGCTTTAGCAGCCTAGGATGCCATCTGAGTAGAAATCCAATCTTGCTGACGCTTCTTCAGTCCAGCCAACCATTGAGGGTCGTCATTAAAACGATTTATTATATCCTCAATAGTCATTTGCGGAACTATTTCTTCCGGAAGAACGACATAATTCTCTTCCATCAGAACGGGGGTATTTGGGTCGATGAGTTGCACGATAGCTACACCAAAACTCATCAACTCTGGGGCAGCCGATGTCCCATGGAAATAGAGAACCAGGTCGCACAGGGCCCCAAACTCATCAAGCGGCATCCCATCGGGACTAATTATTAGATTACTCGGGTGATGACTACCTTTAACAGTCCGCCAATACCATGCTAATAAATGAATGTTGGTATATCCAACTTTTCTGCGTAACACTAGGGCTACATTATCTCTGGGCAGCAGTTCTGTGAGCTTCTTGGCGATAATAGTGATAAATCTAAATAGATCATTAAAATCAAGGGACACTTGAAACTCATAATGCTCATAGTTAAGTAAATAGCCAATCTTAAGCTTCGTTTTCTTCAACTTGCGTTTGAACAACCTCTTTGAATATAGTGAGACAATAATGTGTAAACTATATTTCCACGCTACCCTCCACATTTGCCCAAAAGGCTTCGAGAACAACCATCTTAAATTCTTGTATATCTTGCTGCTGTAGCTTTTCTGACGTTTACTATTCAACGAGTCCTCTAAACGAATCTTATCAACTTGAATGACCTCCTCTTTCGCCAGTGAATATGGATCATCGTTAGCGGAGGTCAGGATGAAATCGGAGCGGACGAACGTCAGTGCTGCCTTGTAGGTAGAAGACGAGAAGGCATGATCTGCAGTCCACGAGTGGGTCAAAAACACTGGTATAACATTCCGTCTCTGGGCCCATTCATGAAGGGCTATGTTCTCAAGAAGTGGCGCGGGCGATGAAAAAAACCCTTGTAGATCAATCGAACTTAATTCTTGATCCAGATGATCTACCATCTGAGATATATGGCCCAGCACGAGAGGCGCTACGCCAGCAGAAAAGAATCTGTGGATTGCATTACCCATGTTAATCGGCTGTGATACGAAGTCTTCATCCAATGACTCCCATACTGCTACCAGAGCATCATCGGCACACTGAAGCAACCCATGTAATGTTTCATGCGAACCACCATTCCCAACAGCCATCTCAATGCATGGCGAATCATGATAAAAACTGTTATTTCGTTCCGCCACTCTAAGGATTTGCATTGGTTCACCAATACGGTGGTGAATCTCCGTATCCCAACCCCTTGGGTACTTCAATGCCCCCGCCCACTTCAGGCACACAGGCTCCTTCCCTGCTCGAATACTTTCTGGGATGAATCCATCGATCCATGGTTTCGTTGAAGTATTTCCAGAAAGCAGGCTCAACACTTCGCCAATGCTATCAACGCGAACCGCGCTGGCATTGCGGCTAACCCAAATATACTCGACCTCCTGCGTTCCGAATAGACGCTTGCAAATCGCCAACCACCATACTAGTGCAACTAACTCTGTGAGCCTGTAGTTTTCTCCGACTATTACTCGGACTCGGGAGTCACCTCCTTTTCTGTTCTTCGGACACGATAGAGCAAAGGTCAGTGCGTCAAGACACCCTTGACTGCAGTGAGAAAATAACATCTGAAGTGCCCCTGAAAAATCAGGGTTAATATTAAATCGACCTTCTTCAGCACAATGAATGGCGAAAGCCTGCTTTATATCTTGACGAGATCGTTTGGCCCAAGCAATCTTTTCGTCACTATAAGTCAACAGCTCCGTCTTATCAAGCCAATGCATAGGGCTAATGGGGAAATTTTGCGTCTCACACTGAAATTTCGTGAGCGCATTACTGTGAACAAGAATATTGAGAGTTCCATTTTCACAGATTTCATCTACGAGTTTCAAATCAACATGCTCACACAACCAAAGATTCATCTATTTCGTCTCCTTAATGAAGCTTTATATCACTAATATCTTCCATATCCTCAATCCTGATTCACTGGCATAAAAACTCTCCATATAACCCATTAATATTTTTTGCGTACTGTTCTAGACTAAGATCTAAAATTTCCCCAGTAACGCAATCGACTGAACATAATCCAGCCCGATGGAGATTTTGAACAAACGAAAATCCACTAAATAGTTCATGAATCCGCAAATTTTCAGAAATTGTGCTATCCGTAAGGGGGATTGCCCGATAACCCTTGTTATAAGTCTTTTCTGAGCTGTAAAAGGAGTTACAAAACAACTTGATATTCCTAGGTGAAAATCGGATCAGATCATTCATAATAGTTTGTATTGTCATAGGGGCGGCATCACCAAAAAATATTGGATGAGCGAGAAATGCCGACCGACCCCCACCCTCGTAAGTGGGTAATAAATTTCTGAATTTAGCTTCGTCACTTTGGCTTTTAAATATTATCCAATCCAGGCTACTTGCTGCGTTAACCACTTCGTCACAATGTGATGACATTCGATAGTGGTTATAGTATGAAATATCCGTTCGCGTCCCGTAAAGATTCACAGGGTTATTTGAGCCAGCCCTATAATTAGTCCTAACAACTAGGTCGTAAGAATCAATCTCAGCGCCTATTTCCTCTCTAGGTGGTGTGGGCCCAACCACAGCAATAGAGCGACCTTTAATAATCTGATGAAATAGATGATCACTACTTTGAAACAGCTGTTCCCAAAGTTTATTCGCCGCCGCTAGATCACCCAGAAGAACATGAGCCATTGCCTTGACTTCACGGACATGCTCGCGGTCCTTTAGCCGCACTTGCTTCTCGCTAAGTAAGTTAATAACTAGTTTCGGCCTCCCTAATTCAAGAGCAGCATTGAGTGCATCGGGTGATACATGAGACATCCTCATCTGCTCGCCAACCGACTTCTCTAACATTAGAATCCTTAATGCATTCGAGATGCGGAAGTCACCAAAGTACCTAAAATACTCATACAGGTCGCTGATGTCCGCGCATGAAAAATCAGCGAGCAAGTTAGTAACCTTAACCTCGTTACTGGCAAACTGATCGAAAGTGATCTCGGCGATATTTTGGCAGCCCAAGACCTTGAAAATGGCGTTTAGTGGGCTATCTCTCCGTGCACCAAGCATATTCAGTCTGGCACCAAGGTGCAAACGAAGCTTGCTCCATTGATTCTGAAGAAGTGCATTGTATTCGTGATATGCATGAAAGGTAGCCTGAGGGCCTTGAGATATCAACACTCGCATCAATTCCTGCGCTGCATTCAGCACCCGTCTCATCTTCCTGAACGCCCGCACAGTAATCTGCTTTCTTAGTAGATTCATCGCACCTTCTTTTTGACTGCTTTTAATACGTACTGCTGTGTCATGAAATCGCGAAACAGATTAAGCGTGGCAAGATTAAGCATCGACCACTTCGTCGAAATACCCACAGGAAGACTCAGCACACTACTTACATCAAGCTCAGCGCCAGTGATTAGTTCAAGGGCGCTCTTTTTTGTGAAAAATCGCAGATGTGTTCTATCCAAAACTCCAGAGTCTTCGTACTCCCACTGCCCTTTGAAAAGCAGAGGGCCTAGAGCATGATAATACCTAATGTTTGGAATCGACGCTATTACAACTCCACCGTTCTTCAGATTACTATTGACGAGCCTAGTTAATACTTCCCACGGGTCAACTAAATGCTCCAGCACATCAAGCAGCAATATGAGGTCGAATTGCTCATGGGCAAACATGAATTCATGCTGTTCAATATTGCCTACCATCACATGATCGACTGACGCCTTTGCTTGCGCAGCCGCATCCTCAAAGAGTTCGACACCAAATGTTGTAGAGCACTTTCGGTTCGACTTAATCCAAGCCAAAGTAGCACCAGTTCCGCACCCAATCTCGAGAACCTTCTCACTGAATGTTGGAAGAAGCGTTTTTATCTCGGTGCGAGGATTGCCGAAGTAATTGTCTGGCTTGTTAGAGTAACTTGAACTGGTCATAAGGGTCCTTAAATTAGAGACAAGTGGGAGCGGTGGACAGCGCCCTACCCAAATCCGGGGGGATAGCTAACGATCCACCACTGAGAGAACTACCAATCATCATTAATCATTATTATAGAGTATCTCCGGAAGAAATTTTTCAAGACGTTTTGCAGCATGCCCGTAAGCAATTTCCTGTGCCTCGCGGGACATCCCGCCGATGTGTGGGGTGATAATCACCTGCTCGTTCTCGTGGGCATATTGCAGCAACGGGCTCGCCAGACGGTGGCGAATTTCATCGGCGAGGACATCGGTCGCTACCCGCGCTGACGGATTGGTACGCAGAAATGTCACAAGGTTGGGTTCGTTGACAATATCCCCACGCGAGGTGTTGACTAGTAACACATCTTTTTTCATTTCCGCAAAACACGCCGCGTTCATCATCCCCAAGGTCTCGGAAGTAACGTGAACATGGATCGCGACCACATCCGATTCGCGCAGCAGTGTGGGGAGGTCTTTCACCTGTTCCAGTCCCTCGCGATCCACAGTTTTGTAGGGATCGTAAACTAGGACGCGCGAACCGAAGGCCTGACAATAGCGCGAATACATGGTTCCCAGACGCCCGTAGCCTATCACACCGATGGTCAGGCAGTTCATCTGACGACCGATATAACGGGTATAGTCCCACTCGCCCGTCAGCACCGCGTTGTGGCTGCGCACCACGTGCCGTAGGCCTGCCAGGGTCAGAGCGAAAGCAAGTTCAGCAGTAGAGCTTATGCGGTTAATAACGTCACGCTCTTCGGTCAAGGCAAGGATCGGCAGACTTTTCTCCGCTGCGTAGGCTTTATCGATGTGATTGGTGCCGGTTGAGGCGGTGCAGATGACCTTAAGCTTCTTCGCCGCGTCGATCACCTCACGTCCAATAAAAACTTTTGATTTGTTTGGATTGGTATAGATTGCGTCGTATTCGCCAATGACGGCAATCACCTCCGACAATGTGGGATCATCCATGTAAGTCACTTGACCAGTGGACTCAAGGATTTCTGGTACACCTGCGATATGCCTGACTGGCGTAATCACTAATATTTTCGGTTGTTTGGGTTTCATTGGATCACTCTATGGGTTTGATATAGGTGCGTGGAGCCTGGCTCATCAGCCTCTCAGCAATTAGAAAATCTATCTCGGTATCGACATTAACCGCTCGCTCTTGGGGCAAAATGTACGGCCGACTGTTCTTAGAGCCATAGCGCCGTCCTTCCACCATGAGATGGTCACGACGCAAGCCATAGATGGAACCACTGCGTACATAAGAATCAGGCTTCAAATCTTGACGGCGCATTTCCGGTACTTCAGTCAAGCAAAAGTCAACAATCCTGTCATCGACAATTTTCTTGATGCGGATCGGGTGGTGATCATCAAGCTTATGCACCGCAATTACCGAATCAGCACCTGTAGTAACCAGCTTCTGAATTACAACATCAATGTCGACAACCTTCTTCATTGGATTAGTACACATCAATTCGATCACATAGTCGTATTTGACACCCTCCTGCTGCTCCACCCAGCTAACTGCATGCTGCATAGCAGCAACTGAACTTGCTGTGTCGGTTGAGTATTCCGCAGGGCGTAAAAAAGGTACCTCTGCACCAAATCGCATGGCAACCTGCCGAATCTCCTCGTCATCCGTTGAAACAATGTATCGGGTAATGAACTTGCTTCTAAGCGCCTCGGCAATCGTGTAGGCAATGAGTGGAACACCTAGAATGGGGCGGATATTTTTTCTTGGCACGGACTTGGAGCCACCCCTTGCTAATGTTAATGCAAGAATACGGTTAGGTTTTACCATTTTCGTCCTCGATCAGCTTTGACATATCTGCGATGAAAGTCTCAGAACTTTTCCCTGTATCCGAATCTCGCAAGCGCAGGGTGTGCCTGAAATGGCTGATAGGGAGTATGCCCACTTTCCCTCCAACTAATTTTCTGCTTCGAACCAACGCTGCGGAACTAAAACAACCCAGTCCGTATAAAGCTCGAAAAATAGGCTGCCTTTCCGATCGCCCTTTCATAGAGTTATCGGTCTGAACGTAATCACCATCTCCATTAATAAACCAATAGTGTCCATAATCAACAAAACCAGGAAAAACAGTATCATACCCCTTGTACTGGGCATCCTTGATCAATTCGTCAAAAAGCCCCTCTGGCCGATCCAAATAATCATAATTCACATACAACACGGCTTCAGGGAAATCTCCTTGAGTCTCGATGATTTCGAAACTCTTTTGCAATAGCTCATCTGCTCCTATCTCATTGACGCTTGGGATTGTATCCCGATCGATCCATAGAACACCCAACTGCTCGGCGAAAGAAGCATCAGAAGAGACCAAATAAATGTTATCGACATATTCGGCACGCTTTAGGCTGACAATAGTATCTACAAGCAGGTTATACTCTGTTGAGTTCGACTCAAGTTTCCCCTGAACCGGCACAACTGCGATGATGTTTGCCTGTTCAGGTCGCATAGAGTCAGGCAAATCATTCAATACATCTCGATCGATTTGCTCAATGATCGAAACTACGCCAATGGCCCGCTTGGGGGCATTTCCTTGGTGCAAACCATGGTGGTGGTAAACCGAAGCTTCAGGATCGTAGGCAAGATGAAAACCTGCGTTTATAACTGCTTTGCCCCAGACACGATCCTCAATATTGGACACCTCCTCATCGAAAGGGTGTTGATCCCAAACATTCCGGCGCAACATACTATTAGCATTATGAAAAAAGTAGTCTTTAACCTGAAGCCGACGATCTTGACCAAAAACAGTTAATAAATCGCGCTTGTCCAGTGCGTCAGTGAAGCTGAGTGGTAATTGCCTTCCATAAACCCCAGCCAGTTTTTCATCATCATCAAAGTTGCGACGCAAGCATGAAAGCCAATCTTTATTTTTCGGTATGCAATGAGCAGATATACACACAATGAAACGACCACTGGATGCACGAATACCAACATTCAATGCCCTGCCAGGCAAGAATTTATCGATATTTATGACCGCTGCAAGCGGAAAGCGCTTAGCAACCTGAACGGTGTTATCACTACTGGCATTGTCAACCAGAATAACCTCAAAATTAGGATAATCCTGCTGATATAGCATTGCCAGACAGTGGGCAATCCAACTCTCTTCATTCTTAGTGCGGACGATAATTGAGATTTCAGGCATCAGAGATCCTCATTCAAACATGTCAATAGAGAGTAATTCATCGGCCGGAATATCGTGCTTTGCGCGCTTCCCAAAAACCTTATGAGCCATTTTTGTCGGAATACCCGTACCTGGATTACGCCATGTAACCATCGATTCAATAAGAACAGTTCCTGCTGGAATGGTAGCTTCTGACGCCATGGAAACATGGTACTTTCGGCGAGTTATCCATTCGGTCTCGCTCACCCGTTTTTCGCCAGTACCACGGATTTTCTGAACATTACGAATATCACGCACCATAGAAATGAGTTCGTCCGGCTCCAGTGACATCTTGTGGTCGAACCCAACCATGGTTTTGTCTAAGGTAAAATGACGTTCCACCATCTGCGCGTCCATGGCAACCGCTACCACGGTCGGCAAGTAGCCGAGTTCGTGACCAGAATAACCTACTGGTAACTGATAGCGGTCCTTGAGGACATTAATCATCGCCAAATTGCACTCCGCGAGCGGGGTAGGATAGGCAGACACACAATGCAGCAGCACGAGTGGCGCGTCGTGTCTGCGGAAAATTTCGACGGCGCGATCCAGCTCTTCCAGCTCAGCCATGCCGGTAGAAAGCACCGTGGGCTTCCGCAGGCGCGCCAAATAGTCCAGAAGCTCCAAGTTGGTAGCACTGTGACTAGCCAGCTTATAAGCATCGACGCCGAGTTTCTCGAGAAAATCTACTGCTTCAGTATCGAAAGCTGTGACGATAAAATCGAGACCCTTGGCTCTTGTATAGGCCTTCAGTTTACGATACTCCTCTAGGGAAAATTCCAGATGCTCACGGATTTCTCGATAGGTTTTCCCGAACTCTGGAAAGCGATCGTCTTTTGCATCAAGTACAGATTTAACCGCTAACTTTTCTACTGTTCTTTTTTGAAACTTGACTGCGTCCGCACCAGCAATAGCCGCGACATCAATCAGCGCTTTGGCGATCTCCAGTGAGGCATTATGATTGAGTCCAGCTTCAGCAATGACATAGCAACTATCTGAATGCTTTCCGTTAATTGTATCTATCCATTTTTTCATAAAGGTTGTTTCCTATCTGTAGTTAGTAAGTTTATTTTTACTTAAGCGCCCTTTCTCTTGGGATCAAGAATATCTGCCGCCCTGCCTTCTTCCACCACCCGCCCCTGTTTCAAACGGTAAAGACGGTCGCAGTGTTCCACAGTACTGAGGCGATGCGCCACGATAATGATGGTTTTGGCGCCATGCAGGGCTTGCACTGCCTGCATTACATCGGACTCAGTGGCGGTATCCAGCGAACTGGTGGCTTCATCCAGCATCAGCACAGCAGGATCGTGATAGAGCGCACGGGCAATGCCAATGCGCTGACGCTGGCCACCGGACAATCGAATGCCACGCTCGCCCACGATAGTTTCCAGGCCATGCGGCAAGTCTGCGACAAATTCTTCGAGCTGTGCCGCCTTTATGGCACGTTGAATAGCGGTATCGTCAATCTGGTCGTCAGATAACCCAAAGGCCACATTGTGTCTCAGCGTGTCATCAGTCAAAAAAATAGACTGTGACACATATCCAATTTGGTTCTGCCAGTTTCGTAAGTTTAGTTGTATGTTCTGACCATCAATCTGGACCTCTCCCTTACTAGGAGTGAGTAATCCAAGCATTATATCCACCATCGTACTCTTACCAGAACCGCTTGTGCCTATGAAGCCGACAGATTCACCACGTTTGATAGTTATTGAAATATCTTTTATCGCATGCTCTATAGCGGTTGGGTAGGTATAAGTGATGTGGTTTAATTCCAGCATATCACGGAAAGGTATGATCGTTTGGTGATCATCAGCCAGATCCTGGGTAGCGAGATTGGCCTCCTTGTGCAAAACGTCAATCACTGGAAGGCCGAACCGTAACGATTGAAAGGCCCCCAATATCCTATTTACCGAGGGCATTAGACGAAAAGCGGCTGCGGCAAATAAGCCCAGCGTCGGTAATATTGCTTCGATCGGACGGCCCTGTATCAGCATACTAATTACCAGTATGACGAGTCCACCAATAGCAAGCAGTTCCAGCCACAAACGTGGAAGCTGAGTCAGCGTGTGTTGCAGCTGCCCGACCTGCGCACTCTGTTCATTGTGTGAGCGGTATTGTTTTAGAAATTCGTCTTCGCGCCCAAACAATTTAACATCCTTGGCTCCACCTAAACCCTGTTGGAGATGTTGAATACGTTTGTAATCATGATGCTGTCGCGCTTTTCCCCAACGACTAATTCTTCCGCGAGTGAGGTAATGAAAACCCCAAGCTGCTGTGCCTAGAACAACTCCGGTCATTATTGCCCCCAGCGGTTCGACATAGATCAAAAGACTGAATACACCAAATAATACTAGCACTTCGGTAAACAACAACAAACCTGGCATGATTGCCTTGTTCGTAAAAAGGCCCACTTCACCGATGATATTTTGCAACAATTGCGAAGAGTTGTGTTGGAGGTGAAACATATAGGCCTGGCGAAGATAGATAGAAAATAGGCGCTGCGAAAGTTGCGCCTGCACCCCAAAGGTAAATCGTGCCTGCTGCCAGGCAAGTAGGGCTAAAAATAGCGTTTTTATGAGATACAACCCCATCAACACCAACATGGCACCGATGATAAGATTTTTTTGACTAGGGTTGCCCATTGTTTGCAGCATCGGCTGGAATACTGGATAGTTAGTTGCTAAATCACCTTGCATGAGCAACGCGATCAAAGGGAGCACCACCCCCACCCCAATTGTCTCTAACACCATACCAATAAGCATCAACCCGAACAAACTTATTGCGCTGCGACGTTCAGAGGGTATAAGTAGATCCAAAATCTTACGAGCGATTTCTGGTTTTTTTGTGAGAACCATTTTCAAACTCTCATTTCCGGCACGCTACTAAATGTAGCCGTGCGCCCCACAGAATAGTAAGTCCAGCCTTCAGCTTGAAGCTTATGTGGCTGATACAAGTTTCGCCCGTCGACAATTACTTTGCTGCGCATACACGTCGCCATTTTGGCAAAGTTAGGAACTCGAAACTGCTGCCACTCGGTGCAAATAACCAGTGCATCTGCACTCTGCAATGCGCCATACTTGTCGCCAAACAGGATTAAACCAGCACGCTTACCATAGAGTCGCTTTGCCTCTTCCATGGCTACCGGATCATACGCCTGAACGATGGCTCCAGATTGCCAAAGTGCATCCATCAGGATGCGACTCGGTGCCTCGCGCATGTCATTGGTATTGGGTTTGAAAGCCAACCCCCAGACAGCAATGTTCTTGCCGACCATATTTGCTTCGCCCCCAAAATGCGCCACTAGCTTGGAAAATAGTTTGGTCTTCTGAACATCATTAATCGACTCTACTGCCTGCAGCAATTTTGCGTTGTAGCCAACCTGCTGTGCTGCATGTGCTAGCGCCTTGACATCTTTTGGGAAACAACTGCCACCATAGCCGCAACCGGGGTAAATAAAGTGATAGCCAATACGTGGGTCTGCGCCGATGCCTTTGCGCACCTCCTCGATATCTGCCCCCAGTCGTTCGGCCAGGCTGGCCATTTCATTCATAAAGCTAATTTTAGTTGCCAGCATTGCGTTTGCGGCATATTTGGTCAGCTCTGCGCTACGCACGTCCATAAAGATAGTTCGCTCATGGTTGCGATTGAAGGACTCATAAAGTTTGCGGATCAAGGCGCGAGCACGCTCACTTTTGGTACCGATAATGATGCGATCAGGTTTGAGGAAATCGTTAATGGCAGCGCCCTCTTTTAGGAATTCAGGATTTGAGACAACATCGAACGAAATCTTCACGCCGCGGTCAGTCAGCACCTGCGACACTAGGGCCTGTGTCTTGTCGGCGGTTCCAACGGGCACTGTCGATTTATTGACGATGACTTTATAATCTTGCATGTTACTCGCGATGCTCTCGGCAACAGACAGAACATATTGCATGTCAGCAGAACCATCTTCATCCGAAGGGGTGCCCACGGCAATGAACTGCACTTGTCCATGTTGTACGGCATGAGCAGTATCAGTGGTGAAGTGCAGACGCCCTTCCAAAACGTTGCGCCCTACCAACTCTTCAAGGCCCGGCTCCCAGATGGGGAGAATACTGAGCTTGAGCTTTTCAATTTTAATGGGATCCACATCCATGCAAAGCACGTTGTGACCCGCCTCAGCCAGGCAAGCACCTGTGACTAAGCCTACATAACCAGTACCAAAAATAGAAAGATTCATAAGGGTCGATTCAAACCTTGTAGTAATTGAGATACCAGTCCACAAACCGAGCCACACCATGCGATAAAACTGTGTTAGGTTTGAAGCCCACCCATGCGTTCAATTCATCAGTATTGGCTAACGTGGCTGGAACATCTCCTGGTTGCATGGGCAAGTAATTTTTCTTCGCAGTTTTGCCTAATGCGTTTTCCAGTGCAATAATATATTCCATCAATTGAATTTTCTGGTTATTGCCAATGTTGAATACTCGGTAAGGCGCGTTGCTTGTTGCGGGATCCGGATTGGCTGGGTCAAACTGCAGGTTGGGTTCAGCAGGCTTGTCGATGACACGGATAAGGCCTTCCACAATGTCGTCAATATAGGTGAAATCTCGCACCATCTTGCCGTGGTTGAACACGTCAATCGGCTTGCCTTCCAGTATGGCTTTTGTGAAAAGGAATAACGCCATATCTGGTCGCCCCCAAGGGCCGTACACCGTGAAGAAACGCAAGCCTGTAGTAGGTAAGCGAAACAAGTGGCTGTAGGTATGCGCCATGAGCTCATTGGCTTTTTTGGTAGCCGCATAAAGACTGACCGGGTGATCGATGTTATCATGCTCACTAAAGGGAAGCTTAGTGTTACCACCATAGACGCTGGAACTGCTAGCATAGGCCAGATGCTCAATGCCGTTGTGACGACAGCCCTCCAAAATATTGGTGAAGCCTTGCAAGTTTGCGTTAATATATGCATGCGGATTGGTTAGCGAATAGCGCACCCCAGCCTGAGCTGATAGGTGGATTACACGCTGAGGCTTTTCTTGAGCAAATAGTTCAGCCATGCCTTGCTGGTCAGCCACGTCCAGTTTATGGAAGATGAAGTTGGGGTGGCTGGTGAGGCGCGCCAGGCGAGCTTCTTTCAGAGTGACGTCGTAATAGTCGTTTAGATCATCAACGCCCACCACCTTGTCGCCCCGCGCCAACAAGCGAAGGCTGGTATGCATACCAATGAAGCCAGCCGCGCCGGTGACAAAGTAGGAGTGTGGTTCGCTAAGTTGGTGTCTTAGGGGTTGATCATAATTAGTCATGATAATACTCACAGGCGCCACAAGCGTGCGCCTGTGGCTTTAATGGCTTCGGGCAAATAGGCAGATTTGATGTCGATGAACACGCCGCCATATTTCAATGGAGCCAAAAGGCTGGCCACGGAATTGGTGGTGTATTCCTTATGTGACACAGCAGCGACGATGGCGTCGACGTTCTGAGGCAACTGGCTCCACTCGCTGAGCATAATGCCATATTCATTTAGCGCCTGATCAGGCTCGGCCAGGGAGTCATGAACGTGCACTTCACAGCCAAATTCCTGCAGCTCTTTGACCAGATCGGCCACCTTGCTGTTGCGCAAGTCGGAGCAGTTTTCCTTAAATGTAAGGCCCAGCACGATAACTTTGGCACCCTTTATATTGGTGCCACTAACAATCATTTGTTTGATAGTTTGCTGAGCTACGAAGGCGGCCATGCCATTGTTGATACGGCGACCAGCCAGAATGACTTGCGGATGGTGACCCAGCATTTCGGCTTTATGGCTCAGGTAATACGGATCCACGCCAATACAGTGGCCACCCACCAACCCAGGGCGGAAGGGCAAAAAATTCCACTTGGTACCAGCTGCCTCGAGTACTTCCAGAGTGTCTATACCCACGAGCTCGAAGATGATTGCCAACTCGTTCATTAAGGCGATGTTGAGGTCGCGCTGAGTATTTTCAATCACCTTAGCAGCTTCAGCCACCTTGATGCTGCTTGCCTTATAGATCCCTGCGGTAATTATGCTGCCATACACTTCAGCTACCTTATCAAGGGTGGCCGGGGTATCACCAGATACCACTTTAACAATCTTGGTAACGGTGCGCTTTGTGTCACCAGGATTGATGCGCTCGGGGCTGTACCCCACCGAGAAGTCCTGCTTCCACTTGAGGCCAGAGTGCTTTTCCAGAATAGGAATGCACACCTCTTCGGTTGCACCAGGGTAAACAGTGGACTCATACACCACTATGGCACCGCGCTTCATATGCTTACCCACAGTTTCACTGCACTTGATCAAGGACGAGAAGTCGGGCTGATGCGATGAACTCACCGGGGTAGGCGTCGTTATAATAAAAATGTTTGAGTCAGCCAGTACTTCTTCATCTAAAGTAATTATTAAGCCCCTATCAACCGCGAAATTCATTGATTTATCTGAAACTTCCATTGTGACATCATGCCCATTTTTAAGCTCCTCAATGCGTGATTCACTAATGTCAAAGCCTACTACTGGGTAATGCTTAGTAAACTCGACCGCAAGTGGAAGGCCAACGTAACCGAGACCAATGATAGCTATTTTATTTTTCATTTTGATATTCACACGACATAATAACACCCCTAATTTTTATTATATAAGAACTATTTAATCGATTTTATCGATTTCTGTAACGAAACTTTCTTCTGTGTTGTAACCTAATTCGTATTGCTTTTAGTTGGTTCTATTATATAAACGCCATCATTACTTATACGATTTTATACATAGGTAATTACTTCTCGTATTTTTTTCATTATAATCAGGTGTATTAGGGGTAATATTTACTTAGATATAGAAAATTAAAAGACAGACAGGCTACCGCAGTATAATGCAAAAATATCTTCATGATAACAGGCCTTTATAGAATGTTTCTACCATAATTTTTTTTGGTGTTCAACAAATGAACATACTTTAATTATATAGAGATTTTACCTTTTTATTTATTAATAGTTTAATCACTAAAATTGTAAAATTATGTTCATTTAAAACTCTCCAAATACCAATTATAAGTTTTTGTAAGGCCTTCTTTCAGACTTACACTATACTTCCAACCCATATCTGATAGACGGGATACATTAATTAATTTTCTTGGAGCGCCATCAGGCTTGGTTGTATCAAAAGTCAACCTGCCTTCATACCCAATTACCTGCTTCATGGTATCTGCCATTTCTCTAATAGTTATATCTTTTCCTGTACCAACATTAATATGCGATATCATTGGCTGGGTATTGGCTACATAAGACTGCTCATCTAGCTCTAATACAAATAAGGATGCTTGCGCCATATCATCTACATATAAAAACTCGCGCATAGCATTACCTGAACCCCATACAACTACTTCAGAATCATTATCAACCTTTGCCTGATGGAACCTTTGCATTAGTGCTGGGATAACATGTGAGCTCTTTGGATCAAAATTATCATTAATACCATATAGGCTAGTTGGCATGACTGATCTAAAATCAACTCCGTATTGACGATTGTATGACTCACATAGTTTAATACCTGCAATCTTTGCTAGTGCATAAGGTTCATTAGTTGGCTCTAGAACACCGGTAAGTATTGCATCTTCACGCATAGGTTGTTCAACTGCTCTAGGATAAATACAAGTACTACCTAAAAATAGTAATCGTTTAACCTTACTCTCATAAGCCGAATTAATAACATTAGCCTCTATCATCATATTTTGATAAATAAAGTCTGCAGGATAAGTGTTATTAGCATTAATACCGCCCACTTTGGCAGCAGCTAAGATAACGTAGTCAGGGCTTTCTTGGGTGAAGAAGTTTTGTACTTGCGCTTGATTGGTAAGATCAAGCTCTTTATGCGTTCGCATTAAAAGATTAGTAAAACCTCTTGTTTCGAGTTGCCTGACAATCGCGGAACCTACTAAACCCCTATGTCCTGCAATGTAGACTTTATCATTAAGATTCATTTAATAATTTACTTGTGCTTAAACTACTCGTTAAAGTCTGGCGTTTTAAAACCATATTTTTTTACTAAAGAGTCACGCTTAGCAATATTTATGTCATTTTCCATCATCTCATGAACCATCTCTTCAAAAGTAATTTTTGGCTCCCAGCCTAGTTTTTCTTTAGCTTTGGATGGGTCACCTAATAATGTTTCTACTTCAGTTGGACGGAAGTAACGTTTATCAACTGCTACAAGTAAATTGCCAGTTTCGCTATCATAACCTTTTTCATCCATACCTTCACCTTCCCAGCGGATAGTCTTACCTAAATAACTCCAGGCGAAATTGACAAAATCACGCACTGAAAACTGTTCGCCTGTGGCAATACAAAAATCATCCGGCTCATCTTGTTGAAGCATCAACCATTGCATCTCAACATAGTCTTTAGCATGACCCCAATCTCGCTTTGCATTCATATTACCTAGATAAACTATCTCTTGTAAACCTAGTGAGATACGTGCTAGTGCACGGGTAATTTTACGGGTAACAAATGTTTCACCACGTACGGGGGATTCATGATTAAACAAAATGCCATTACAAGCGAACATACCGTAGGCTTCACGATAGTTAACTGTAATCCAGTAAGCATAAAGCTTTGCAGCTGCGTATGGAGACCGTGGAAAGAATGGTGTAGTTTCTTTTTGCGGGATTTCCTGTACTTCGCCGTATAGCTCTGAAGTAGAGGCTTGATAATAGCGGGTTTTCTTCTCAAGGCCCAAGATACGAATAGCTTCTAGAATACGCAGCGCACCAAGGCCCACGGTATCGGCTGTGTATTCGGGAGTTTCAAATGAGACAGCAACGTGTGATTGGGCGCCCAGGTTGTAGATTTCATCAGGCTGGATTTGTTGAATAATGTTTACTAAGCTCATTGAATCAGACAGGTCACCATAATGAAGTATAAATTTACGCTCTGTTTCATGAGGGCCTTGGTAAAGATGATCAATACGATCTGTATTAAATGATGATGAGCGACGCTTAATTCCGTGCACCTCATAACTCTTATCTAATAAAAATTCTGCTAGGTAGGAACCATCTTGACCGGTTATACCAGTTATTAATGCTACTTTATTGTTTGTCATATGTAATTTTAAAATAATCCTTTACGTATTTATGTACTTGTTTACTTTCTAATAATTCATCAATAGTAAGCCATTGATATTCATTGTGTTGTTCGGTTGGTAAATTGAGTATTTCTTCTATTTCAATCTCATAAGCCAAATTAACATAGTGCGATGATACATTTTGATAAATACTATCATCATAAAAATGTTCGAATACACCTATAAATCTAAGCGGTAATTTTAACTCAATATTGAGTTCATTTTTAGCTATACGGATCATTGCATTATTAATTGTTTCGCTCTTATAAACTCTACCACCAATTGAAAAGAGGGAGTTTTTTGCAGGTTTATTTATACGCTTACCTAATAAGATTTTATTATCTTTTTTAACCAGCAGGTCAATTGAAATTAGTGGAGTTGAATTTATGACTGTTTCAAAGGTTTGATCATCTAGCATTATTCTTTAACCCTTCCATATATATCTTTAAACCTAACAATATCATCTTCACCTAAATAGGTACCACTTTGCACTTCAATAATTTCTAGTAGTTCGCTGGTTTGATTTTCTAGGGAGTGGGTAACGCCTACTGGAATGTAAGTAGACTCTCCTTTGTTAAGGGTGAATACTTGCTCTCCATTAGTGACGATTGCTATACCACTAACAACCACCCAATGTTCTGCGCGTTTTTTATGCATTTGTAATGAAAGCTTGGCACCAGGTTTAATACTTAATCTTTTTACTTGGAAGTGCTCACCTGATTCAATAGAATCATACCAGCCCCATGGGCGATAAACTTTGCGATGTGCGATACTCTCATAACGACCACTAGCTTGCAAAGATTCCACAATACTCTTTACCTCACTAGCTTTGTCTTGCGTGACAATAAAGGTCACATCAGGCGTGTTTATAATAATTAGGTTATCCACTCCAATGGCTGCTACCATATGGTAATCAGCATTAATGTAAGTGTTAGTAGTATTTTGAGTAATAACATCGCCTATGATGACGTTGCCTTGACTATCTTTTTTGCCAATATCATATAGCACTGACCAAGCGCCAATATCACTCCACTTTGCATCCAGTGGAACAACCATAACATTGTTGGATTTTTCCATAAGAGCATAATCGATGGAGTCTGATGCAGATGATTCAAAAGCTTGCTTTTCTAGGCGAATAAAATCTAAGTCTTGTACGGCATTATTAACAGCATTATTAACTGATACAACAATATTAGGTGCATGTATTGTGAGTTCATTAATTAAGCTGCGTGCCTGGAACATAAACATGCCGGAATTCCATAGATATCTGCCCTGCTGTAAATAATATTCTGCAGTTTTTAGATCTGGTTTTTCAACAAACTCTTCAACCCTGTGAGCTCCATTGTTGTTATCTTGTGATGATCTAATATAGCCATAGGCAGTATTTGCATTGGTTGGCACAATGCCAAAAGTAGCAAGCTTCCCACTTTGTGTTTGTTGACTTGCTATTTTAATTGCTTTATGAAAAGCATCAACATCTTGAATAACATGATCGGCTGATAAAACTAGTAGCGTTGCATCCTCTGAATTTTTTAATGATTGCAATGCTGCTGCTGCTATTGCAGGGGCAGTGTTTCTTCCAACCGGCTCTAATAAGATTGTCGGGTTCTTAATGCCGATTTGCTTGCATTGTTCTGCGACCAAAAAACGATGATCTGCATTACAAATGATAATCGGATCTGTAAGATTGTCTAATCCATTAAGACGTAGGATGGTGTCTTGTAGCATGGTGTTATCACCCACCAGTGGTAAATATTGCTTAGGATATTCTTTGCGAGATAATGGCCAAAGGCGTTTACCGGAACCGCCTGAAAGGATAACTGGGATTACTTGCATTACAAATCAAAAATTAAGGATTCAGTAAACATCATTTTTCAATTGGTTAATATTGATAAGTTTTAGTCTGGACTCATTAAAGATGATAATGACTAGTATCACCTTTCATTATCCATCTTTTCGGATTCAAGTTGTAGCGCATTAATCTCTTTTTTTAGTGCTTCATATTCAATAAGCTTTCTTTTAAGAAAGGAAAAAGTTAGCCTTGACTTCTCTTCGATTCCGCCAGGGGTAAGGAGGTACGTATAGCCCATTTTATTTGGATTATGAGTAAAGTTTGTTAGTTTTATTAATCCCTTCTCAGTCAGTTTTTTTATGCAGTAGTTTACCTTGCCCAGGCTCACACCCATGTCCCTAGAGAGCTCTCTTTGGGTGAACTGAGGGTTTGACTCTAGCTTACGAAGTAGATCAAGACGTATATCTTGGTTATTCATTATGGTAGGAAAAAATAAAGGGGTAAATATTAGTCATGCTACCGCCACATTTTGCAAGTGTATTTGCAAAAAAAATCGTGAAAAAAACCTATTCTATCACCTATATTGGTTCATGTTCAACAATTGAACAATTGAACAATTATAATTATCTTCCCAGCATAAGGTAATCTTAAAATATATCGGTGAGTAAGTTTTATGGCTAGTGCTTTTTTTTGTTTCTTAGTTATGCTCTATAATGAAACATAGTTTTTATGCAGGAAGTTACCTAATAATGCTAGCTTTAATCTATAAAATTTATTCTTTTACTTTTGATATAAGCTTTATTGTTGGAGACTCTTATCACAATGTATAGCTCTTAATTTTGATCAACCTATGAATATTATCTGCATGAAATGGGGCAGTAAATTCTCTCCAGAATATGTAAACCG
>Ga0075444_10000204_pt1 | contig 34131 bp, 30 predicted proteins | sample CoawatmetaG01DNA_FD_76836 | JGI IMG/M metagenome (GOLD analysis project Ga0075444, IMG submission 76836) | Marine microbial communities from the West Antarctic Peninsula - Coastal water metaG017-DNA | ecosystem: Environmental > Aquatic > Marine > Coastal | place: Atlantic Ocean: West Antarctic... | reverse complement strand
CCTTCTGACCCAGTAAGCATAATTTTAGCTGGGGATAGTCAGCCTAATGTATATGCAATTAGAGATGTGCTTAAAGTATTAGATGCAGTAGCAAATGACACAAATTTAAAAGCTGTATATCTCGATGTCGATAACTTATCTATGGGAGGTCAAGTTTTTTCTCTTGCTATAGCAGATGCTATTAAAAATATTGTTGATAATGATATTCGTGTAATTGCTTATACAGATGGTTTAGTTACTAGTGATTACTTGGTAGCTTCTCAAGCTACTGAATTATATCTAAATACAAATAGCTACACTGGCATAGATACTTCTGGTTTTTCTAGAAAGCGAGAATATATGCAAGAATTTTATAACAATATAAAAATTGATTATGAGATATTTTCTGCAGGAGATTTTAAATCTGGTCCAGAGCCTTATACAAGAAATGATATGTCAGAAAATGACAAAATAGCATGGAATGCTTTTGCTAATCCTTTGTGGGATACATACAAGCAAAAAATGGAAAGTGGAAGAAATCTTGAACCAGGTACTATTCAATCCTATGGAGATAATTTTGATATTTTAGCTAAAGATGAAAAAGGAGATATGACAAGAGTTGCTCTTAATCTTGGATTAGTTGATGGGCTAATGAAACATGAAGAAATAAGAGATTATATGATTGAAGAATTTGGAAGTGAGGATAAAAATAAAGATAAATGGCCTGAAGGAATTTCATATGATGAATATCTATCCACGCTAGATTCAAGTTTTGATAAAGATGCTGAAGACATTATTGCAATTATAAATGTCGAAGGTGTAATTATGACTGGGCAAGAATCTCAAGGCACTGCTGGATCAGATTCTATTGTTGATAAAATCAATAAGGCAAAGAATGATAAAAATGTTAAGGCTATGATATTAAGAGTCAATAGCGGCGGCGGAGATGTCTATGCTTCTGAGCTTATTTTAAATGCATTAGACGATTTCAAATCAACTGATAGAAATGTATACACTTCTATGGGAAATGTTGCTGCATCAGGTGGGGTTTGGATTACTACAAACTCAACTGAAATCTGGGCTGAACCAAATACCCTAACAGGTTCAATTGGAGTCTATGCCGTAGTTCCTACATTAGGAAGAGCTTTAGATTGGGCAGGAATTAATGTTGATGGTGTAAGTTCTACAAAAATGGGTGAATGGGATCCTGCTGAGCCCATGCCTGATTATATGAAAGATCTATTTCAAGCTAATGTTGATGGCATCTATGACAACTTTGTATCTGTTGTTGCCAATAATAGAGACATGGAATATGAAGATGTTTTAAAAATTGCTGGTGGCAGAATTTGGGCTGGAAATAAAGCTCAAGAATTAGGTCTAGTTGATAAACTTGGAACTCTTAATGATGTAATAGCTCATGTAGCTGAGTCTAATGAGTTAGATAGCTTTAAGGTGAAGTACTATAAACGCGATCTAGAGCCTTGGGAGATATTTTTTGAAATTTCAAAGAATGCAAATATTAAACTTCCATTTAGCTCTTCAAGACAACTTCTACTCAAAGAACTTAATGCGTTTGATAGACTGATTACCCAAGATGGCAAGATAGCACCTATCTCATATTGTAGTGAGTGCGAATTAGCAGAATAGTTATGACTGACTCAAATAAATTTATATTTAAGCTTTTTTTGATTATGATTATTTCAGGTATTACTGCTCAATCCCTTTGGAATTACTTTATTTAAAGTAAATTTATAACAACTCTTTTATCAATGGGATCGTAATCTTTCTTTTCGATCCCATTGAGTGATCATCAATCTTTTTTATAAAATTTATTAAAGTTGCTAGATCTCGAGTATAGGTATTAAGTAAAAAATTAATTTCTTTTTCCTCGATAGGTATTCTTAGATTTGAAGCAACAGCTTTAATTGCATCGTTAAGCTGAGCATCTTGAACAGAACTTAATATATAACTAGTCATTTTTTTTAATCTAGAGAGCAGGTCTGGAAAGAAATTCTTCTCATCTTTTGAGCAGCTAAAAATTAACCTACAGCCTGATTCATTGCATCGATTAATAAGGTTAAAACAAGCCACCTCCCAATCTTTGTTGGCAGCAACAGCATCCAGATCATCTAAGCAGACTAAATTTAAAGATTCAAGACCGTCTAACAGCATTGGCTTCAGTTTAATTGCTTCAGCTAGAGGAATATAAGCTGTAGTAAAAGATGAGGAACTAAGATCATTGCACGCCGCCTGAAGAAGATAAGATTTACCTACACCCTTGCCCCCTAACAGAAAAATATCGCCCGCTTTATTATCTTGTATTGCAGCTACTACATTCTCGCAACTCTCTGCTATAAAAAATTTCTTAATAGAAGATTTCTTATCAATACTAAAAGGAAAAATTAATTGTTTAGGATTGTTCATGATGCCCTTTAATAGACTTGAACCATGCAGATGAATACACCAAGAGGCTCGATGTAGTAATTATTACAATAAGCCAGTCCAGCCAAAAAAGGTGAAGTTCAGTAGATAAGGATTGAAGAATTAATATCTGAGCAATATAAAAGATTTGAACACCAGTTGTTATCTTGCCAAGAATATTTGGACTGGGTGCATTATTAGTAATTAAACTCATATGCATAGCTGCACCTAGTAGAATTAATATATCTCTACTGATTAATATTATAAATACATATAAAGGTATAAAGTCATTAGCCCATAAAACAAAAATAGTCCCTATAACTAATAACTTATCAGCTACAGGATCTAAGATTTTTCCTAGCTCCGTATACCAATTCATCTTTCTAGCTAGAAACCCATCTAATGCATCTGTAAGAGAGGCTATAAGAAAATATATTAAAGCTAATAAATATTCACCAATATAGACTGAGTTTAAAATAGGATATACAAGCCCTATTCTAGCTATAGAAAGGAGGTTGGGTATAAAAATAAAGTACTGGCTCATAATTAATTATTCAATAAAACAAAAGTAACATTGTCATCGCTTTCAATCAATTGAAGATATGGATTTGCATTCACTTCTTTTTTAAATGATTCAGTGTCACCACTAATTTGTAAGGTATAAACTACTGATGTATCTACATAACTATTTATTTTAGTAGTTTTAATTGATATTAGTCGAGACATGGCTTCTTGAAGTTGTTTTAGCTCATTATAAGAATTAATATTATTAACAATTACTCGTATTGAGCTTTGTGAATTAGGGATTTTAAAAGCATAGAGATAGTCGTTAGCTAAAGTGTTTAGCTTTTTGCGTAATGTACTTAGAGTTAATTTTAGACTTGTAGCTTTATCAGAATTTATATCACCTGTTATTACCCATTTATTTATATAAGACTGAGAAATATTTAAATTAAGTTGATAGTCATATTCATAATTAGACAAAATAATATCTTCTTCAGAATCAAAAATAGTTAAGCTACTCAGCTCCTTAATATCATCTAGATCAAAAACCGGGAGCTCAAAAAAGATACCTCTTTGATTAGATACTTCGCTTAAAATTAACTTAATATCATGATCTATTAATTTACTTGAAGAGTTGTTTAAAATATATGGAGCATCATTTCCATCTTCAACTTTTACAAGCAGCATAATCGTAGGCCTGTTGTAACCAATGATAGGTATTTTTAAGGAATCAAGTTTTCCTAAAAGGCTTGTTTTATTAAATCTTGTAACTAAAAATGATTTTTCATTAAAATTAATTGGCTCATAACTTACTAAGAAATCTTTTTTTAACTTAACGGATGGAGCAATTTGTTTTATTGTAGATAGATCATTGGTGCCTGTTAATCGATAAATGAGATCATTAAATGATTTATTGATTGCTGCATCTACGTTTGAGACTTCACTCATAGGAGTGGTTATTTCAAAAAGTTTCTGAAATTCCTTCCCATAGGAGTAATTAGAAAAGATAATTACAAACGTAAGAATGAAATTGAATGATTGACTGCTAATTTTCTTCACATAGGTATTTTAAATGACAAAAGAAATTAAGAACAATGATCCTTATAAATTAGCTGGAGTTGATATCGAAGCTGGTAACTCACTTATTGATAAAATCAAGGCTGATGTTGGTGCTACACAAGGTCCTAATGTCTTAGGAAACATTGGTGGATTTGCAGGAATGTTTAAATTAGATGGCTCAGTTAAGAATCCTACTCTGGTTGCATGCACTGATGGCGTTGGCACAAAAGTGGCCTTAGCTCAAGAAAATAATAATCTCGACACCATTGGTCAAGACTTGGTAGCCATGTGTGTTAATGATCTTATAACCTGTGGTGCTGAACCTTTATTCTTTCTAGATTATTTTGCAACCTCTGCTCTTGATGTTGATCAAGCAGCTTTAATTATTAAAAGTATTGCTGCTGCCTGCAAAGATAGCGGCTGCGCCCTTTTAGGCGGCGAAACTGCTGAAATGCCTGGGCATTATGTTGGCAAAAATTTTGATCTTGCTGGTTTTTCAGTTGGCATAGTTGATGAAAGTAAAATTATAAATGGTTCAAATATTAAAAATAGTGACGCAATTATTGGAATAGAATCTAGCGGACCTCACTCAAATGGCTATTCGTTAATAAGAAAAATTATTGCTGAATCTTCAGCATCACAAGACGAAATTAATTCTATTGTAAGCATGGTATTAAAGCCTACTCATTTATACCCAGAACTTATAAAAGAAATTCTACAAACTATAAAAGTTAACGGTATGGCCCATATTACTGGTGGCGGGATTACTGAAAATATACCAAGAATAATTCCTACTGGATTAAATATTGATATCTTTAAAGATTCATGGGAAATGCCTGAGGCTTTTAAATGGCTTCAAGCTCAAGGAAGTATTTCTGATGGTGATATGTATAGGATATTTAATTGTGGCATTGGGATGACGTTAATTGTAGATCAATCGCTAAAACAAGAAGCTATGGACTGTGTTAAAAAATCTGGCTATGAAGTTTTTTATCTAGGTAATGTTCATGATAGAGACACAGACACACCAGTTACATATTTATAATAGTGTTTAAAATAATTGTATTAATATCTGGAAGTGGTTCAAACCTAGAGGCGATTATGCAGGCTTGTGAAGTTAGAGCAATTGATGGAAATGTCGTAGGCGTTATTAGTAATAATGCAGATGCTTTTGGTCTTGAGAGAGCTAAAAATTTTAATATTCCCTCAAAAGTAATTAATCATAATGACTATGATTCACGTGAAAGCTTTGATGCTGAATTAGTTACATCTATAAACAAATTTGAACCTAATCTTGTTGTTTTAGCTGGCTTTATGAGAATATTGTCGCCCGTTATGACATCAGCTTTTCAGGATATGATAATTAATATTCATCCCTCATTGTTACCAAAATACCCAGGACTTGATACTCATGAGCAGGTTATAGCAAATAAAGATACTCAACATGGTGTAACGGTTCATTCTGTTTCAGAAGAGCTTGATGCTGGCCCTATAGTAGCTCAGGCAAGGATATCAGTTAATGTGGATCAGAAACTTGATGAGCTGGTTGAAAGAATTCATAAAGCTGAGCATCTTTTATTTCCTAAAGTTATAAGTATGATAGCCTCAGGCGAACTTAATCTTAAAAAAACAGGCTTAGGCCAAGAAGTAATATATGAAAATTATGAAATTTAAAAAAATTCTAGTTCTAATATTAATACTCCCATTATTAGTTACAGCTAATGAGGTTCAAGATTATAAAGCTGAGTATCTTTTTGAGACTGAACAATTTTCAGTAACTGGAATTAGAGAACTTAAGACAGATGATAACAAAGCCTCTATTACCTTTGATGCTAAAACAAAAATTATAAAATTATTTTTTGAATCAACTTTTGACGTTATAAACAATCAGGTATTTTCAGAAAAATACTTAGTGACAATAAAAGCATTTTTAATAAAAAGAAAATATTTAATTAAATATGGAAAAGGTAATGGAGTTATTGAATCTTCAGGTCAAAATGAATGGGAAATTTCATATCAAAAAGATCTAAAAATTCTAGATCCACTAAATGCTCAAGTCCAAATGCGAATAAATGTTAAAAAAATGATTGATTCAAAAGATTACAGCCCTTTTGAGATAGCACTTCAGAATATTAGAGATGGTGACATAGAGATAAATACCTATAAATTTGCAAGAAATGATATATATGAATTTGATGGTCAATCCTATGAATCTGTTGTGATTGAAAGGATCAGAGAACAAGACTCAAGAGTTACTGAGTATTATTTAGTTCCAGAATTAGGCTTTCTTATTTTAGAAGTTATTGATAAAAAAGAGGCTGCTACTGAAAGACTTAAATTGCAAAAAATACTAAGTCTTGGGTAAAGTTACCCCAAGCTGTCCTTGGTATTTACCACCTCTATCCTTATAACTAGTTTCACAATCCTCATCTGACTCAAAGAAAATCATTTGTGCTACACCTTCGCCAGCATAAATTTTTGCAGGTAGATTAGTTGTATTTGAGAACTCCAAGGTGACATGCCCCTCCCACTCAGGTTCAAGTGGTGTCACATTAACTATGATTCCACATCTAGCATAAGTTGACTTACCTAAACAAATTGTTAGTACATTTCTTGGAATCTTAAAGTACTCAACAGTTCTAGCTAAAGCAAATGAGTTAGGTGGTATTACGCAAACATCTGATTGAATGTCTATAAAACTATTATCATCAAAATTCTTTGGATCAACTGTTACAGAATGTATATTTGTAAATACTTTAAATTCATTAGAGCACCTTACGTCGTATCCATAACTAGATACCCCATAGGAGATAAGCTTATTACCTTTCTCATCTACCCTCACTTGATTATCAGAAAAAGGTTCAATCATCTTTTCATTTAATGACATCTTTTTTATCCACTTATCTGATTTGATACTCATTTTATACCTCTGTCCTTCCTTGAATTGCTTGAGCAATTGTATTGCTATCGACATACTCTAATTCACCACCAATAGGAATGCCATAAGATATTCTAGATACTTTGATATCAGGAATGTGATCTTTAATATACATACCTGTAGCGTCACCTTCGACTGTAGAGCTTGTAGCAAGAATTAATTCTTCAATACCTTCTGATTCTATAATAATAAGAAGATCATCTATACCTAGCTCTTCTGGTCCTACTCCTTCAATAGGAGATAGTCTTCCAAGTAAAACAAAATATTTACCCTTATAGCCTCCGGTAGACTCAATTGCTAAAACATCTGATGGGGATTCAACTATACATATACTTTTATCATCTCTTGATAGATCGGAACAAACCCTACATAAATCATTGGATGTCAGCATTCTGCAACGTTTACATCGAGAAATATCTTCAACAGCTTCAAGTAAGGTAGAAGCCATTATTTTTGCACCTTGTTTATTTTTATCCAATAAGTAAAGGGCCATACGTTGAGCAGATTTTTTTCCAACACCTGGAAGTATTGTTAAAGCTTGGATTAAATCATTTAAGAGATCTTTAGTCATTTTAATCTAGGGGTTTGATTGATCCATCTTGAATCTTGCCATTAAATTTCTTCATAATATCCTGAATGCCAGCATCGTTAGTAATAGACGATTGAGCTGATGATTGTTTCACGTTATTCGCTTTAAGCTTAATACTTGATGGACTATTTTCGCATGATCCTTGTTCAAATTTAAGAGTAATTTTAACTTTAAAAAAGCTAGAACATTCATCTTGAAATTCAGTTAAAACACTTTGAGGAATTGAAGATTTATCTATATCTCCCTTTAATGTTATTGATGATCTCTCATGAGATGAAAATTCAAGATTACCAAATAAAGCTTCTGAAAATGCACTTAAATCCATTGAGAGATATGCCTTATTCCAGTCTTCATAGGACTGAACTGATATAGAGGACTCTTCTTGCTCAACCTTTGCTTCTTCGATTAATGGGGCTACAGGTGGTTGCTCAATAGTTTGAGCTTTTTCTTCTATAGGTTTATTTATTTTTATTGGTGGAGGTGATTCTATTTTATTATTTTTTTTTTCAATTCCTGAGGCCTCAATACCGGTCTCTGAAGGTTGCTTTAATGGATTAAAAGCCAGCATTCGAAGAAGGCATATCTCTAAAGCTTCTTTTGGGTTTGGGTGAACATGAAACATCGAATAAGCGTTTACGGTGATTTCATAAAGCAACTGGCAAAACTCGGGATCAATTATTGAAGCTAATTCTTTAATCTCGTCTGTATCACTATTATTGAGAACTTGCTCCAAAGAAACTTTATGAAGAATGGAAATAATACTTTGTAAAATATGATCGTACTCTGGATTAAGTTCAGCTATAGAATCAAGATGATGAAAAGCATTTTTACCATCCCCATTTATAACTGAATGCATCATTCCATATAAATATGAATGATCTATAGTTCCTAATAAAGATTTAACCTCATCTAAATTAATAGATCCTGCACCATGAGCAATAGCTTGATCAAGCAATGTAAGAGCATCTCTAACTGAGCCATTCGCACTATCTGCTATAAGTCCCAAGGCCTCATTATCATTAGGAACTTCTTCATTTTTTACTATGGAAGCTAAATGATCCTGAAGAATATTATGAGCTACTGTTTTTAGGTTTAATTGGAGACATCTTGATAGAACTGTCTTAGGAATCTTATCTGGATCTGTTGTAGCAAAAATAAAGACTACATGCTCTGGTGGCTCTTCAAGAGTTTTTAATAAGGCATTAAAACTTGCTCTTGAAAGCATATGAACTTCATCAATTAAATAAATTTTGTAAAGCCCGTTAGCGGGTTTGTATTGAACATTATCAATAAGCTCTCTCATGTCATCAACACCAGTTCTTGATGCTGCATCTATTTCCAGGAACTCTAAATGCCTTCCTACCTTTATCTCTTCACAAGCAGTGCATTTATCACATGGGGTGGTGACGGGGTTTTCTTCAGATTGGCAATTTAAGCACTTAGCCAAGATTCTAGCAATTGTTGTTTTTCCAACACCTCTTGTGCCAGCTAAAAGATACGCTTGATGAATTCTGTCTTGGGATATGCTGTTACTTAATGCTTGAACAACATGGTCTTGACCAACAACCTCTTCGAAGTTAGTTGGACGATATTTTCGAGCTAAAACCTGATAGGACATAGCGATAAATCATAACATGTCCGATCGCATAACTGATTCAATTTCTTTAAAAGTAAAGCCTCTATTTTGCATAAATGTTTTTTGCTTCATAGATTCTTTAAAATCAGCAGCTGGGCCATTTTTATATTTTTTTTTGAAGACATTTAGAGCCGATTCAATCCAGCCACCCTCTTCATCAATTGCTTCGCTAGCAATATATTCTTTTACCCCTTTAATACTTAATTCATAAGCAATTCTTTTAGGGCCAAATCCTTTTCTCTTCCTACTGCGGGTATACATTTCTGCAAACCTAGAGTCATTGATTAAGTTATTAAGAGTTAATTTTTCTATAACAGATTCTATAATCTCATCTGAATCAAATTTTCTTGATAATTTATCTTGAACTTCTTTAACTGAGTGTTCTCTTCTTGAAATAAGATCAAGAGCTTTGTTGTATATGTCTGAATAGAGGTTTTCGCTCATATATTTAAATGATCAAATGTGAAATTAAATACCTAAGTTATTTAATTACTTTTGCGAGGCAGCACTCTTGACTTGCCTCCAGATTTTACAATTTTTACAGCTTGCCCTGATTCAAAATTAAAATTACCAGCCTCTTGAATGATAGATATGTACCTACCTGAATCCTTAAGAATTAAAAGTTCTACGCCTTCCATTTTAGTAGCAGCACTCCCGATCTCAGCTCCAAGCCTGCTTCCAATTAAGGAGCCTAAGATTGCTCCAACTCCAGATTCAATTTCCTCATCGCTATTAGCAGAACCAACTGCTCCCCCAATAACTCCCCCAGTAAGAGCTCCAAGCTCTCTATTGCCTTCAATTGTAACCTTCGTAACTTCTTCTATAACTCCAAATACAACCGATTGAGCTCTTTGTGTTACTGATTTATCAACAACATCTGGTCTTAAAGAAGTTGTTGAGCATCCACTAATTACTGTAATTGCTATAAATAAAGATAAGATATATTTTTTCATTATTTTTCTTCCTCATAATCTAGATACTTATTAATACTCTCAATTGTATTTTTTGTAACTAGTTTTTTATTTAGTGTGTATTTTTTAAGAAGGTCTTCAGCGATGACATAGTAATTTCTTCCCTTAGAATTTCCACTTAAAAGTTTAACTTTAAAAATATTGTCTTGATAGAGGCCTTCTATTATTTCAACCTGATAGCCTCTTCTTAATTTTACTAAGTTTCTTGTATCCACCATAGAAAATTGATTCCAATCACTAAACTTTCTGCTTCTATAAGTTTCATATGCACTATTAGGCATAAGATAAAGTACTTCCCCACCAATGGACATGTTATTTCCAGTTCCAGAACCTAAGGTCCAGATGTCTCCAGAATTTACTAATTTTTCTTCTATTTCAGTTGAAAAATTCATCGCTGAAAAAACAATAAGGCTTGTTAATAGTATGTGTTTCATATTTGTATAGACTAACATAAGTTTGTTTAGTTCCTTTTTAAAATTTATAACTTCTTTATATTTTTCTACTTAGCCTTGAAATTCAATAAAAATACCATAAATAAGTAGTGTAGATGCCATTTGGGTCTACATATATAAATAAAAGCATGCCTTCGGGGTGCAAGAATAGTCGCTTAAAGGAGGACTAATTATGATACTTAAATTAACAGATCCGTTTTTCACAAATCGTGCATTGGGTTTTGAACCACTTCTGAATAGATTGCAAAGGATTTCAGAATCTTCTGAAAGATCAACCAACTATCCACCATATAACATCCACAGGGATGGAAATAATATAACCATTGAAATTGCAGTTGCTGGCCTCTCTAAAGATGAGCTAATAATTGAATTATCAGATGGAACTTTATCTGTAAGCCATGAAGGCCCTAAAGCCGAAGTGGTTAATGATAATAGTAAGGTTGTTTATCAAGGAATAGCTCAAAGAGCGTTTAAGCAACAATTTACATTAGCTGAAGATATAGCTGTAAATGGAGCTGATCTTATTAATGGCTTACTAACTATTAATTTAGAAAAAATTATTCCTGATGAGAAAAAACCAAGAACTATTGAAATAAAAACACCAAAAAAAATTCTTGGTAGTAAATAGTTTTAATTAAAAATATTAGTATGGGGTGTGTATGCACCCCTTTTTTTTATAGACTCAGGTAACATGTATTTATGAAATTAAAGACCTTATTCATTTCGAGTTTTTTCCTAAGCAGCATAGTTTTTGCTGCACCTATAGAAACTGGTCACGCTGAAGTTTCTATCATTAAAAGTGAGCAATCAGCTGATACTTCGATTATACATCTAGGTATTAAAATGGATATGCAACCCGGGTGGCATACCTACTGGATAAATCCAGGTGATTCTGGTGGCGCCATTGATATTAAATGGACTCTGCCAAAGGGTAATACTGTAAGTGAAGTTTCTTATCCAACACCTCATAAAATTCCATATCCGCCATTGATGACATTTGGTTATGAGGATCATGTAATCTTTCCAGTAACTTTATCTGTAAATAATCTAGATCAAGACATTCCCATAACAGCAAAAATTGATTTTCTTATTTGTGCTGATGTTTGTATTCCAGAAACAGCTTTAATTCAAACCTCACTAAATACGATTAATAATAATAATGAATTAGATGAATGGATGGATAAAGTTCCTTCAGTTCTTTTACCAAATATAGCTTCGATTAATGGAACCAACCTTGAATTAAGATTCTCTTTTAATGAAATTATTAAAGATATTTACTTCTTTCCAACGGATGAGAATATTTTTATCTACAATTCCGATCAAGAGTTCGTAAAAGAAGAAAATAATTGGCTTTTAAAAATTCCTCTTATTGGAGATGTACCCAATAATGTAGATGGTATTTTAGTTATAAATGATGAATCTTTTATTATTAAAGCTGCATTACAAGAATCATCCCTTTCAACTTTAGAATCTATTTCTGTATGGCAGGCACTAATCTTTGCATTTATAGGCGGGTTAATTTTAAATATAATGCCTTGCGTCTTCCCGATCATATCTTTGAAAGCCCTAAGCTTCGTTTCTATGGGTGGAGGTTCATCTAAAAAAGTAAGATTGCATGCTTTAAATTTCTGCTTCGGAGTAATAATTTCATTTCTAACTATTGCTACGGCCATTCTTTTATTACAAAAAGGTGGAACTATGGTTGGTTGGGGATTTCAGCTCCAGTCTCCCTTAATTGTGGCTTTCTTGGCTATCCTTATGTTTGTTATAGGCCTGGTGTTATTAATGGATATAAATATCGGTACTTCATTAACTAGACTGGGTGCTGTTGGGCATAATGACACGTCTTACCTAGGGTCATTTATGACTGGTGTTTTAGCTGTAATAGTTGCATCTCCTTGTACTGCTCCTTTTATGGGTGCAGCTATTGGATATGCCTTAATTCAACCATCAGGAATCACTCTGCCCATATTTCTATCACTAGGAATTGGATTTTCTGCACCTTATTTACTTCTAGCTATATTTCCTAGCCTTATAACTAAAATGCCTAGGCCTGGTGAATGGATGAATACATTAAAAGAATTTTTTGCATTCCCAATGTTTGCTACTTCTTTATGGCTTTTATGGGTGTTTAGTTTTCAAACAAGTGCAGATAGTTTGATATCTCTTTTGATAACTATCTTATTAGTTTCTGTTGTATTTTGGATATCTACCAAAAGCTCTTCAAGAAATATAAAGGTTATAAGCTTATTAGGTGCTTTGATTATTGTAATGCTGCAATTAGGAGCAATTAAAGCATTAGAGGCTAATACTGAACAAAGTAATTTAATAGAAAATTCTAGCACTAGTTCTGAATCATGGAATATTGATATTGAAAATGAGCTTAAAGATTTGGATCAAGCTTATTTAATTAATTTTACTGCAGCATGGTGTATTACCTGTCAGGCAAATGACAAGCTAGCACTTTCAAGACCAGCAGTTAAGCAGTATCTTGAAGATAATAATATTAAATATATTAAGGCTGATTGGACTAATCGAGACAATGATATTTTACAAGTGCTTACAAGCTATGGAAGAACTGGGGTGCCCTTATATCTATACTGGAAGCCTGGTCTGGATAAAACAATAATTTTGCCTGCAGTTTTAACTGAAGACCTCTTAATCAGCTCACTATAATTTTTTTAAATAAAGTAGCATTTTTAATCAGCATAAATTAATATAATTGATCTAAATTAGTACTTTCAGAGGTAATTAGTTATGGGAAATGCACCATTTGTTTTATTTGGAACCATTCATTTATTTTCACTTGCTCTTATTTTTTTAATAGTTATTGGCCTCCCTTACGCTGCCAATAGGTCAAGTGATGCTAAAAAAGATTTTATAACGAAGGCTATAGCGTTTCTTCTTCTGTTTCATGCAGTTGCTAGCCCCTACCAACAATTATTTATTTTAGAAAATCCATATCATTGGAAAGAGGTTCTGCCTTTTCATATGTGTGATTTCTCAGAGATTATTCTTGCCTGGTTCTTGCTGGGTGGCCCAAAGATACTTTTTAACATAGCCTACTTCTGGGGTATTGCTGGAGCAACTATGGCTCTGCTTACACCTGATGTGACTGTTGGAGGAGATCTAGATTATATTTTATTCTTTGCAGGTCACGGAGTCATTGTTATTGGAGTTTTTTATGCCATCCTTACTTTGGGCAATCTACCCACTCTTAAAGATACACATCAAGTTATTCTAATAACCATATTTGCTCTACTTCCAATAATATATGCCATTAATGTGATATTAGGTGACTTTGCGCCCTATGGAATTGATCCAGGTGGCGTAACTAACTATTGGTACCTAATGGCTAAACCGGATGGAGATAGTCTTTTAAATCTATTTCCTCCGCCTCCTGGTCATATACTGCCGTCATTACTGATAACAGTATGTTTATTTTATTTAATCTATCTTCCAATTGGAATTAAGAATAAATTAAACAATAGGTAGTCGATGTCACAAGTTAATCTTGATGATGTTAAAAGCGCTCACTCAAGGATTAAAACATATCTTGCTGACACAGAAATAGTCTCAAGCGAATCCTTAGATAATGCAATGAATGCTGAGATATATTTCAAACCTGAGCAGCTTCAAAGAACAGGCTCTTTTAAGTTTCGAGGAGCTATGTCAGCAATGACCTTGCTTAACAAAGACCAATTAAAAAGTGGCGTTATAGCATTCTCATCAGGTAATCATGCACAAGGTGTTGCTTGTGCTGCAAAAATATTAAAAACATCGTCTGTCATTGTTATGCCAAGTGATGCGCCTGACATAAAAATTAAAAATACTAAATCTTATGGTGCTAAAGTCATTTTTTATGATCGTCAAAAAGATAGTAGAGAAGAGATTGGAGAAACTATAGCTTTAAAAGAAAATAGGACATTAATAAAGCCATTTGATTCATCTCAAGTTATAGCTGGACAAGGTACCGCGGCACTGGAAGCAGTAAAATCTATTGAGTTGCAAGATAAGCATTTCGATGCGGCTATAGTGTGTGCAAGTGGAGGCGGATTAACTGCTGGAACTAGTATTGTTTTAAAGGATCATAATCCTAATTGTGATTTATATACAGCTGAGCCATCGGCCTGGAATGACCATGAATTATCTTTTCAGGCAAATAAAAGAATATTTATAAAAAATGGTCAACATGGAATCTGTGATGCTCTAGAGTCTCCCTTTCCTGGGGAGATAACTTTTGAGATTAATAATAACAATAATGTAAAAGGTCTATCAGTTGATGATGAGGCGATTATTGCAGCTATGAAATTTGCATATCAAGAATTTAATTATATTCTTGAGCCATCTGGAGCTATCGCATTAGCATGCCTTATGAGCTCAAGAGCAACTTTTGAAGGTAAGAAAGTCTTAATTTTGCTTTCTGGTGGTAATATTTCTAATAAGAAATTTCACGAATATATATCGACTTAATAGGTCTCTAACTTTGCTATATAGCCCTAAATAGCCTTAAAATGGCATATCAATTTATTGAAAAATGATTATGGATAGTTTTATTAATTTATTAAGTGATGTTTGGAACAGAGGATTCTATGGAGTAAACCTCTCAGATATTATTATTTCATTTATAGTTTTACTGACAGCATTATTATTAAGAGGCTTTATTATAGCCACGGTACTTAATGCTATTGGCCGTCTTGCCGCCAAGACTGAGTCAAAAGTTGATGATGAGATTTTATCTGCTTTGGAGAAGCCGCTTGGCCTAGTCCCTGTGACTATTGCTCTTTATATTATTACCCTTATTATTCCCATATCTGGCGTTGTTGGAGATTCTGCAACAAATATTGTAAAAGCTTTTGTTGTGTATACAATTTTTAGCGTCTTGGCCAATAGCATCAAACCAATCTTTGAAGCCTTGTCTACTAGCTCATGGCTTACAGCTTCTATGCAGATGTGGCTTGAAAGAGCTTCAAGAGCTATAGTCTGGATTATAGGTCTTGGTGTTATTTTAGATATCTTTGGAATTCAGATTGGTCCTTTAGTAGCTGGTCTAGGATTATTCTCTGTTGCCGTTGCGCTTGGTGCACAAGATTTCTTTAAAAATTTAATAGCTGGTATTTTAATTATTGGAGAAAATAGATTTCAACCCGGGGATAGAATTCAAGTCAGCGGTAAATTACATGGCATGGTCGATACTATTGGCTTCCGCTCTACAGTAATAAGACAGTTTGATACATCTCCTATGATTATTCCTAATAAAGATTTATCAGATGTAATAGTAATTAATCATGCAGGCATAACCAATAGAAGATTGGATTGGAAAATTAATTTAGTCTACTCAACAAGCGTTGAGCAATTAGAAGCTATTAGATCTGAAATTAAAGATCATATTATTAAAAGTGATGATTTTGCTTCAGATGGAGATCTGGATCCTGTCATAAGAGTCATTGAACTTGGATCAAGCTCAATTGATATGATGATTGTTTGTTATTCTGACCCTTGCAGCTTTGCAGACTTTTGCAACACAAAGGAATCGTTAATTTTTAATATTATGAAAATAGTTAAAAGAAATAATTCTGAATTCGCCTTCCCTTCAACATCACTTTATCTTGAGAGCATGCCGGAAAATTCATAATATTTGATGAACGATCAACTTATACTTTCTCTAACTCTTGTTACCCTTTTAGGATTCTTTATTTGGGGTAAATTTAGATATGATGCTATCTCCATGGGAGCCTTGGTTGTTCTTGTTGTACTTGGAGTAATACCCTCTTCTGAAGCATTTCTGGGCTTTGCGCATCCAGCAGTAGTTACGGTTGCATTAGTATTAATCATAAGCCAAGGTTTAAAAAATTCAGGATTAACTGGTTTGGTAGGTAAGCTTATTGGGGGAAGAAAATTTACTGAATTTCAATTTCTGGTCTCACTTCTATTTATAGCTGCATTTTTATCATCATTTATAAATAATATTGGTGCTTTAGCTATCCTGCTTCCTATAACCTTAAATATTTGTCAGCGTCTTGAATGGCATCCTGCTAAATTTTTAATGCCACTATCTTTTGCATGTATTTTAGGTGGCATGAATACAGCTATTGGTACGCCACCAAATATAATAATTTCAGAGTACAAAGCATCCATTAGTTCAATGGGATTTAACTTCTTTGATTTTTCTTATGTAGGTTTAGTTATTACTTTATTAAGTCTTGTCTTCTTATGCATACTTGGAACTAAACTTATTCAATTAAGAGATCTTAAAGGGTCAGGTTCAAGTCTTATTAATCTAAAAGGTTATCTGTTTGAAGTCTGTATTAGTGATACAAGTGAGCTTATTGGTAAAACCTTATCTGCGTTCAAAAAATTAGCTGGTGAAGATGTGGAAATCATAGGCGTGGTTAATGAAAGAGGTGCAGTTAGTAAAGTTAAAAATAATACTCAAATTAAATCAGGGCAGATTTTAGTTATCAAAAGTCCTCCTGATGAGATAGGGGTTTTATTGGATAGGTTTAATCTAACAATCCCGAAGGAACTTCATTCTTTTGATGATGATGATTTGGAAGAAATTGAAGCCATGATCGTGCCAGGCTCAAGATTAATTGGAAGAAAATATGATTTCTTTCTAAAACTAGCATATGAAGAATTAAACTTATTAGGCTTATGGAGAAAGGGAGCTAAATACAGAACAAGACTAACAAGAGAAACATTCAAATCAGGAGATGTCCTTTTACTGGGCGTAAGAGATTTAGATGAAGAAGATGTTACAAATAAAATAAAACATCTCGGTCTTATGCCTTTGCGTCAAAGAGAACTTCAGACTATACCTAGTAGAAGTAGACTTCTAAAAGGCCTCATTTTCTTTACCGCCGCAATATGTTTGGTTGCCTTTAATATTCTCCCGACGGCAGCAGCATTTCTTCTATGTGTTTTAGGCTTTGCTCGTATAAAAATAATTGATAGTAATTTTTATAGAGATATAGATTGGCCAATAGTGATAATGTTGGCAGCAATGATTCCAGTTGGAACCGCTCTTCAAACAACAGGCTTAACTGATGTTATATCTTCTAGTATATCCGGATTAGCTGGTGATTTAAGTCAATTCTGGCTGCTCTTTACGATATTAATCGTAACAATGGCAACAACAGATATAATTAATAATGCCGCTACTGCTGTAATAATGGCACCTATATCAGCTGGAATAGCTATAGAACTTGGTTATCCAATAGAAGCCTTCTTGATGGTTGTAGCTGTTGGGGCTAGTTGCGCATTCCTTACGCCAATAGGGCATCAATGTAATACTGTTGTCATGGGTCCAGGAAACTATAAATTTACTGATTACTGGAGATTAGGTCTTCCTCTGGATTTACTTATCATCACAGTATCGATACCCATGATTCTATTTGTCTGGACTTAATTCCTAGACCTGCATTTTATAAATTTAGGTATATAAATACCATCCTTGAACTAGCTTCTTGATACATATAGTTAATATTTGTATAAAGTTATTATAATATCTATTGATAATTGATTATAAGTATTTATAATAAAGCCAATTATTGATATCAGGAGCACCTAATGATTACAAATGTTCAAGAAGCAACCGCAGAAGAAACTCGTGAATGGTTAGAAAATGATTATTTTATGGCTATGAAATTTGATCCATTGGTATTATTTGTTGTTATTCCTGCTGTTATACAGATAGTAGTTATGGCATTCATGCTTATTTCTATGTATGTAAACGGCATTTTTTTTGGTTAGATTATTTAAATTACTTTTGGGTCTAGGTGGCGCTGAAACCGACTTTACCCCCTCTCCTCTTAGAATTCTCGCGATTGCGATTCTATTAGGGTTTTGTTTTCTTGCAATCGTTACAACCTTAATTATTATTACAGGATTATTATTATGAAAAAATTACTACTATTAACATTACTCTCCATTAACTTTAATGCTTTCGCTGTCGACTATACAGTCAAGATGTTAAATCAGGGTACTGGTGGCGTTATGATTTTTGAGCCAGCTGTATTAAAAATTAATAAGGGTGATACAGTTAATTTTGTTGCAACTGATGCAGCTCATAACTCAGCCTCTCTTCCAGGCATGATTCCAGCTGAAGCAGAAACATGGAGTAGCGAACTTAGTAAGGATATAAGTGTTACTTTTGATGTAGAGGGTCTTTATGCTTATCAATGCACTCCTCATTCTGTTATGGCAATGGTTGGAGTGATTCAAGTTGGAGAAAATCTAACTAATTTAAATGAAGTATTGTCTCAAGCTGAAAGTATGAAAGGTATGTTTGTAATGAATAAAGAAAGATTAATTGACTACATTTCGCAACTATAGATCTTTAAAAAATTGGTAGACCCGAATGGACTCGAACCATCGACCTCCGCAATGTCAATGCGGCGCTCTAACCAAAACTGAGCTACGGGTCTATAAATAGTTTTTGCATTATACAGACATTTTCTAACCTTTCTTATTTAGAGTTTTTAAATTATTTTGAATAGTATAGAATCTAAGAATGTTGATAGATTTTAAACATCTGAGTAAAGCAAAAATTGGCTATATTCCCCACGCTTTAAGAGTTTCTATTGTAAGTTTTAAATTAATACTAATTGGTATAGCAGGCTTGATTCATGCCTTAATGCCTGTAATTTTTTTAGAAACGGTAAGTAAAGGAATTAAAAAGCTTAATGATGAAATTAGTCACTTCTAGTCTAATAAATAGGAATTTTTAATTAATTGTTCCATTAATATCGTACTTAGCAAAGAAAGCCCAAATCTGTTCAGTCGCACTTAAACTATGATTATCTATAGATGGCCAAGTATGTCCCATAGTGCTGTGGAGAATAAGCTCAACACCAACATTATTTGAGCAATTTTGATACGAATCAAAGAGTATGTAACTCCCATCCTCTAAATCAGTAATTACAGACAGTGGCTCTGGATCACATGAGTTTGATGTCAACCAATACTCCATGACCGCAGGAATACTTAACGACCATGATGCCCCATCATAAGGAACAGTATCATCTTCTAAACCATGGATTTGCAAGATAGATATAGGATGATCTGGAGCACAATTATTATCTATTTCAGGAGTCATTGATCCAGTAACAGATGCAATAGCAGCAAACTTGCTCGAGTTGCATGCCAGCCCAAAACTCATATAGCCACCATTAGACATTCCAGTAGAATAGATTCGATCTGTATTAATATAATATTCATTAGTCATGATATCTATAATATCTTCAGTAAAACTGACATCATCAACAGTACTTCCAACAGTCCAGCCGCCTACATTCCAATGTGTTACTCCATTTAATAAAGACCCTTGCGGATAAACTAAGATATACCCATCTTGATCTGCACTATTTTTAAAGTCTGAGTAATACAATATATTGGTTGCCGAACCTCCATAACCATGAAATACAAACAACAAGGGTGCATTAGATGATGGTGAATAAGATGCCGGTGTATATACGTAGTATTCTCTAAAGACTCCGTTATGAGTAAAACTACATTTTCTAATATTAGTTTGATAGCTTGCGCATGCTAGATCTGAAGGATTTTGAGTATCGGGCGTAGGTGTTATTGATGAAGACGAGCCACCACCGCCACCACATGCTGATAAAAAAATGATTATTAAGAGCGATGACAATATTTTGATATTATTCATTATTTTATTTAATAGTTAATATTAGAATTAATCAACCAAAGTTAGCATTTTTTTAAGATGCTCTAAAGTATCTTCTAGGATATTAGATGTTTCCTGATCATCAGACTCATCAAGCAATTTTGAAGTTTCCTCAACTGAAGATTCAACATGACCCCACGAACCCTTGGTAGCAATGCGTTCATCAAATAACTCTTTGTATCTATTTTTAAAGTCATCTGGAGCCTGCTCAAAATGCATTTGGCAAATAATACGTTCAGCAAAAATACGGGTTCTTTCGTCTTCAAAATTTCTAGCAATTTTAATTCTGTGCTCTGCATCCTCTGTAATATGGAATTCTTGCATGAGATCTTTATCTTTATATGAAGGAAAGCCACCTGAGTATATTGTTTGTTCTATATGCTCTGGTTCTGGAAAGCTCATCATTCTGTCAGACATGGCTTGAGATACCTTAGTTTGAAAGTCTTTATGATTTTTAACTAATTGAGCTCTTCTATTTAATTCATCAAAATTAACATCAAAGACACTTCTATCGGTCAGGAGATCGCTATGGCATATAGGAATAGTCTTATTTATTTTATATTTCTTTAATGGCCCGTCCCTTCCGCCAGCATTAATTAGTTTAAATATTTCTGAAAGCTCTAATTCCAGAATTTCTTCAGGATCATCAAAACTTAAATCAAAGAAAACAATTTCATTTGGCCTAGATGGATCACCTCCACAAAATACAACTGGATATTTAAACATTTGACGTCTAAATACTTCACCTAATGCTAAAAATCCATCTGTGTTGAGTAAATTCATAACACCAGGCTTGGTTGAAATATTTAAAAAGGATGTGAATACATCTGGGACAACTGCATTTATCTTTTTTGTTACATCTATCATAAGATTACAATCTGCGATTGCATCATGCGCACTATCAGCGCTAATATTATTAGCTCTAGCAATATCTTCCAATCTAAGACTAATTTTAGGACCATCTTCAAATAATGGGATATTGATTGCTTCAGGGAAAAAACACACAACATTGTGCATCATTAACATTAAATCCAATCTACCGTTACCATTTGTATTAGTAGTATAAGGTTCAAGTAAATTCCAAAAGAATTGCCGTCTAACCAACTCCTCATCAAAAGAATGGCCATTATATGAAATAAATATACCTGGATTATCTAACGTCCATTGCTTCCATTGTCTTTGTAAATCCAAAATCATCTCGTAATGAGATACATTTGAATTAAATAGATTAGTTTTTTTATTAGTGAGCATAGCTCTTGGATTAGGAATAACCCAAGGCAAGGGAGCGCACCCTATATCTTGTTCGCCTAAAGAATTAAATGCATTATCTGTTAAAACAGACCCACACTGAAGAATCTGACTGAAATCTCGTTGGATTCCAGTCGTTTCAGTATCATAAAAGATTAAATTATTGTTATCTGACACCTAGGTTTTAAGTTCTAGCAATATTTGAAGACTCAACTTCACCAGCCTCGTTGACTGTATATTTTCCTAGCTCATGCCTAGCAACTGCTCTTCTGTGTACTTCATCAGGACCATCTGCAAGCCTTAATGTTCTCATATGAGCATACATACTTGCTAATGGATAAACCTGCGAAACACCAGCGCCACCATGCATTTGAATGGCTCTATCTATTATGTCGCATACGATATTTGGAGCTACAACCTTAATTTGAGCAATCTCACTAGCTGCAACCTTATTTCCAACTGTATCCATCATTCGAGCAGCTCTTAGAGTTAATAGTCTTGCCTGGTCTAGCTCAATTCTTGAGTTAGCAATAATATCCATATTTCCACCTAGTCTTGCTAATGGCTTCCCGAAAGCAACTCTAGATAAACTTTGTTTACACATCATAGCTAAAGCTCTTTCACCTAATCCAATTGCTCTCATGCAATGATGGATTCTTCCTGGTCCTAATCTGCCTTGAGCAATTTCAAAACCTCTGCCTTCACCAAGTAATAAATTTTCTTTTGGCACTCTAACGTTAGTAAATTTCATATGAGCATGGCCATGTGGTGCATCGTCGTAACCAAAAACATGCATCATTTTAATAATTTCAACACCATCAGCATCCATAGGAACAAGTATTTGAGATTGTCTTTGATGTCTTTGATTTTCAGGATTAGTTACACACATAAAAATGATAAATTTACATCTAGGATCGCCGGCACCCGATGTCCACCACTTTTCTCCATTGATAACATACTCATCCCCATCTAATACTGCTGATGAAGCTATATTTGTTGCGTCTGAAGATGCTACACCTGGCTCAGTCATACCAAAAGCTGAACGAATTTCACCATTCAGCAATGGCTTGAGATACATCTCTTTATGTTCATCTGAACCATATCTTTCAAGAACTTCCATATTTCCAGTATCAGGTGCTGAGCAATTAAATACTTCTGATGAAATTCCATGAGCTCCCATAACTTCTGCTAAGTGAGCATATTCAAGATTGGTTAATCCAGCGCCATTTTCACTTTCTGGAAGAAACATATTCCATAATCCAGCAGCTCTAGCTTTAACTTTCATCTCTTCCATTATCGGCGGAACGACCCATGTGCCATCAGCATCCTTAGATTGCTCATGGTATAAAGTTTCATTATGTGCAACTTCCTTATTAATAAAATCTTGAACTCTATTTATAAGATCTTGTGCTTTTTGACTAATTTCATATTCCATCTTTACTCTCCCTTCTAAACTGCTACCAATATGGTATTATAAGTTTCGTGAATGTCTTGTTTATAGTTAATACAATGATAACTTCACATCACTTTCAATACTAGTTAGGAATTAAAAAAACTATGAAAATAAGCACTTTTGACCTTAATCTATTTGTAATATTAAATGCTATTTATACCCAAGGAAGCTTAACTAAAGCCGCAGATGTGGTTGGTATTACACAGCCAGCAGTAAGCAACGCCTTATCAAGATTAAGAGCAAAATTTAACGATGAATTATTTCTAAGAACTGGATCAGGAATGATTCCAACGCAAAAAACTGAAAATATGATTGCAGATATTCAAAATGCTCTCATGCTTATGCAGCAAAGTGTTGATGAGCCTGATGAGTTTGACCCTTCAACAAGTATTAGAAATTTTAAAATATCTTTAGCTGATGTTTCCGAAGGAAGAATCCTACCCTACCTAATGGAAGAGATTGATAAAATTGCACCTAATATATCAGTTGGAAGCTTTCATTATGCAAGACGTGATCAGGTGCATGCTCTTGCTACCAATCAATTAGATTTTGTTGTAGATCCTGTTATACCAAGATCAAATGAAGTTAAGTCGCAGAAAGTTTTTGAAGATCACTATGTTGTTGCGCACCGAAAGAATCATCCTCTAACTAAAATTGATAACATCACAGTAGAAGATCTTCTCTCTCAAAGACATTTAAATATTTCACAAAGGAGAAAGGGTCCACATATTATTGATGTAGAGTTAGCGAAACTTGGTCTTGAAAGAGATATTGCTCTTAGAGCTCAGCACTTCTTAATCGCTCCAGAAGTTGTTAAGAATACGAATATTGTTCTCTTCTGCACACATAGCTTTGCTGTAAGGCATCAGCTTGAGTTTGTTAATATACCTGCAGAACTTCCAACGATGGAGTACTTTTTAATATGGCACGCAAGTGATGATATGGATGGTGCTCATATTTGGATGCGTAATCTTTTAATTGAAGCTTACAAGAATGCTATAAAGATCTAATTCTAGCCTAAGTTATGACCACCTAACTTAACTACACCGCCATCACAGGTAATAGTCTCTCCTACAGTAAACGCGCCAGCTCTTGAGCATAAAAATATTGCTAAACCTGCCATATCTTGAGGGGTACCAATTCTTTTTCTAGGGTTTCTTTTAGCAATCTCACTATAGTCATGAGCAACAGCAGCACCAAGCATATTGCTTGGGAATGGTCCTGGAGCTATTCCATTTACTAGAATATTTTCGTCAATCAATCTTGAAGCAAGATGTCTTGTTAAATGATGGACAGCTGCTTTAGATGCTCCATACGAATAAGTTTCAAATGCAGCAACATTCATTCCATCTATAGATCCAATATTGATAATTCTTGATGGGTCATCTGGTGTTCCATTTATTCTTAATAATGGAGCTAGCTCTTGGGTTAAGAAGAAGATACTTTTAACATTTAAATCCATTACCTTATCCCAACCGCCTTCAGAAAAAGCTCCAAAAGGCTCTGCCCAAGCTGCACCAGCATTGTTAATTAAAAAATCAATATGATTTTCTTTTTCTTTAATTTGATCAGCAAAGTCTTTTATGCCATCTACAGTACTAAGGTCACTAGCAATTGAAATACATTCGCCACCATAGGTGCTTGTTAGTTCTTCAGCTTTTAAATGAAGTTCTCTTTCTTTTCTAGCTGTTATATAAACTTTTACACCATTAGCAAGAAAACCTGCTGCAATCATCTCCCCTATACCTCTAGAACCGCCAGATATAACTGCAACTTTACCCTCAATACCAAAAAGATCGTTTATCTTCATTTGAAAACTCCTAAGAAATAATAAATTTAAATAATTATATATCCTTTTTATATAAATAAAAAAATCGATTGATTGGAGCAAATAAAGAAAAATATCTAGATAAGTGTTTGATATTACAATCCAATGTAAAATATTGAAATGGATTTATTTACAAGTGTTGTATGGCTCACCTTATCTCTGACCCTTCTAATATGGGGAGCTAATAAATTTATTGATAGCGCTTCCTCTATTGCGGGGAAATTGGGTATAAGTGATTTTATTATCGGATTGAGTGTTATCGCCTTAGGAACTTCTTTTCCAGAAATATTTGTTGGAATATCATCTATTGTTAACAATAATGAGGAGCTCGCACTTGGTACCATTGTTGGATCCAATATTTCTAATGTTGCATTAATTTTTGGTGTTTCATGTATAGGTTATACCGCTGCTATCAATCCTTCATCAAAGAGAAACTTTCTAGCCCTTGGTTTAAGTGTCATTATTGCTATATATGCGCTAAGTGACCTAAATATTAGTCAGCTAGATTCTTTATTGCTTCTTTTAGTTCTTGTATATTTTATTTATGTTATGGCAACACAACCTAATAATGAAGATCAAGTTATAGAAGTAGATAATTCAGCTTGGTTAAGTCTTATTAGTTTTCTTATAATTGGATTAGTTGCATTAGTTATAGGCTCAAATTATGCAGTTATTCATGGAGAAAAAATTGCCTTATTGATGGGAATACCCAAATTAATAGTAGGTCTTACGGTTCTAGCTATAGGAACGAGCTTGCCTGAGCTTGCTGTAACGATAAGCGCTCTAGTTAAGAAGAAGAATCAAATGGTGCTTGGAAATATAATTGGTTCAAATGTTTTAAATATTGCAGTTGTAATGCCTATTTTGGGTCTATTTTCAGATCAAACTTATGATGTCTCTATAATGACAAGAGACATGGTTGTAATGTCAGTTTTGACTCTGGTATTTGTACTAATAGCTTTAAGCTTTAACTATAAAAATATATCTGCCAATATATATCGATTCTTAGGAGTCGCTCTTGTAACTGGCTATGTTGTTTATATTGGAGTTCTAAGCGGACTTCTTTAGGGGCTTAAAGAGCAATAAAGCAACTAAGCAAAAAGTAAAAGTTAAAATTTCAAATAGAAAAAAGGTATTAACCAGCGGTGGTGTTGAGGGTATTGCAGCAAATATTATTCTTCCTGCAGCAATACTTCCTGTAAGAAACATTAAAAGTTGGAGAGAGATTTTCATATAATTTAATGAAAAAATACCAATAAAACATAAGAGTCCAACCCCTAGATTTAAACCACCATATATCCCAGCAAGCTCAGAGTAGCCAATCTGGCTAGAGATACTTAGACCAATATATTCAGTTATTGAAGGGTAATCTGCATCTACTGCAGCAAATAGTGGCGATAGTATTGCCCATACACCAATACCAAAATACATAAGTGTCATTGATAGAAGAAATAACCTAATAATCCAAATCATCACAAGCTCCCTATTTTATAAGCAATAAGCTATATTACATGCTTATGAATTATTCTAATATAGATGTATAAATATTTAACTTATTTATTAATACTGATTATAAGCATGAATGGATATACAGACTTTAAAAATCTAGGGCCTGATGATGTCTTAACAACGCCTCTACCCTTGCCGTATAACGAAAAAGTAGTTAAGGCTTCTGAGCTTGATAACTTTATTGATACATCTATTCAAAAAGGTAAGCAGCCAGTAATTATATTTGGTGGCAATTGGTGCCCTGATTGCAGAATACTTGATGGCACTTTGGATATACCCACTATTAAAAAATTTATGCAGCAGCATTATCAAATAATGCATATAGATATTGGTAGATATGATAAAAATATGGAATTAATGGATCATCTGAATATAGAGTCCAAGAAAGGTGTCCCAAGAGTAGTTATATTAGACCTTGAAAAGAATATATTGAATACAGCAACAAGCAGTGAATGGACAACAGCTAGAGATAGAAAGCAGCAAGAAATTTATGACTACTTTCAGAGGTTTGTTGTTATAAATTAGTATTTAAAGTGCTTGATCTCTTCTCCACTTTTCCCAATTTCAGTCATAGCTTTAATACCTATTTCCAGATGAAGATCTACCCATTCCTGAGTAACTGCTTTATCTGATTCTTCGGTTTTTACTCCATCTAGAGTAAGAGGAACATCTGATACTAACAATAAGGCTCCTCTAGCTATTTCATTGTAATGACCTACAGAAAATATGGTTGCAGTTTCCATATCTACTCCAATCGATGTAGTCTGCTTTAAACGCTTAAGAAATTTCTTATCGTGTTCCCAGACTCTTCTGTTGGTAGTAAAAATAACTCCTGTTCTGTAGTCACTTTGTTTTTCAATAATAATATCTGAAACAAACTTATGAAGTTTGAATGATGGTAGCGCAGGCACTTCAGGTGGAAAGTAATCATTTGAAGTTCCGTCACCCCTAATGGCTCCTATAGGTAGGATAAAATTACCTATCTCAGAAGAATCTTTTAAACCTCCACATTTACCTAAAAATAAAACACCTTTTGGGTTAACAGCTACCAAAAGATCCATAATGGTTGCAGCATTTGGAGATCCCATCCCAAAATTAATGATAGTTAGACCTTCTGAGTTAGTTGCTGCTTGCATAGCACGACCTTCTCCGTGAATTTCAACGGAAAATCTCTCAGAGAATTTCTCTACATAATTTTTAAAATTGGTAACGAGGATGTATTCCCCAAATTTTTCGAGAGGCATTCCTGTATAACGCGGAAGCCAGTTTTTTGCTATTTCTAATTTTGTTTCCATCCATTATTATAGCTTATTCGTATCTTTTTAAAAATTAGTGAATTAAATCAATGTATTTATAAGAGATATTTTTACTAATAATCTTTAATCAAATTGCTTGGTTGTGCTCGCGAAAGTTAAATAAAAGATACCACCAAATAATAAAATAGCAGATGAAAGATAAAATACACTATCAAAAGAGCCAGTAAAATCAACTAAAAACCCTGATAGAGCAACGCCCACTATTCCAGGAATCGTTGCTATGGTTGCGCTGATACCCATTATAGAGCCTGTATGCTTAGGACCTATATCAGCATGATTTACAGAGTAACCTCCAGTTCCGAGACCTGCGCAGATATTAGTAATAGAGAGCATTATCATTACGCCAATAATAGAATCAGTAGATGGAAGAAGACCTAACGCAAGTGAAGACCCGCCAAATCCAATAACTGTACAGGTTCTCCTAACAGTTAAAATACGGTGCCCTTTTTTAATAAAAAGGTCTGACAAGTAGCCACCTAGGTTAACAAAGACAACAGATACAATTGATGGGACTAGTATGAGTAAAATAAATGTAGCAGTATCCTCCTGATAACTAATTCCAAGCCCATCTCTAATAAAAATAGGTAGCCAAGATATCAGAACAAATAAAGGCCAACTTGCACAAAAATGAGCAACAATAATTGCCCATAATGGTTTATTTTTTACCAATGTTTTGAATGGAGGAAGTTTTGGAGCTTTCTCTTTAGCTGGAGCTTCTCTAATAATATAATCAAGCTCGTCTTTAGAAATATCAGGGTGATCGGTTGGTAAAGAGGTAATATTTCTATGCCAAAAAAAGAACCATACAACGCCAAGAGCTCCAAATAAATAAAAGGCCCACTCCCATCCAAACATAATCATTATGATTGGTGTTGCAACATACGCAAAAATACTTCCAAGAGGTATTCCACTATTAGTAAAAGCTATAGCTCGAGTTCTTTCTTGATATGGAACCCATCTAGCATAAAGACTATGCCAAGCTGGAAAAGTAATACCTTCACCTAGCCCCATAAGGACTCTGGTAGTTAATAATAAGAAGAAGCTATGATGAGCAGCAGCCGGAGTCAGAATTGTAAAAAGAGACCATAGTAAAACACCATATCCAAGAACTCTTTTGCCACCATACCTATCAGCCAAGAACCCACCCAAATATTGAGTAAATATATAACCTACAAAAAAAGAAGAAAGCACTAATCCAAGCTGAGTATTATCCCAACCAAACTGGTCTTGTATTTCTACAGCAGCAACTGAAATATTGATTCTATCTATATAGCAGATGAAAACTGCTAGTGTTGAAAGTGAGATTAATCTAAAGCGATATGGAAAATTCATTCAAGTTTATTTATTAATTTCTCAAACATCTTACCTGAATCACATAATTAATATGTTAATAAAAATTATGTGAAAAGTTAGATGGTAGGGATGGAGGGGATCGAACCCCCACGCCTTGCGGCACTAGGTTCTAAACCTAGCGTGTCTACCAGTTCCACCACATCCCCAAAAACTTGTTATCTTCAAAAAAAGATTAAGAATTATAATCTATAAAATATATATTTTTATTAATTATTTTTTTCTTTTTTAATTATCCTTAGAGTTGGCTGATTAGGTCTATTAAGATCTATTTTAATCTTTTGATCTATTAAACTTGTTGCACTTGAACTTAAGCCTCCACTACTCTTTCTGGTTGCAATAGTAACTGCTGAGTTATTAATATCTTTATCAATTAATTCAAAATATTGTGATGAAGATGAAATTTCTGGATAGGTTTCTATAATTTCACCATAGCCACCAATATATCCATCGCCATCAATCTCAGTAGAGAATAACCAGTAATAAGTACCAATACCAATATCATTTACTTCAAAACTGACGCCTTCAGGACGTAAGTCTACATACCATCCGCCTGCGCTCTCTCCCTCGTCATCTATTAGAAGTAGATATGTAAAGCCTATGTCAGGTCTTTGTCTTTCAGCGCCAATTGAATAAGTAAAAGTAACATTAGTTTGAGTTCCATCACTTATATCTGCAGTTATGCTACTTGAATAGGTCCCATCTGGAACACTACCTCTAATTAAAGTGACTTTATAAGTTCCAAAACCACTCGAATCTACATTATCAGCAACAATATTAACTAAAGATGAATTGGATGCTGCGATCTGTGATACTGAAATATCACCATCACCAATTTTAGTTAAAGTAATTGTTCTTTCGGTATCTGAATAACCAAAATTAAATGAACCCGGTGTAATGGTTGCATAAGTAAAATCAAGCCCGCCATCAATTAGTGCTGTAAAGCCCTTAGATAGATTTAGCATACCAATTCCATATTCATCATCTCTACCTTCAGCTCCAAGATCATCAGTTAGGTAGCCTTGTGTAATAAATGCTTCCATTTGAACAGTAGTCCACTCCGGTTTAAGACCATAAATAACTGCAATTGCACCTGCAACATGAGGAGATGCCATTGATGTGCCTTGATAATTTGCTAAGCTTTCATTGCCATCAAAAGCAAGGATTCCATCAGCTTGACCATCACCATTAAGGTCTGTTCCAGTTGTTCCACCAGGAGCTGTTATGTCAACCATGTCATTATATGTAGAGTAATAGGCTCTGGCATTAATAGGGTCTACTGCTCCTACAGAAATAACATTAGGACACGAAGCTGGATAACCATATCCACCAGGTGACTCAACTGCGCTATTTCCTGATGAAGAAACAACAGTAATACCTGCAGCAGTAACATCACCGATTGCATTATTATAGGCATTTGAACAACCACCACCATCGCTACCAAGACTCAGATTAATAACTCTAATTGGTGTTGATCCTGAGTAAAAGGTTCCAGTTTCATTTGAAAGTCCTGCTGAATACAACATTGCGCCAATAACATCTGATGAATAAGTTGTTCCACTATTACCAAATACATTAATTGGAAGAACGCTAACACCAAATCCGTTGATATTATTTCCATCATTTAATGCATTAATAGTTGTAGCTACGTGAGTACCATGAGAGCCACCTGTTGGGGAGTGATCTGTTGGATCAGGATCTGGCCCATCGCCATCAGAACTATCTGAAGCAGGAGCAAAATCATATCCGCCCTCTAAGAATGCAGATGTTGTCCAAGCGGTTGAGGTTGATGATGGAGAGCCTGAATCAATAACTGCAACTCCAACATTTTGAGTTTCTTGTCCAATCGCATTTAAAACTTCATTGAGTCCAATATTTTGAAGACCCCATTGATATGCCCAATATTCATCTTTAGTAAATCCATGCTTGTAGGCTCTAAAATCAAACTCTAAATTTAAACCAGGATAAAGATTTCTTTGATGCTGAAGTGTTTTCCAGTGTTTTAGATACTTAATTTGATTGATATTATTAGAATTAACAAAATCTGGTGAATCAAGATAGGTATCATTTCCAAATAGAGATGAATACTCTTGCAGATAATCAAAATCAATAACTCTTAAGCCTTTAAAGCTAGACTCATTAATGTTTGATAGCTTACCTAAAAGAGAGCTATTTTGATCAAGGCCTGTATTAACCTCAATATAATTAGAATCTTTATTAAACGATCTGTATGTCATCATTCTTCCAGTCGCATACGCATCTTTTGAGGATGTATATCCAGCGGTTGAGGTAATAATTACTGAGCCTAAGGCTAGTGTATATTTTGTATTATTTATATCTTGTTTGATTACAGCATAAACAATACCTGAATCAGGCAAATTGATAGTTTGATATTCTTCTGTTGATGACGCTGTGTATTGAAAGTCCATTAGGATACCAGCTGAATTATATAAAAGTAATGTTGCTTTATTTGTTACGGTTGTTTCCGCACCATCAGCATCAGTAACTATCTCCTGATAGTCCTCGACTGCTAATGTTACTTGCAGATTTGAAACCGTATCAATTTTGTACCAATCTTCATCATCAGGCCTATCGATATCTGTATAGATAACATCTCCATTCCCATCTCGAATTATATTTCCATCAGCATCAAATGAAAGTTGACTAAATACATCATCACCAATAAATCCAGTCACATCTGTTGGTGTAATTAACACTTGAGCTTCTGTTGCTGAATTATTAGAAAGTTCTCTATATCCGTAATATTCTCCACCTGGACGCTGTTGACCTGTTCTTGGAACATCGCCATCAAGCAAAGAGCTGGTAGCAGCATAGATCGTTCCAGCTAATTTAAAGGTATCTTTTAAATCTGTAACTTGGACAGTAAGATTTTGTTCTCTTGTTAAGTTATTAGTAGTATCTGTTACTGAGAAAATAAGCTCATAGTTATTATCTGTATCAGCATCAGTTGGGGTTTCATAATCAGCACCTTCAAGAGCATTAAATCTTAAGAAGCCATTGCTGCCTAATAAGAATAAAGCTGCATCAGCTCCTGACATAGTAATACCACCAAACTCATCACCTTCTGGATCAGCAACCTCAAGAGTTGTAACAGTATTATCATTTTCTTCTAACAAGAAGATAGCTGGAAGCCCAACAAACTCTGGCGCTTCTGGAACATCAGAGACAGTTATGCTAACCGCTTGGGCAACTTCATTGCTTCCATCAGAAATTACAACATTAATTTCATATGTGTTATTCGTATTAGCATCTGTTGGAACTTCATAATTAGAGGTAGCTGCAAAAGCTAAAACTCCACCTGTTGATAGAGTAAAGTCATCCGCATCATCACCAGTTAGTGAGAATGTTATTGCATTACCATCAGGATCTGAAGCGCTAACAGTAACAACATCAACAGTATTTTCTTCTAGCGTATAAGAGGACTCTAAATCAGTGAATGTTGGAGGATCATTTGTTTCAAGAACAGTAACCGTTCCTGATTTTGTTGAGGTATTAACTGAATCATCTGCTTTTACAGTAAATTCATATACATTATCACCATCAGTGTCAGTTGGTGATGCAAAAGAAGGACTTGAATTAAATACAATAACTCCTTCTGAAGAAATAGATAACGCAGCAGCATCTGCACCAATTAGTGAAAGCGTTGGGGTGTCACCGTCAGCATCTGTAACTGTTACTGTTAAGACTGACGTTTGTCCGTTAGAAACTTCTGTATTTGCAGCGAAGTCAGCAATAACAGGAGCATTATCATTAGCATTAGATACGTTAATGGTAATAGTTTGTGTTGCTGATAAATTACCATCAGAAACTGTTACTGTTGCCGTATAAGTTGTTTTTGTCTCGTAATCAGGCGCGGCTATAAAAGATAATTGTCCTGCTGCGCTTATAGATAATTCAGATCCTGAGATAGAGAAACTCATTGAGTTTCCGTCTGCATCAGTTGCTGTAACTGTTCCAATAGCTGTTTGGTTTTCCGCAGCGCTAAAGGAAGCAGATGAGGTAAATACTGGTGCGTTATCATTTAAGTTATTAATACTTACTGTAATATTTTGCGTAACTGAAGCCACGCCATCACTTACAGTAATAGTTGCTGAATATGAAGACTTAGTTTCATAGTCAGGAGCCGATGCAAAGGATAGGGCCCCGCTATCTGTAATAAGCAGCTCTGATCCTGATACGCTAAAGCTTAATGAGCTATCATCAGCATCACTTGCTGTAACTGTAGTTATGGAAGTTTGATTTTCATCCGAACTAAAGCTTGCAGAAGATGTGAATACTGGTGCATTGTCATTTAAGTTATTTACATTAACAGTTATAGCTTGTGTAGCCGATAGATCACCATCAGATGCAGTAACTGTTGCTGAATATGAAGATTTTGTTTCATAGTCAGGTGCTGTTACAAAAGACAAAGTTCCATCTGAGGTTAAGGCTAAATCTGATCCTGAAATACTAAATGTTATAGATGAGCTATCAACATCATCTGCTGTAACTGAACCAATGGTTGTTTGGTTTTCATCTGCATCAAAACTCGCTAAAGAAGTAAAGGTTGGCATCTCATTAACATCAGTAACATTTACAGTAATACTTTGAGTAGATGAATTAATTCCATCTGTTGCTGTTAGCGTTGCTGCATATGAAGGAGTTGTTTCAAAATCAGGTGCTGTTACAAAAGTTATAACACCTCCTGAAGTTACGGCTAGATCTGTCCCTGAAATGCTGAATGTTATAGATGAGCTATCAACATCTGTAGCGGTCGCAGTTCCAATAGTTGTTTGATTTTCTGGTGCACTAAAGGTTGCAGAAGATGTAATCACAGGAGCGACATCATCAATATCTGTAATTGCTACAGATATAGCTTGAGTAATCGCGGTTGCTCCATCAGTTACTGTTACAGTGGCAGAATAGCTTGTTGTTGTTTCATAATCAGGTGCTGTTACAAAAGTTAGGGTTCCTGATGAGGTTATAGCTAACTCAGAACCAGTAATTGAGAATGTTAATGAAAGATTATCGGCATCAGAAGCTGTAACAGTCCCAATGGCTGTCTGATTTTCAGCAGCACTAAAACTGGCTAAAGAAGTAAATACTGGAGGGTTATCATTTAAGTTGTTGATACTTACTGTTAGATTCTGATCAGTTGTAGCTATTTCACCTGCAGCTGAAACTACAACT
>Ga0075444_10000199_pt1 | contig 34444 bp, 25 predicted proteins | sample CoawatmetaG01DNA_FD_76836 | JGI IMG/M metagenome (GOLD analysis project Ga0075444, IMG submission 76836) | Marine microbial communities from the West Antarctic Peninsula - Coastal water metaG017-DNA | ecosystem: Environmental > Aquatic > Marine > Coastal | place: Atlantic Ocean: West Antarctic... | reverse complement strand
CGGTACTCCTGCTTCTGCCTTAGGGGTGGCCTTCTTGATGCCACTAGCGCTGATCGCCGTAATCTCTACCTCAGTAAAGAACTGGCGGTGCGTGCCCTGACGAAGATAATTCTGACGTCGCTTGAACTTGACGACTGGAACCTTCTTGCTCTTGCCCTGGCGAAGAACCTTGCCACTAACAGAGCTGCCAGAAAGAACCGGATTTCCTACTTTAATATCAGCGCCTTCACCGATAAGCAGAACATCATCAAAACTTATTGTTGCGCCCTCTTCGGCCTCGATTTTCTCGAAACGCAGGACGTCACCTTTTACCGCGCGGTACTGTTTGCCGCCGGTGCGAAAAACCGCATACATGTGTTTACTCCAATACGTAAGTTGCGAAAATTGCAATCTACTGAGAATTAAGACTTTTTTGTGGGTCTGTATAAATACCGCGTAAGCGATTCAATGGCGGGTGCCACAAAAGAGCGGGAATTCTATAGATTCCGGTGCCCTAGGTCAACGTACATCACTCCTGAAATCTAACCTTATTTCAATAGCTTGCAATATCGCCCTAAGAGGTAGAAAAAGCGTACAAATGTCGCCAATTTCGTAGCTTTCGGGCATTATCACGAATCTCATGCAAGTCGCCAAAAAAACTCCCATTGCTGTCAGCTTTGATGACATCGCAGCGCTCGCAGCGGCGGATAGGCGTGCGGTCGATCAGTTGATCTCAGACAGCCTTGAAAGCGACGTAGTTCTGGTATCTCAGGTTTCGGAGTACATCGTCATGAGCGGTGGCAAGCGTCTCAGGCCGCTTGTCGTGCTGCTGGCGGCTCGGGCTCTAGGCTATGAAGGCAAGCAGCACGTTCGCGCTGCCACCATTGTTGAGTTTATTCATACCGCTACCCTGCTCCACGACGATGTTGTCGATTCGTCTTCTAGGCGACGAGGTCAGGATTCAGCTAATACCGTCTTCGGTAACCAAGCTAGCGTTCTGGTCGGGGACTTTCTCTACTCCCGCGCCTTTCAGATGATGGTCAACATCGGCAATATGCGCGTGATGCAAATACTCGCCGACGCGACCAATACGATCGCGGCTGGGGAGGTCATGCAACTTATGAATGTACATGACCCGAAAACAACTGAGGATGACTATCGACAGGTGATCTATCGCAAGACTGCTCGACTGTTCGAAGCTGGCGCTCAGATCGCCGCCGTGTTGAACGGTAAAGGCGGCGAAATCGAATCGTCCATGATTAACTACGGGCGACATCTCGGTACAGCTTTTCAGTTAGTGGACGACGCCCTAGACTACGATGCATCAGCTGACGAGCTAGGCAAGAACATCGGCGATGACCTGGCAGAAGGTAAGGCCACATTACCGCTGATCTATGCGATGAAAGAGGGATCTAGTGAAGACCGCAAAATCATCCGCGACGCGATACTGGAAGGCGGACTTGATCAACTCGACCGAATCACGGCGATCATCAAGTCAACTGGTGCGCTCCAATACACTGCCAACAAGGCGCGAGAAGCTGCAGACAATGCCATTTCGTCACTAGGTCGCGTACCGGAATCAAAGTATAAGCAGGCGCTGATCGATATCGCCGAACTGTCTATTCAGCGTCGTTCCTGACTATTTGGCAAGCTTGCCAGAGGCATCAAGCGTAACTTCAGAAGACCTGAATGGCTGGACGAAGTGCCGACCAACGAACTGGAGAAGGAGCTATTCTTACCACGCGAACAGCCTCTCGATTAACGACAGATTGTTGGGGCAAGAAAAGAATGGTCGGGGTGAGAGGATTTGAACCTCCGACCCCCTGACCCCGAGACAGGTGCGCTACCAAGCTGCGCCACACCCCGACCGAGGACGGGATTCTACAGCAGGCACTCAAGGATGTCCGCCTAGATGTATTCACAGACAGTCCATTGATTCACGCGGCATTCGCAAAGCGACCTTTCAGCGCCGGCAGAGAAATGGACGCGTGAAAACGGAGCCGCCTCAATTCCACTGAGTGTCTTTTGCGGGACTCCATTTACCAACACTCGAGTCCAGTTCTGACGCCGTAACTCTCGAAGCTGCAGCGAAGAGGCTTTGCGCACTGTAATTTGATTCAGGCGCTACCGATCTGAAAAGCCAGCAATGCCCCGCCATAACCGATCCCCGTCATATAGACCCACGCGAAAACCGGCCAACGCCAGGAGTTTGTCTCGCGACGAATAACCGCAAGTGTCGCTGCACATTGTAAGCAGCATGCGTAGAAGATCAGAAGACCAATCACCATTGGCAGCGTAAACACAGGAGCCCCGTCAGGCCACGTTGACGCCTGCAGGCGACCGCTCAGTGTTTTCTCATCTGCTTCGTCACCGACGGCATAGACGGTACCAAGCACTGCGATGACGACCTCTCTGGCCGGAAAACCTGCAATAACAGCAGCTGATACTCGCCAATCCCATCCGAGCGGTCTAAATAACGGTTCAACCGTTTTGCCCGCCCTACCCAACCAACTCTGTTCAAGTTGCGCAGCAGAGGCTGCATGTTCGATTCGCTCATACTCCGAGGCCAACTGCACGCCCGACAAAGAATAAGCCGCGATCGTCCTTTGCTTTTGTGCTTCAGGCACGATTGTTTCTGAACGCGGGTAATAAGCTAGAGCCCATACGATAACCGCAACGGTGAAGATCACGGTACCCGCCCGGTAGAGAAAAACTTTGACGCGACCGAGTAACTGGAACATTAACGTTTGTAGGTTCGGCCGACGAAACTCAGGCAACATCAGCACAAACGAAGGTTTGGGACCGCGCAGTGCTGTCTTCCGCATCAATAATGCGGTCAATACACCCATCACGATACCGAACATGTATAGCCCAAAGAGCACTAAGCCTTGTAGGTTCATGAAGCCAATCTGGTCAGCTGGCACAAAGGCGGCAATCAACAACGCGTATACCGGCAATCGTGCAGAGCATGTCATGAACGGCGCGGCTATGATCGTTGCGATTCGATCACGTCGGTTTGGTATTACTCGAGTCGCCATGATTCCCGGAACGGCGCAGGCAAAACTCGAAATCATCGGAATGATAGATTGCCCTGACAAGCCAACCGAGCGCATCGTCCTGTCCATCAGATAGGCAGCTCGAGCGAGATAACCAGAGTCCTCCAATAAGATGATGAGCAGAAATAGGATCAGAATTTGTGGCAGGAAAATAATCACACTACCGACGCCCGCTATGACGCCATCAGCGATCAAACTAGAGAACGCTCCATCGCCGAGCAGATTGCCGACACGAGCGCTGAGGACCGCCGTGGAACCATCAATGAATTCCATAATAGGTGTGGCCCAGGCGAAGACCGCCTGAAACACAATCGCCATGACAAGAAATAGTCCGACTGTTCCCGCAACCGGTTGATTTAGAAAGGCGGTCACACTTGCTCGCCACGAATAAAATGGTGGCGTTGAACACTGCAACTTGAGTAGATTTTCCCGTACCCAGTCATAACGAACACGCGCCTCGATCGCAATGCCTGGTTCATCGACGAAGAGCTCATGACGCATTTCAAGCAAACGCCCCTTCGCTTCTTCGCTAAGCTCGGAGGCGAACGATTGATTACGTTCCGTTACACCATCAACCAGAAGCCGCTCACATTCGACAAGTGATAAATTGCTTTTTGACGTTGAGCGCAGTTTACCTGCCGCAGAACGAAGCGCTGGCCAGACATCGATTGCGTTCGGCGGCGCTGATTTCGGCAATTCTGAAATTGCGGATCGTAGATTTTCAAGGCCAGCGCCGGTCGTCGCAACAACACTACAGATTCGTACGCCACCCAGCACTTCGCTAAGAGCATCGACATCAATGGCAATACCTGATTGCGTCGCTGCATCGGTCATCGTTAGTGCTACGACCATCGGCTTGTTTAGATCAACAAGTTGCTGCAGTAAGAATAAACCCTGGTATAAATTAGTCGCATCAAGAACAGCGAGAATGCCGTCAGGCGAACTGCTTCCGGCCATACGTCCCAGAATTACGTCAACGGCTATCTGCTCTTCGAGCGAATGCGCACTTAGTGAATGAGTACCGGGCAGATCGACCAACTCAGTCTTCTTGCCATCAAAAGACATCGTGCCGACATGACGTTCGACCGTGACGCCGGGGTAATTGCCAATGCGCTGCTTCAAACCGGTTAGTCGATTGAACAGCGTACTTTTGCCCGAATTGGGATTACCGACAACGGCAATGCTGGACTCGACGTCCGACCGTATCGCTATCTTACTGGCAAAAATTCGAATTTCGGAGGGTTTAGCCACCAGCCACTACGGGGGAGACCTTAAAGAATCTGGCATGCTCCTGGCGCAATGAGATGCCGCAACCAAATAGTCTGAACTCCATTGGGTCGCCGCCGATTGCGGAACTGACATGCTCAATTTCCGCACCCTCTACAAGTCCGAGCACCATAAGTCGCTGCACCTGCGGGTCGCTGGTATCCACCGACTCGATGATGCCTTTCTGGCCTCGCTTAAGGCTAGCAAGTGTGTAAGCTTTTATTTCCACAAGGTTTTTCCAACAGAGTTCGTCTCAGGTCAAAAATGATAATGATTCGCATTCCGATACGCAATAGGAACTTTCACAGATTACGCGTTCAGGTTGCATTCATTCGGGCGGAGGTAGCGTAGCCAGACACTAATTCTCCATGCCTTAGACCCCGGGACCGCACAGCAGGAACTTTATAACAAGCGCAAGTGCGATGGCACTGAGAGCGACTCTGGCTATCAGAAAATCGCGCGTCAGACCGGGGCTACTTATCTCGAGATGCTCACCATCATGTAGGAGCGTCTGCTGGACATGGAACACGCCGTTAATAATACAAACGAGAGAACAGCCGTTATCATTGCTTAACATCCACGTGTCGCGGAACGCGCAATTGTTCAACCATGTGTTGAATGTGTTCCGGTGGTGGGCGGGTCAGATAGCTAACAGCAATCGCTACCGTGAAGTTAAGGCACATGCCAATCACGCCAATACCCTCTGGAGAAATCCCCAAAAACCAGTGCTCGGCATCATTAACGCCCCACGGTGCACCTACCCCTTTCAGGAATAAACCTTTGAAAAACTCGATGTAGCCGTAGGTAAACACTAAGCCTGTCAGCATTCCTGCGATGGCACCTTCGCGATTAACTCGCTTGAAGAAAATGCCCAGCAGTATGACCGGAAATAACGACGCAGCCGCAAGGCCAAATGCAAAAGCCACCACTTGCCCGACCCAGCCTGGGGGATCGAAGCCAAGATAGCCGGCTACCAGGATTGCGAATGCTGCGGCAATTCGGCTCGCCATCAGCTCCTTTTTATCTGAAATATTCGGCATGAAAATACCTTTGATCAAATCGTAAGATACCGCAGCAGAAATAACGAGCAAGAGTCCAGCGGAGGTCGACAACGCCGCCGCAATGCCACCGGCGGCAACCAGCGCAATAACCCAATTCGGCAGGTTCGCGATCTCGGGGTTCGCAAGCACTATAATGTCAATATCAACGGTGAGTTCATTGCCCTTCCATCCATATTGTTCAGCTATCGGCATGAAGGACTCATTCGAATCATCGTAGTACTGCACACGGCCATCGCCATTCTTATCGTCGAATACAACGAGGCCGGTTTTCTCCCACGTATTAACCCAGTCAGGGCGTTCGTCGTACAGCAGGTTGCCGTCTTCAGTGCCTACTTCGCCGGTCTGAAAAGTATTCATCAAATTCAGCCGCGCCATCGATCCGACAACCGGTGCCGCCGTATATAAAATGGCAATAAACAGCAATGCGTAACCAGCGGACAGACGTGCGTCACGCACTTTTGGTACGGTAAAGAACCGAACGATGACGTGCGGTAAGCCGGCGGTTCCGACCATCAGGGCCATCGTGATACAGAACACATCAATACGACTCTTCGTTCCCGATGTGTACTGATTGAAACCTAATGATGTAACGATATCGTCCAACTTGTCGAGGAGCGTGGTACCAGATCCGACGACCTCGCTACCAAATGCCAGCTGCGGAATCGGATTGCCTGTGAGTTGAATGGCGATAAAAACTGCCGGTACCGTATAAGCGAATATCAACACGCAATATTGAGCAACCTGCGTGTAAGTGATTCCCTTCATGCCGCCGAGGACGGCGTATATGAAAACTATACCCATGCCGATCATGAGACCGGTTGTTACATCAACCTCCAGAAATCTCGAGAAGACGATACCGACACCGCGCATTTGACCCGCGACATATGTAAACGAGATAAAGAGCAGGCAGATCACGGCGACTATTCGTGCCGTCTTGGAGTAGTAGCGCTCTGCGATGAATTCAGGGACGGTGAACTTGCCGAACTTCCGAAGGTAAGGTGCAAGTAACAAGGCCAATAGCACATAACCGCCGGTAAAACCCATCAAATAAACGGAACCGTCATAGCCCATAAAAGCGATAAGTCCGGCCATCGAAATAAACGACGAGGCACTCATCCAGTCAGCTGCGGTCGCCATACCATTTGCCAGTGGAGAAACGCTTTTGCCGGCAATATAGAATTCACCGGTGTTTTGCGCTCGCGACCAGATCGCGATACCGATGTAGAGAGCAAAGCTTAGTCCGACCACGATGTAGGTCAGCATTTGAAGACTCATATTGTCGCCTCAGTCTTCATGAACATCATGTTCGCGATCGATGCGGTTCATGCGCCAAGCGTAAAAAAAGATCAATAACACGAACACATATATCGATCCCTGCTGTGCGAACCAGAAACCGAGCTTGATCCCACCAATACGAATCGTATTCAGCTGATCAACAAGCAGAATTCCAAATCCATAAGAGCATATAAACCAGATCGCGAGGCAAAAGCTCATCAGTCTAAGGTTCGCTCGCCAATACGCTAAGCGCTTCTCCGTATTCATGATGATCCCACTTATTCAGAATTCCTTATGCTCAGAAAGCATCCAAGAATGCTGTAGCTGAGTGGTTAGAATATTTTTCTATTTATATCAGTCTATAAATTCATGTATGCATTATTTCATGCATCTATATTACAAATTCCTTTCTATAGCTATTGCTGCCATTCCTCTTAATGATTCTAGGGGGAGTATTTTATTATTTTCTTTATCCATTATGCCCCTTAGTACCGATTGCCGACTGGCTGCCGGGTTAGCGAATCAATTGCCAATCAAGCGGAAATCGTAAGCAAAAAAAAGCAGCTTCTTTCGAAACTGCTTTTTCAAACCTACGCTAGCACGCGGTCATGGCTCCCTGAATCCCCCGCCAAGTCGTACCTGAAGGTGTTTTTCGTTCTTCTGCGAAGCCCAATTGTTGCTGAAAGACTACGCTGATTAAATTGAAAATTCGCAGAAAACCCTCTGTATGTCAATCATTTATAATGAACTTAAGGCTTTCAGGGCGTTTTCAGACTTTTTCTGTTGCTAAATAACAACAGATTTTGATGGGCCATATTCTCTGCAAAATCAATATCTAACGCGACTAAGCCCGCCTCTCATTAGCGACCAGATTCGCCAACTGGTTGAATACAGGCACTTCAAATCAACCCGGTCACCAGTCGTCAACGAACCTGGATAAACGTGTGCCGCGCCATTCTTCTTAGTATGCCATTCACCCTGACATACAAAAGAAGCCCTTAGCGCTGCGTGATAAAGTAACTAAATGAAAAAAATAACGCTTCGGGCCACCGCCATTTTCGTCATCCTCGGTGTCAACTGCATCTGGCCCGCAAATGCGGATACTGCCTTGCACGGTATCCATGGCTATACGTATAACGGCCTACGGTTATTTTCAGCTCTGATCTTCGACGATGACGGCCAAATCTTTGCCGCTGGTGATTCTAAACTCCTCTCAAATTATCCTGAGGCGACTCTGATCGACGAAGCCCAGAAGACGGTATTGCCAGGATTAATCCACTCGCATACCCGCGTTTATGGCTTCGGCCTGTTCAGGTCGAATCTCGACTTGTTTGGCTCTGCTCGTGTCGAAAATTCTGTCGCCCAAATTAAATCCTATACAGCAGCTGAACCGCGCGCTCGATGGATTACTGGACGAGGTTGGCACGTTACCAAAGACTCGGGAACGCTTTCGTGATTGTCGAACAGATCTGGACGGGCAACAGTCTGCGAAACTTCAATTATCTGATTGTGTGCCCGGAAACTGGAGACGCGCTTGCGATCGATCCTCTCGACTACAAGACGTGCCTCAACATCGCTGCCGAACGCGGTTGGCAAATTACACAGATTCTGAACACCCATGAACACGCAGACCATATTGGTGGCAATAAAGGCATCGTTAATGCGACCGGCGCGAAAGTAATAGCCCATGAATTGGCGTATGACAGGATTCCGAATATGGATCGTGGTGTCGGGGCCGGCGACATCATTAAGGTTGGAAAATCAGTGGAGCTGGAGTGTCTGGATACTCCTGGGCATACCATGAGCCACATTTGCCTGTTATCGCGAACGGATCATCCTGGCTTATTCAGTGGCGACACGCTATTCAATGCTGGAGCCGGGAATTGCCACAACGGTGGCCACCCCAATCAACTGTTTGACACGTTCGAGCAACAGCTGGAGACACTGGGTAATGACACTCGCATATACCCTGGCCACGACTACATGATTAACAATCTTGCATTTACCCTGGATCGCGAACCTGACAATGCCATCGCGGCAAGCATGTTAGAGCAGTATAAGAATCAGGATCCAGACGACGCTTTGATAACGACGCTGCAGCAAGAAAAAGAAGTTAACGTATTTTTTCGCCTGGGCAGTCCGTCGGTCATTGCCAAACTCGCAGCAGACTTTCCAGACATCGGCGACAAACCGGACGCGCGCAGTGTGTTCGTGAAACTACGCGAACTCAGGAATAGTTGGTAGCGAGACGCAAAGCGACACTGTCGAGTTCCGCAGGATCGCCGTTAGATCTCGACCCCATCCACAGACAGAGAAGTGCAAGATAGAGTTTGCGTTGCTGCTCAAGGTGGGCTCGCCAGCGTTGGCCGTCGCCGCCCATATACGCATCGAGAAATACGGTGACCTGTTGATCACTTAATTCGTGATGCTCAACAATGGTTGCAAGATCAAAGAACGGGTCATTATCCGACGAATACTCCCAGTCCAGAAACATGAGTTCGGGCGTCGTAATAAGGTTGGCCGCGACAAGATCATTATGACAGCAGCATAAATTCAGAGGCACTCGCATTCTGGCGGCAATCTCAACGCACTTCTTGGCGACATCAGGTTCAAGCCCTTTGAGGTTATCAGCGTATAGTTTAGCGGCAACGCTCGCGTCGAACGATCGGCCCGTCAGCGGCAAGGCATGCAATCGTTTCAATGCAGCTGCGATCATTTCGAGATTGCCCGCTTTGTCCAGGCAGTCTCTAGTCCAGACGACCCCTTCCGTGAATTCAGTGAAGTATAGACCGCTGTCCGCAAGTATCACTTGTGGTGCGAGGCCTGCTTTGCATGCCATGTTCTGCACATAGGCTTCATCACAACGAGAGTTGAACGGAGCTTCGCGGGGCTCATCGTCAATCTTGAGTACACCGCTCTTTGTGTCTTTTGTTACTCGCCAAGTGCGATTGGTAAGACCACCTGATAATTCTGACAGTGTCGCACCGTCCCATCCAGGAATATCCGCAAGTACTTGCTCTGGAGTTTGTGTCACCGCGACTGATTGTGCATAGATTTGGTCCAGCTGAACAGGCCAATAGGAATCATGATGAAATAGATTACAAATAGGACACTGGTCAATTTCAGATCACGGGACCAGTAGATGAATATCGATGCCAAATCGATCAGAAGCCAGTACCACCAGTTTTCCAACACCTTCTGAGCGATCAGGTAAGTAGCCCAAATCGCGAACCAAGTCGTGAGTGAATCTATGAACGGAAACGCCGCATCACTATAGATGTAGAGTAAAAGGCCGTTCGCAAGACCTAAGACCACTATGCAGGAAATCGCTCGAGCATGAATCTTTAACGGCCACGTCACGACCGGCTTGTTGCTGGTGTCGGTGTGGCCAACGTTCCACTGATACCAACCGTATCCTGCCATCACCAAGTAGAAGACGTTGAGTATCGATTCCATGTACAGCTTGGCTTCGATAAATAACCAGATATAGATAGCTGTACTGATGGCTGCGAAAAACCAGCACACGATCTTCTCGCGGATGGCGAATGCAAGATAGAGAGCTGCCGCAACAACCGCGACTAGCTCGGGCAGTGATTGCGCCCGTGCCTGGTCGATAATTTCAGCGAAGGCAGTCATTTACTACTCGTATCTTAGAACTTCATTTCAATCGTTACGCCAAACTGTCGTGGGTCACCGAAGCGCGTATACAAGGTGTCCGGGAAATCTGGCGGCTCATTCCCAAAGAAGAAACCTCGGACAGCGTATTCCCTGTTGAACAAGTTTCGACCCCACAACGATATTAGCCAATTCTCGTTTTCATATCCGATCCGAGCATTCACCAATCTGAAGGAATTCGATTTCTGGTCATGACTTGCCGAAAAGTAGAATTCGTCTTTGGCTGTTGCATCAACTCTTGCAAACATTCCGCTCTCGGAGCGATACGCTATGCCACCTGCCAAAGTATAGGCTGGCGCGTGAACCTGCTCACGGCCCAACAACGGATCGATACCCAGATCCGGCGGTACCTTCTTGAACGCGCCATCAAGCAATCCAAGATTTACGTATAACTCCCAGTCTCGATGCGGTGCCCAACTCAATTCAGCCTCTACGCCGAACATTCGTGACTCGTCGACGTTCAGCGTGGCGAAGTCAAACGTTGTTGGGTCGCCCGGGGTCAGCTGAAACGACGTACGCACTTGCTGATCGACTCGCCATTGATGAAACACTGATGCATTCAGAAACAGTGACTGATTTAGGAGGGCGGTCTTGATGCCGATCTCTACCATCCAAAGCGCCTCGTTATCATAAAATCGAACGTTATCTGGCACCGCACCAAGATTGAACCCACTGGCCTTGTAGCCCTTGGATAGACTAGCGAATGCAGCGACCGAATCAGTGAAATCATGAACAATGCCTATCTCGCCGCCCCATAAACTCTCAGATGGGTCCGCCGTCAAATCCTCAGTGTCGTGATATTCCGTCGATCGCCGTTCGACTCTCAGACCAGCAGAGATCTGCGTATCACTATTAATCTCATTATTGTATTGCCCAAACAGAGACATGTTCGTTGCCTTATAGCCACTGTCAAACGCGTAATCCAGAGTGCTCGAATAATCATAAAGCGGGTCGTAGTAATTTCCTCGATCCAGTTTCGCGAGTTCATCAGTCAAACTAAGCGCGTACACACCAAATAACCAATGCTGCGTCGCATAACGAAACTCCTGACTCAACGTACGACGCTTACGATCATTAAACGCTTCATAGTCGTAGGTAACAGGACCCCAGCTATCATCGTTTCCCCAATCGGCGTCATAGCTGAAATTGATGTCGGAATTTGCGGCGGCAGTAATCGATGTTAGAGAGCCGCTGCCAAATTCATTCCAATCCAAACGCACGGATGCGCCGATGCTCTCCTGAGCATCCTTGCCGGGCTTATCGGACAACATTATGTAACTGTTATCGAGAGCAAAAGCGTCGTAGCCATTGTCGATATTGGAATACATCACAGCGATGTTGGCTTCGAAATTAGCACTCTTCGCGAACCGTAATCGGGCGCGAATCGTGGACTCATCCCGGCCGTTTGTATCATTAGAATTCAGATAAGTATTATTCCTGAAGCCATCGCTTTCATGCTTGTGAGCACTGAGTCTGAACGTTGCAGAAGCACTCTCGTTGAGCGCTCCACCGAATGCCGCTCCCACCGAAAATGCATTGTCCCCGGCAACACCAATCTGAACTCGGCCGCTCTGTTCGGCTGATGGTTCAGTCGAACGCATATAGATAAGACCGCCAAGCGCGTTCGCGCCGTAACGGCTGCCTTGAGGCCCTCGTAATACCTCGATCGACTGCATGTCGAACAATGTGGCGATAGTACCGATACCGCTAAAGTCGATATCATCTATGAGGAAACCGATCGACGGGTTCGGTGCGCCCTCATATTGTGACGTTTCTCCTACACCCCTTATCTGGAAATACCGCGCCCGGTTTCCATCGCCGGACCAGTTCAGGTTTGGCACCAGATTCACAAGCTCCTCGAAATGCTGGACAGCCGTTTCTTTAATGAATTCGGCGTCCATGATCATCACACTTGATGGGATTTCTGTCGCAGGACGCCCGCGAAAATCGGCGGTGACGATGATCTCGTCCATAATAGCGTCCGCGGCTAACGCCTGCGAGCCGATAAGGCATGTAGCTAAGAGCCACTGATGGGTCTTTGTAGTCAAAATTTCCTTCCTACGCCGGTATTAGCCGGATCAGGTTCTAAGGGTTCTCGGTACGAGTCTCAGGCCAGAAGGCCACCCCTGTAATTTATGCTTTGTCTATTTTAGCCGAGCTATCAGAGCTGATGTGTCCCAACGCTGACCACCGAGATCCTGCACTTCACTGAAAAATATATCAACCAATTTCGTGAGTTCCAATGTGGCTCCGTTGCTGGTCGCCTCATCGAGCGCGATAGCCAAGTCTTTGCGCATCAAATCAACAGCGAAACCAAAATCGAATTCATCATTTATCATTGTTTGCCAACGATTTGACATTTGCCACGATCCCGCGGCGCCTCCTGAGATCGCCTCAGCTACCACCGCGCGGTCCAAACCTGCCTTCTTCGCAAAATGCAGGCCTTCAGCCAATCCCTGAACCACTCCTGTAAGACAAATCTGATTGACCATCTTCGCAAGCTGTCCCGACCCGACCGGACCAATCAGTGTAATCGCCTTGGAATAGGAATCTATGACGGGGGCTGCGCGCTCAAAAGTAGCAGCGTCGCCGCCGACCATCACCGACAGCTGTCCATTTTCGGCACCCGCCTGGCCACCAGAGACCGGTGCATCAAGAAAATCAACGCCCTTGGACTCCGCCGTGACCGCGACTTCACGAGCGATGGTTGCTGACGCAGTAGTGTGGTCGACGATAACCGAACCTTCTGCAATCGAGCTGAGGACACCGTCGCTGCCAAGCAGTACATCGCGAACGTCATTATCATTACCCACGCAGGAGAAAACGATCTCGGCATCTCGAGCCGCGGCTGCAGGCGTTGATGCCGACTGCCCCTTATTCTCTAAACACCAAGCTGCAGCTTTGGATGCGGTTCGGTTATACACCGTAACCTCGTAATTATTTTTCGCAAGATAAGCTGCCATTGGATACCCCATGACACCAAGACCTATAAAAGCTACTTTCATTCTGATTTCCTTTGAATTTTTCCTACGTGAACGCAGCTCTTTCACTTCTGCATTGACAATAATTTTACTTATTCAACTCGCCAGTATGCACTTACCGTTACGAAGAACGATCGTATCACGGTCTTTAACGGTGCATCGGAACGAAACGACGTTTCCGTCTTGCCACATATCGGTTGTGATGACGTCACCCGGTACGACAGGAGAAGTAAAGCGAGCGTCAAAGCTCTCGATCAGAGTGTAGTCGTAATCGCAAATACTCTTAAGAATCGCGCGACATGCAATCCCATAGCTGCACATACCGTGCAAAATTGGTCTATCGAAGCCAGCTTTCGCAGCTTCCCTGGGATCTGCATGCAGAGGATTGCGATCGCCGGTCAGCCGGAATAACAAGGCCTGATCTTCACGCGTTGACAGATCGCAACTCAAATCCGGATCGCGTCGTGGAGCACGGTGCGGCCGTGGTCCTTTACCGTTCGGTCCGCCAAACCCGCCATCACCCCGGGCCATAACGGTGCAACCAAGAGTAAACAGCACAGTATCATCGCTCGCCAGTCGCCCCTCTGCTTCGAACAGGAATAACGCACCTTTGCGCGGCCCCCAATCAAATACGTCAGAGATTCTTTTGTTGATTAAAAGATCGGCTTTTGGTGGCAGCGGACGATGCAACTGCATACGCTGTTCTGAGTGCAGTACTTGGCTAAAATCCCAGCCAAGTCCAGGCGGGAACATATCGGGCACCAAAACGGTCGCGAATGTTGGCACCGTCTTAAAGATTTTTCCCTGTTCGTAGACATAAGGCAATTCTTTCAGGTCAAGCGGGTCCAGCCCCATTCCCACGCTCAGCGCATAAAGAATGGCACCGGAATCGTCGTAGCTCAGAGGAAGGTCGACGACTTCCGTCGCCATAAGCTTATCGTAATTAAGTGGCATTATTCATCCAGTTATCAATTGCCGTAATTGTACCGGACTTGCATAAGAAATTGGCCCTTTCAATAGTGGGCCTACATTCCATCAGGTATTGGACAATTTATCGATAAAGGATGTTATTTTTAGCCCAAGATTATGCTTGATGGGGCAATCCTTAAGGAAGGAGCGAGATAGTGATTTCATTCTTATTACCGCCAATTCTCGTACATTGATAGTGCCTGAACCGCTATGCTGACGTATTATTGAACTCCAGAGCGAATTAGACATCGAAATCATAATGAAAGCTAACTCTACCCTCGCCGCAGTGGCACTTTTCGCACTGCTACTGAACAGCACCGCAGAAGCCGCAACCCGCGAAGAAAAGCGCGTTGGGGACTCCGCCGATGTCCTTGAGCAGCTACTTCGAATTCCGGAGAAAACGGTACCGCAGGCACTGCTTTCCCGCGCCTATGCCGTCGCCGTCATTCCGAATGTCATCAAAGCCGCCTTCGGACTGGGCGCCCGACGTGGCAAAGGAATAATCGTTATTCGTCAGGACGATAATTCCTGGAGTAATCCGGCGTTCGTTACACTCACAGGCGGCAGCGTTGGCTGGCAGGTTGGCGCACAATCGACCGACATTATTTTGGTGTTTAAGACGCGTAAAGGCGTAGAGGGCATTGAAAACGGGCGCCTTACCTTAGGTGCAGACGCCTCCATCGCGGCCGGTCCAATCGGACGGCATACTGGAATCTCGACGGACATCGAGTTCCAGTCTGAAGTGTATTCCTATTCTCGTAGCCGCGGACTTTTTGCCGGCGTTTCCCTTGAGGGTACTGGTGTGACGATGGACCGAAAAGCGAACGCCGCATTCTACGATTCGATTAGCATAACACCGGAACGTATTTTTGTTAGCTCGCCCAATATCGCTCCGGATATTGCGAATACATTCGTGCAAATTCTCACAACGCAGACGAGCCAATTACCTACCCAGCCAGGCATGAACATCAAGGACACGATCCGCGCACCAGATGAAGCTACGGAGCCCCGGATATTTGGCATGCCAGACAGCAGTAGCAATTAATGGCTCGTCAAATAACAAAAATGACCCTAGCCAAGTGTTATGACTCTGACTGAGCTCATCGCACAGGTTCAGCAGCTCGCCGAACTCATCGGACCCAACGTCTATCTGCAAGCGGCCATTATCGCCGCAGCCTTTATCGTCGTTGGTAAGATCGCAGACTGGGTTATTTCTGGAATCATTAGTCGCTTCGCGCGCCGCTCAACAAACGATTTTGACGACCAGTTGGTCAGCCTCGTACACAAACCCATTTTTATGTCATTTGTGCTGCTGGGACTGTCTCTTGGCGCGCGCCGGCTCGGCCTTCCCGATGTCCCGACCTTTATTACTATCGGTATTCTGAAAACCCTCGCGATTTTCGTTTGGTACAGCACGTTCATGAGTTTGATGAGCCTGGTCGTCAGTGTTTTTTCCAAAACCCGGGATCGCAAGATCGTCCAGACCGGAATGCTACCGCTACTGCACAACGTGATGAAAATTATTGTGTTTGCGTTGGCCGTTTACTTTCTTTTTCTTGCCTGGAACATCGATGTTACCGCTTGGTTAGCATCCGCCGGAATCGTTGGCTTAGCGCTAAGTTTCGCGGCTAAAGACACTTTGTCGAATCTGTTCGCTGGCGTCTCTATAATAATGGACTCACCGTACAAGGCCGGCGATTTTATTATTCTGGATACGGGTGAACGTGGTCTCGTCACCGATATTGGTCTTCGTAGTACTCGAATCCTGACGCAAGACGATGTCGAAATCACCGTGCCAAACGGCATTATCGGAAATGGTAAGATCATCAACGAGGCTGGTGGGCCGCCAGCACAGCATCGTATTCGGGCTGCCATTGGCGTTGCCTATGGCAGCGACCTCGATCAGGTCATTGCAGTTTTGAGTGCAGTAGCTGCAAAGCATCCCGAGATACTGGATACCCCTGAACCACGCGTGCGATTCAGAACGTTCGGCGACTCGAGTCTTAATTTTGAACTATTGGGTTGGATCGCACAGCCTGTTGATCGCGGGCGTGTAACTCACGAACTCAACTGTGCGATTTACAGGGCGTTAAACGAAAATGAAATTAGTATTCCATTCCCACAAAGAGACTTGCATGTACGGTCCATGCCCGAGAAAAACGACTAAAAATTATGTTAAAAATATTGAAAATTAATAAAACATAGAGGAAGCATGACCAATCTTTCACTGAAAAATAAACGCATATTAATCACGGGCGGTTCGCAAGGAGTTGGTTTTGCAATTGCAAGAGCGTGTTGCAATTTGGGTGCTCAACATCTTGTGATCATCGGCAGAGATGAGGCTAAAGGCCAGGCTGCAGCCAATCAGCTGTCCACTGACAGTTCGAAAACAACTTTTTTTAGTGCTGACCTCGCCAATGAAGATGCGGCGAATACAGTTTTTGATTTCGCGCGCCAGGAGATGGGGGGTGTGGACGGCTTGGTGAATGCTGCTGGTATAACCACGCGTGGCTCATTTCTGGATGGCAAGCTGGAAGATTGGGATCGACTCTTTGCCATCAATGCGCGTGCGCCCTTTTTTCTGATGCAAGCTTTTATTCGTCAGGCCCTAGATGTTGGTCAGGCTGGGTCAATTGTAAACATCTCGTCGATGCACACCTATTGCGGCCTCCCCGAGGTTGCGATGTACGCGGGATCAAAAGCGGCGATCACCACTTTAACAAAAAATGCAGCAAATGCTCATTTACAGGACAGGATACGTGCAAACGCCATTGCAATGGGGTGGGCTGCCACACCTGCTGAACAGGACATGCAGGCGAATAAGCTTGGCAAGGGGAAGGGCTGGGTCGAAGATATTGCGTCGCAACTACCCCTTGGACGACTGCTTGATGTCTCTGAAGTCGCAAATCTCGCGGTCTACCTGTTAAGTGATATGTCGGGACTACAGACCGGTACGATTATCGATTTAGAGCAAAAAGTAATGGGGGCAATATAATTAGCATATCTAACTCAGGGCAAGAATACGGCGTCGATAGTCAAGAATATCCAATTGATGCGCCGGTATTAAATTCGAAAAATATCATTTGTTTACCTGAGAGTGTGCAGCGGCCGCAATATGATCGCGGGAACCTTTCGCCAAGTATAGTGCATCTTGGAAGTGGTGCTTTTCACCGTACTCATTTGATGGATTTTCACGAAGACGCGCTCGAGCATCAGTTTGGAGCGTGGGGGGTAATCGGTATCAATTTGAGGGCGCCGGATATCGGTGCTGTTCTGGCGCCGCAGGAGGGGCTTTATTGTCGGCAGCTTCGTTTCGGTGATGAGCATCAAACCAGATTGATAGGCGGATTATTGGGGGGGATGAGTGTGTCTCATCTGAATGAACCAATGCGCCGTCAATCTGTTCGGAAAACATTAGAGGCGGTTGTCGCGCCGGAGATCAGAATTGTTTCAATGACTGTCACGGAAAAGGGCTATTGTCATGCTCCCTCTACCGGCGTGTTGCAAGAGGGTCATCATGACATTCTTCATGATATTGAGCACCCGCGCTACCCTTTGTCAGTACCGGGTTTTGTGCTTGAAGTTATTCAAATGCGTTTGGACTTAAGTCAGGTTCCGCCCACCTTTATCAGTTGCGACAATGTGCCAGCCAACGGTAAGACTCTGAAAAACTGTGTTTTGAAATTAGCTGAGCAGGTATGTCCTGATCTTGTTCCACGTATCGCTAATGAAGTAATTTTTTTAAGCACAATGGTGGATCGCATTGTGCCTGCAACGCGAGAGCAGGATATGTCGGAGTTTCAGTCTTGGGCCGGTGTTTCAGATGCTGCTTTGGTAGTTGGTGAGCCTTATCGTATGTGGGTTATTGAAGATGATAAGCGCGCGCAATTGCCTGCTTGGCATGAGGTGGGTGCGCTCATCACGAATAATGTGCACGATTATGAATTAGTTAAAATGCGGGCTGTTAATGGCATGCAGACAGCTCTTGCCCACTTAGGTCATCTCTCGAACTTCAAATACATGTCCGATGTTCTCGATAACGAGACTTTGCGCGAATTTGGCAGAACTTTAATCATGAAAGAAGTTCTACCTAACCTGCCGCAGGTTAATGGGCTTGAGCCTGAGGACTATGTAAATGAGACGGTTAATCGGTTGGCGAATACAGCTATCGGACATCGCACAGCACAAATTTCGACTGATGGATCGCAGAAGATACGCCATAGATTACTTGACCCCCTATATGATGCATTCAAAGTTGGTATGCCGAGGGATGGTTTAACTATCGTCGTAGCAGCCTGGCTCATGCACATGTTTAAGTTAGGTGGAGATGCAGATCAAAAGGAGATCTCAGACCCTTTTTTGTCAGTCGCGATAAAGGTGCGGGGGGAATCGGAAAACAACCTATCTTACTTCATTGACGAATTGCTGAAGGAGCGCACTGTGTTTCCACAATGGGTGAATGAAGTTCCCAATTTAGTCGGTGAGTTCAAGGCAATTGCTGCGCAAATACAAGATCAGCAGATGGATAAGGTATTGCGCGAATATCTTAGTGCTCATCAACGCTAAGCATGAGCGTACACTTTTGTGTATTACAGACAAAGAGTGAAGCCCAGCTGCGAGCTTTGGTAAGCACTTACCCTTTATTCGCGAAGTAAGGCTTGGTCATTTTAGGTTTCAGGTTCTGGCCACTGCGCTCCGCCAATTATCTGATGATGAGTGTTGTAAGGCTCCGATCCTGAAAAAGTGACAACCTTTAGTAAGAAGCTGATTGAAACGAGAAGGCGGATCGAACTCACTTGGGGAATGAAACGAAAATCTAATTAAGTGCACCATTTGATGGTGGATTGACACACGCATATAGCGAAATTCTGTTTGCACCTCCAAAACTCTAACTGTTGAAAGGTAGAAAATGAAAAAACTAGATTTAATTACCATTGGCCGTTCGGGAGTTGATTTATATGGCGCACAGGTCGGAGGCCGTCTGGAGGATATGGGGAGTTTCCAAAAGTATATAGGGGGGTCACCGACTAACATTGCAGCAGGCTCTGCGCGGCTTGGATTGAAGTCCGCCTTAATAACCCGGGTTGGCGATGAGCATATGGGGCGGTTTATTTGTGAAACGCTTAAAGACGAAGGGGTTGATACAAATGGCATTGTGGTGGACCCAAAAAGGCTAACAGCGCTTGTGGTTTTGGGTATTCGTGACCAAGATCAGTTTCCACTTATTTTCTATCGAACTGACTGTGCCGATATGGCCTTATGTGAGCAGGATATCGACCCCGATTTTGTGGCCAGTGCACGATGCGTTACTGCTACAGGTACACATTTAAGTAATCCAAAAACAGAAGCAGCAGTTTTAAAGACACTAAAAATAGCTAAAGAAACTGGTGCTCAGACGGCATTGGATATCGATTATCGTCCAAACCTTTGGGGGCTTGCAGGTCATGGGGACGGGGAAAATCGTTTTATTGCATCGGAGCGAGTTACTCAAAAGCTCCAACAAAACTTGCACCTTTTTGACTTGATTGTGGGTACGGAAGAAGAGTTTCACATAGCCGGCGGGAGTACAGACACAGTGGCTGCATTAAGGGCTGTCAGAGCCGTGAGTGATGCGACGCTTGTATGTAAAAGAGGTGCTGAGGGAGCGGTTGCACTTACAGGCGAGATTCCAGATTGCCTGAATGACGGACAAAGTGGTCCAGGCTTCCCAATCGAAGTCTTCAATGTGCTGGGTGCGGGCGATGGGTTTATGTCTGGGTTACTTAAAGGCTGGCTAGATGGCGAAGATTGGCCAACCACACTCAAATATGCGAACGCTTGTGGCGCTTTTGCGGTAAGCCGACACGGCTGTACGCCAGCCTATCCTAGCTGGGAGGAACTACAGTTCTTTCTGAAGCGAGGTATAAAAAATCCCGCGTTAAGGAAGGATTCTGAGCTTGAGCAAATTCATTGGTCGACCAACCGAAAAGGTGAATGGCCTGAGGTGCGCGTGTTTGCCTTTGATCATAGGTTGCAGTTTGAAGAAATGCCGGGTGCGACCATCAAGAAAATTGATGCATTCAAGCAACTTTGCCTGCAAGCCGCTTTGAGCGTGCAAAAAGGCCGTTCTGGTTATGGGATTCTGTGCGATGGTCGTCTAGGGCGAAAGGCTCTATACCAGGCAGCGGGACAGAATTTATGGATTGGCAGACCAACCGAATGGCCGGGCTCTCAGCCACTTGAACTGGAGCCAGCATTAGTTGGGTCGGAATTTGTACTTAGTGAATGGCCATTGCAACATGTCGTTAAAGTTCTTTGTTTTTGCCACCCTGAAAATGATGAGGCAACCTGGTCTAGCCAGGAGCAATCTATAAAACGTCTGTTTGAGACTGCAAGGCACAACAGATTGGAGTTTTTACTAGAGGTTATTCCATCTAAAGTTGGCGAAGTGGATGATGAGACGACGGCAAAATTAATTCAGCGATTTTATGATTTGGGGGTCTTTCCAGACTGGTGGACGCTTGAGCCGCCTAAGACATCTCGCGCCTGGCAATTGGCTTGCGATACAATTAACAAGAATGATCCCTACACTAGAGGTATTGTCGTGTTGGGCTTAGATGCTCCGGCAGAGGAGCTGTTTGAGAGCTTTCAATTGGCTGTACAACACGATCTGGTTAAAGGTTTTACCGTTGGCAGGACAATATTTGGTGATGTGGCCCGACACTGGATGCAAGGAAAAGTTACGGATACTGAAGCAGTCAATACCATGACACAAAATTATGCAGAAATTTGTCGTATGTGGGGTGACGCGAAAAGTTCAGTGACATAGGTGGCAATAGTGGGTTATTTATCGACGGCATATCCACGTAATCGACAACCAAAGATGCAATAGCTCTCAGAAAGTGCGCAGGGCCTTATGGCGACCAAGCAATTTTGAATTTAGAATTTCTCCCACTTATGAATCGTGGCGTTTTTCCTCAATTCCACGCACGCCAAGGCCGGTAACGGCAAACAATGCTCCACGATGGTGGTTGTCTTTTGGATGATTTGGTGAAAACTGAGCACCCATGGATGTCACATACAAAATATCCAGATCCGGTCCTCCAAAAGCAACGCTTGTGGGTTTGCTAATTGGCATGTCTATGCTTTGCATCAACGCTCCATCTGGGGAATAGCGATCTACCCTACCGCCAAAAATACGGGTACTCCATAAACACCCTTCATCGTCCACCGTACACCCATCAAAACTACCACTCAAAGGCTCATCAGTTGAGACTATGGCAACCTTATTCTTAAGGGTGCCAGTTATAGGGTCATGGTCGTAGCGCCAAATTTTGCCCACACCTGAATCCGATGCATAGAAGATTTTGCCGTCAGGTGACCAGCATGGACCGTTAAATACAACAAAACCCTTATCTAGTTCTTGCACGCGCCTTTCTTTATCACACCGGTAGACTTTGCCAAGACCGGCTTTCTCCGTCATGTCCATGCCACCAAAGAAAAAATGTCCATTGCGATCAACCTTACCGTCATTAAGTCTTTGATCTTGAGTCATACCTTGAGGGGTAAAGATAAGTTCCGTTTGCTCACTCTCAAAGTCAAACTCAAACAAACCAGTTTGGCCCGCTACTAGCGCGTTTCCTTGCTTTGTGAGGCAAATGGAACCGATTAGTTCTGGTACCTCCCAAACTTTGAGTTCACGACCATCGGCGGTTGCCATATATATTCGTTTCTCAAAACTATCGATCCAATATAGACGTTGAGTCTTAGTATCCCATTGAGGCCCTTCACCTAACACATGCCTGAGATCAACAAGCGTTTCAATCTGCATTCTTACTCCAAGTTTTGCGATTTAGTATTAGAAAATAAAAAAACTTCATGCGTATGCATTTTCCCGGGCTAAGCTTTGGCAGCGAACTTAATTTGAAGCACTGTCAAAATCGTGCATTCGAAATGCCGTGGAAATCAGTTAGCTTTCTTTCTTATGCAGCCATTCAGTATTTTGGCATCTGTCGCAGATTCTGAGCACACCAAGATTGTACTAATTGTAAATAGAATTAAAAAATATTATATGCTTGCAAATATGTAATTAAATCATTAACTATTTTTAAGGAAAGTCCAATGGCAATAACAACATGTGTCTTTGATGCCTATGGCACCCTTTTTGATATAGCCGCCGCAGCAAGGATCGCAGCGGATGAGGACAGCGAAAGTGACTTAGCCCATAACTGGCCCAAACTTGCTGAAATTTGGCGGGCAAAACAACTTCAATACAGTTGGCTCAGGGCCGTGGCTGGAGTTCATACAGATTTCTGGGAGGTGACGCGCAACGGCCTTGATTTTGCGCTTGAGGCATTGGGTTTACAAGATAATCCCGCTCTTAGGGACCGCCTGCTACATCTATATTGGGAGCTGCAGGCATACCCAGAGGTTTCTCAGATGTTGCAAGATCTGCAGGCAGGCAAAGTTAAAACGGCTATCCTATCAAACGGCTCTCCAGATATGCTTGACGGTGCGGTCAGATCCGCAGGCATTGGGAATTCTCTCGACGCCATCTTATCGGTTGAAAAAGTTGGGGTATTTAAACCACACAAAAGCGTTTATGAACTAGTTGAAAAACAATTTTTCTGCTTAAAGGAAGAAGTTCTTTTTGTCTCTTCGAATTGCTGGGACGTAGCAGCCGCTGCAGGCTTTGGATTTCAGACGGCCTGGGTCAACCGCGCAGGCGACCCTATGGAGCGTCTGCCTTGGGTACCTAAACATATTATGAAAGATTTGAGTGGAATTGCAATACTCGCGAGCGGTACTTAAAAAATAAGGAATTGATTGCATGATATTCGCGCTATAGTGGCGCGTTGTTTATCTATGAGGATTAAGTATTGTCGAGTACCAATCAGTTCTCACTACTTGTCCAGCGCCGTTTCTTACCATTTTTCTCAACCCAATTTCTAGGCGCACTTAACGACAACATTTTTCGCAATGGACTTGTAACCCTAGTCACATTTCAGGGCATTTCGATCCTAGGTATGGATCACACTATCCTGGCGAATGTCGCTGCCTTTTTATTCACCCTCCCGTTCTTTCTATTCTCAGCGACAGCTGGACAGTTCGCAGACAAGTATGAAAAGTCCATGTTGATGCGGCGTATCAAATTGCTGGAAATTGGCTTGATGTCTTTTGCGGCTATAGCGCTTCTAACTCGACAATATTCGTTACTGCTGTTCGTATTGTTTCTAATGGGCTGTCAATCGGCACTTTTCGGCCCCGTTAAATACGCGTATCTCCCGCAGAAACTGCATACGGATGAGCTGGTCGGTGGAAACGCACTTGTCGAATCAGGAACCTATATTGCAATTATCGTTGGCTTAATAATCGGCGTCGAGACAGTCGATTTCGAATCTGATCGACAAACCATTCTAGCCTTTGTTCTTGTTGCAGTATCTTCCATCGGGTACTTGACGAGTCGCCAAGTACCCGTTACAGAAGCCGCGGATCCAAGTCTTAAAATTAATTTTAATACCTGGCAGGAAACCTGGAACATCGTCAAATTCGCTCGCGAAGAAAAAAGCGTATTTATATCGATACTAGGTATTTCCTGGTTTTGGTTTTTCGGCTCGGCGATGACCATCCAAATGCCAGCCTATGCCGCAGATATTATCAACGGTAATGAATCTGTTATTACAAGTTTGTTGGTCGCATTCGCGGTGGGCATCGGACTCGGAGCACTACTATGCGAAAGAATGTCCGGTCACCGAATTGAGCTCGGCCTTGTGCCGCTTGGCTCTATTGGAATGAGTGTATTTGCCGTCGATCTTTACTTCGCGCAGCCTGCAGCTGCAGGAGCAGCCGTCGAATCTGTCGCCGACTTTATCAGTCGTTCTGGCGGTTGGCGCATATTACTCGATCTGGCATTGCTTGGGGTATTCGGTGGTTTTTATAGTGTACCGCTTTACGCACTAATGCAGAAACGATCACGTCGACAGCATCTCTCGCGTATCGTAGCCGCAAACAATATTCTCAACGCTCTATTCATGGTTGGTGCCGTAGTTTTCAGCATTATCATTCTCAAATTAGGATTCTCAATTCCTGAGCTTTTTCTTTTCATCGCAGCACTGAATGCTGTGGTCGCTATTTATATTTACTCTCTGCTTCCCGAATTTCTTATGCGCTTCCTTGCGTGGTTGATCATCAATGTCGTTTATAGAATTTATCCATCAGGAGTCGAGAACATTCCTAAGACGGGACCTGCTGTGGTCGTTTGCAATCACGTTAGCTTCATGGACCCAATAATTCTTGGCGGCTCTGTTTCTCGACCAATGCAGTTTGTGATGCATTACAAGATCTTCAAGATGCCCTTCTTAAGCTTCATATTTCGTAACACAAAGGCTATTCCGATCGCTTCCAAGAGTGAAGATACCGCCCTGATGAATGAGGCATTCGAGAAAGTGGATGCAGAGCTTGCGGCCGGCAATATCGTTTGTATTTTCCCGGAAGGCAGTCTAACTGATGATGGTGAGATCAAACGCTTCAAACCCGGCATTGAGAGGATCATTGAACGTCGGGCTGTTCCAGTTATTCCAGTTGCACTTGGCAGATTATGGGGAAGCTGGTTCAGCCGCCAAAAGAATAGTGGTATTCGAACAATACCAAGCCGACTATTCACGCGTGTTCCGGTCATGTTCGGCGAACCGGTCCAGCCCGCGGACGCTTCTGCCGAAAAACTCGAGCTGTTAGTTAGGACTCTTCGGGGGGACTTGCGATGAGCTTCTCGCGCCAATCGTGAAGCAGCTGATCCTGACTGCCAAACAACCCACTTGCAGCAGACCCACCAAAGCTCAGCTCAAGTAGCTCTAGAAACCCGTTTCTCGCAACAGGAAGGTAAATCTTATGCGCCTCGTCCATCATGCCATTGCCCTGTACGATACCCGCACCTCGCAGTGCACGCGGCACGAATAACGCATCGAGCCAACTCAGCCCGGAATTCGACGAGCTTGCGCGGTGTAACCAGCGGGCAGTTCTAAAGTACGCACGTGACCCATTCAAGTCGAAGGCTATTTCATGAACATCTGATGGCAATTGCATGGTTGCCGCGCCGATCTGTCCCTCGGCGAGCCGGAACTGACTCGCTAGATTGTTATTGTCGATAAGGATTAGAATGTTTCCCCTGGGAGACGCACGCAGCAGTTGTATCCCCTCTGGTCCCTGCCACACCTGCTGCATGCCCCATCTCTTATCCGGGTCATGACTCAGTAACTGAAGCGTGCCATCCTCTGTGCCTAAGTAGAGATCGCTCTCTCTAGCGAAAGTCATTCCGCTGAATATACTGGCCGAATCATACTCAGCAACAATTTCTCCATCGCTGACTTCTACGATTGAGACACGACCTGCACTCAGGAGTGCAACATATTCAGAGTTCGCTGAAAAAGCCATTTGTGAGACTTTCGCTCCCGCGATATTTACAACGTACGGAAGGGGCTCGCCGCTATCAGTTTTCCACAATCGCAATGAATTGTCCGCCGCGATGCTTGCGGCCATCGAGCCTGTTGGCGAAACATTCAATAGAACAACCTCGCTCGTATGCCCGACAAAACTGACATCATCGCTGATGTCAGCAATATCAGTTAACGAGGCATCGGGCGGTACAATATGCACATGTCCAGACGGATCTCCAATCACAAGGAACGCTCCATCCGGTGCGGCGACGATCGGACGGTCAGATGCAAAACCCCATATCGTATGTGACGCAGCCTGCGTTGCATCAACGGAGAGAACGCTGGGTACCGGAACCCGCCACACTCTCGCTTCGCCGGCAGTACTGCCAGTTAGTAAGACCTGTTCATCCTGACTGAAGGCTAGCAAATCCTTGCTCTGCTCATGCCTGCGCACACCGAGTGGCGGGCCAACCAACAATCCATCCGTACTGCTGAATATTTGAAAGCCAGTCTCAGGACGCCCGGCAGCAACAATGTTACCTGAAGGAGAAAACGCCAATTGCCAATGCCCTGCGCCAAACTCCTCTAGCATCGGTTGCTGTGGATTCGCCACACTCCAAAGCGAAACTCCAACATTGGGGTACACGACGCCCATCGTCGAACCGTTCGCTGACAAGCTGATGGAGCCAGGCTGTGCTGGCAAGTCAAACTGACCCAGTAATTCAGTCGTTTGCATATCCCAAATACGAACCGCACGATCAAAGTCCGCGACTGCGACACGCCCTCCCGTTGCATCAACCGCAACCAGCGCCGGAACACCTGCAACAATGACTTCTGCCACTACGATTGCGTCATCAAGACTCCATAGTTGGAATCGGCTATCCACGTCTCCGCGGCGCTCGACGAACAGATGTGAACGGTCAGGCGTCAGCACTGCCGTCGTACTCATGGCGCCAACCGCCAGACTCGAAATTTTGTCTCCGGTCGCTGTATCCCAGATATTTACAGTGTTTTGGGACGCCGTGATCAGTCGATATGCCGACGCGTCGAGTCCAATGAGAACTTCGCTTTCTGGCAATGCGATTGCACGGATTGGCTCAGCGAATGTCAAATCCCAAACTCGCGCGCTATCACTCTGCACTGCACGCGCCACGGCATACCGGCCGGACGGATCGAACCAGATATTGTCAGTCTCGCGCTCGACAGGATCGGGAATATTCAGTCCTCGTTGAAAATACTCAACCACGCCCTGTGAATTCAGTTTCAAGTTCCAGCCGACTAGCTGCCCGGCAACGCCAAGACTCTCGTCGCGGACACTAATGCTCCATGTACCACTTAGCGACTCACCTAAAAGATCGCGAAGTTGCTCAACGGTAATCTGTATGTCGTCATTATCTGAGGCTCGCTCCATTCCCGGATCAATCTCTACAGTACGACCGGAAGGTGCTATAACTTTGATACGCAAGTCAGACAGTTGCGCATGGCTAATGGTGAGCGTGAGTCCTATGCGACTGACCGAGCCTTCACGATCGACTATCACCCGTCGAACAAGGGGACTGACCTCGAGAGCGGTCACCGACCATGCCTCACGTTGCTGCACTCCTTTTGGCGAATAGGAGAACTGGGAAATCTTGGCACCGACTGACGTCGTCAACAACATGCCACTGGCATCAAAAACCGTGGGCCCATCTGGCATCGCAGGAAGAGTCGCTACGAGATAGGGATAGTCCTCGCTTACGAGTGACGCCGCTCGCTGACGCCGAACAGGGGTTGGCAGCACTAGCGCCTGAATCTTCGCCAAGAGCGCCGCATCTCGATCCTCGATTTGGACGGCCGCTCTCGACTGACGGTCCCAATAACCGGAGATAAATTCGTCGGCAAAACGCGATCCGTCTGGTAATTCGACAACCAGTGATGCGAGCTGTCCAATTTCCGATTCGTTGTCCGACGAACGAGCACGGCGCTCAAGGAAACCACGATATAAGTTGTCAGCCGTGTCGACATGGCCAGGAAAGGACCGGTAGTTTTCATATGCCGCCGAGGCCACTGGCAACTCTACCTCGTCAGAGGCGAGCACTCGAACGTACGGATTCGGTAACCATTGGGTATACCAAAACGGAATCATCGCGAACAACAACAGAACACCCACTACGATTACGGGCACTTTGAAATCTACGGATAGGTTCTCATTTGCCCATCGCGCTGTGAAAACCATTTCGTATAGCTTGTTGCGAACCTGAAGGTTACTCTCATCGTCTATGACCAACAGGCCGACTGCCATGAGTCGACGTTGATGCTCGGACCCAAGATCAGCAGGAACCTCAACACCCTTGCGTACTTTTCCGTACAGGTTAAGCAGCCCTTCCCGCAACTTGCCATCATTCGCGACGATGCGATGGATGTGACTCATGTGAGGTTCACTGTGCAATGCTGCGCGACCAGCGAGTTGCAAGTTCGCGATTCGATCGATCAGCTGCTCAATATTATCCGGGCTCGGCTCTCGCGCAACCGCTCGGGCAAGCTTCTGACTTAGGTATGGCTGCCCGCTTGTCCAGTAATAGATTCGATCCAGTGCGATCGCCGCATCGTCATGATCCAAATTGAGTTCGGTAACGAATAATTCCAAATCTTTCCGTGAAAAATCGTTAAGCGAGACTTGCTGAGTAATATTAAATGGAGACAATTCCGCTTCTTGCATTAGACTTACTGGGTCGCACTCTCCAAGAAGCACGAAACTCAACCTCGAGAAATCCGGATCAGTCGTACGCGCATTGTGGGCCGCTCGAAAACTCGTCAGAAGCTGATCAGCGTGGGGCAAGTTCTCAATGCACTGAATCTCGTCGACGAAAACTACGATCGGCTCACTGACATTCGATAAAATGACTTCTGAATAAAATTCAAAAAGCCTTTGACGGTTACTCAGAAAAGACTTGTCTTGCCACCACGGTTGTAAGTCGTAGCGAATTCGAAGTTGTCGCAATAATCGATACGCAACACAGTAGTACCAGCGGCCAGAATCGGTCCCACCATCGCGATCTCCGATCTGCGCGAGATCAATGATTGCAACCTTACTCCCCTGAGACTCCAATCGGGCTGCAGTTGCGGCGATGAGGCTCGATTTTCCGCTTCGGTCGGGAGCAACCACATGCGCGTATCGGCCGGATCTGACAGCATCATAAAGCTGATCATCAGCGCGCCGCCGAATATAGCCTGCGCGTACAGCGTGCAGCGGCACGCCGACACTAAAGAACTCGCCCATCGTGTCGGAATAAGCGCGCTTTTCATCACGATCTTTTTCAGTTGAATCCGCGGCCACACTGCATCTCATGAAAACAATTAATGTATTCTCTTTAATTATTCATGCGACTGCCAGTGCAAGACCATAAGAAATGAAAAAATAATTGCTGGAAAAGCACCTCCTCGGCCAAGTTTGGCCGCGGAACGCTAATCTTTCGGTATACTCGCGCAGCAACAACAATGGACTTGAGGGAAGCAGTGAATTATTGCCATAAACACAACCTGGTCGCTCAATCATTGGTCGAAGCCGAAAGGACATTCGGAATTCGAGTTACTTTGCCAGCCGCCGATACTCTGCGGAATATTCTTGGAGAAAATTGGGAACAGGTGCATTGGTACGCGGGCGAAGCGGAGCGGGACCTTGCGTTCGAAAAAATGGCCGAACACCATGGATACTATCGCGACACTGACGCACCAACTCAGGTACTTGAAAAAATATTGCGATAAGAGATTATCGCAGTGCCGCATCGCGTGCGATTCCGGCGCCAATGATCGCCAGACCTTACTGAGGCGCGAAGCCTGCCTTCAGGGCCGTACCTGGCCCGTTCCGCGAACCACATACTTATAGCTGGTTAATTGTTCCGCGCCAACCGGGCCCCGGGCGTGTACACGCCCTGTCGCAATTCCGATCTCGGCGCCCATTCCGAATTCACCGCCATCAGCAAATTGCGTCGAGGCATTGTGCAAAACGATCGCACTATCAACCGAGCAAAGAAAGTGTTCGGCGGACTCAGTATCACTTGCGACGATACTTTCCGTATGGCCCGAACCGTACTTGGCAATATGAGCAATCGCAGCATCGATGTTATCGACTGCACGAATTGAGACAATCGCTTCGAGATACTCGGTCGACCAGTCACTCTCGATTGCGGGTATCGCCTGAGGTACGAGCGCAGCGACAGTCTCGTCAGCGCGTATTTCGCATCCCGCCTCGCTCAGCGCTCTACACACCTCAGGCAGAAGACTCGCTGCTGCCTCGGCGTCAACCAACACTGTCTCGGCCGCTCCGCAGATACCGGTACGGCGCATTTTTGCATTCAATACCACATCGCGAGCAATCGATGGCTCTGCTGATGCATGCAGATAAACGTGACAAATGCCTTCCAGGTGACCGATCACTGGCACTCGCGCCTCGTCCTGTACTCTTTTAATTAAGCTCTTGCCGCCACGTGGAACGATGACATCGATCCATTCAGCCATGCTGGATAACAAGAATCCAACCGCTGCCCGATCACGTGTTCCAACCATCTGCAATGCGTTCTCATTAATGCCAGCAGATCGAAGGCCCTCCCTCATACATGCGTAAATCGCATGATTGGACTCGAAGCTCTCAGATCCGCCACGGAGAATTACGGCATTACCTGACTTCAAGCACAACGCCGCAGCATCCGCAGTCACGTTTGGCCTGCTTTCGTAGATTATCCCGATGACTCCAAGTGGTACCGTAACGCGTTGAATATTGAGGCCGTTCGGACGATCCCACTCAGCAAGGATCCTGCCAACCGGGTCGGGTAACTCGCTGATGCAGTCGAGACCGGCCGCCATCGCCTCCACGCGGTCCTCATCCAACATCAGTCGGTCAAGCATCGCCGTGGTAATGCCCCGGCTCTTGGCCGACATCATATCCACTTGATTTGCTTCTATAATCTTAGCCGCATTCGTGCGTATCGCGGCCGCAGCTGCTACCAGCGCCGCATTTCGCAGTTCCCCACTACACGTAGAAAGTTCAGAAAATGCGGATCGAACGGCCACTCCAAGCGCCGTCATTTCTCTCGCTATATCGAGTGATTCATTAGTCATGATTGAACAACACCAATTCGTCTCGGTGAACCATCACGGATCGACCGCGGTAGCCGAGAACGTTTTCTATTTGATCGGATTGAACACCCGACAACCTTGACGCTTCATCACTTGAATACTCCGCCAAGCCCCGTCCAACGACTTTTCCCGACAGGGTCTTTAGTATGACAACGTCACCACGACTAAAGTCACCGGAAACAGCGACGACGCCGACTGGCAACAAGCTGCTGCCGTCCCGAAGTGCCCCAATAGCACCGTCGTCAAGGCTCAACTCACCTGAGACATCAAGTACACCGGCAATCCACTGTTTTCGCGCTGCTGCTGGCGTTTCTGATGCGTTAAAGATAGTGCATCGACCGCCGTCTTTCAATGCTCGCAATGGACTGTCGATGACGCCGCTTGCGATAATCGTTATACACCCCGCATGCGTTGCGATTCCAGCGGCCTGTACTTTTGTCGCCATACCACCGGTGCCGACCCCCGATCGACTCTCTCCGGCCATCGACAGAATATCATCATTTATGGCGGCGACTTCCAGGATATGTTTCGCATCCGAATTGCTGCGCGGATCAGTGGTATACAGTCCGTCGACGTCTGATAGTAATATCAAAGCATCCGCCATAACGAGTTGGGCGACACGAGCCGCTAATCGATCATTGTCGCCATAACGAATTTCTTCGGTCGCGACGGTATCGTTTTCGTTGATGACCGGAACCACCGACCAAGCGATCAATTTACCCAAAGTACGCCGTGCATTCAGGAAGCGGCGCCGATCCTCAGTGTCATCCGGCGTGAGAAGAATCTGAGCTACCGTGATGCCATGACGACTAAACGCTTCCTGGTAAGCGTGGACTAACTGCACTTGCCCGGCAGCCGCGGCGGCTTGCAAGTCCGGAAGTTTCGCCCGTTGTTTGTTGATCCCCAGCACCGAGCCTCCAATCGCAATGGCGCCGGACGATACGATAAGGACCTCATGCCCATTGTTGGATAAATCAGCGACATCGTCCGCCAGTTTGTCCAGCCAGGCACGATTCAGTTCGCCAAAGTCATCAACCAAGAGTGATGAGCCGACTTTGACAACCAATCGACGGTAATTCGAAAAATTCAGCCCGGACACAGGCTAGCCAACGTGAAGGTGCTGACGGTCAAACGACGTCAGCGTAACTTCGCCTTTGGAAACCGCAACTGTGCCGCTGCGAGCGACAGCGGAGATTTCGCCAATGTCAGCCGCTTCAGAGACGAATGCATCAATGTCTTTGACCCTACCGGTCAACTGAACGGTGCAGCTTATCTGCGCTTCATCAAGGATTTCTGCGCCGAATTGTTTTACGAGTGTCATGACTCGCGTCAGTCCGCCGGCACCCAGTTTGATCTTGACGATAGCGAGTTCGCGTGCAAAATGTTCACCAAGCGTCATATCGTGAATGTTCACTACATCGACGAGTTTTGCCAGCAGTGCATTCAACTGTGCTATGGCCGCGTCAGAGCCGGATACGACCAGTGTGACACGCGAAACACGAGGATCGTAGGTGGGCGCAACATTCAGCGTCTCAATATTGTAGCTCCGCGATGAAAACATGCCTGTCATACGCGTCAAAGCGCCGACTTCGTTCTGTAAAAGAACTGATATTGCGTGCCGCATGGATTTTAGATCCTGCCTAATATGAAGGATTACAAATGAAACCATTTTGGTCTCTAATTACCGCGGATATTGTCGCAGTTGTTCGAGTATTGCAATGCCATAAAAATTAGTAAACACTCGCGCAAAATCCGTAACTTATGCGAAAGTTTGCAATCTGATGAACGAACAGTCGAATACAGCCAGTCTGGACACACACCCAATGAGCGGTAAGTCGATGAGCGGCGCTGATACCGTCATCCAGGTTCTTGCCGATGAAGGCGTTGATACCATCTTCGGATATAGCGGTGGTGCCATTCTGCCTATCTATGACGCGGTGTTTCGTTACAACGGTAAGAACAAGCGTACTGACGGTTCGGCCGCTATTCCCCTGATCGTGCCGGCCAATGAGCAGGGAGCCGGGTTCATGGCCGCGGGCTACGCGCGCGCTAGCGGTAAAGTGGGTGTACTGATGGTGACATCAGGTCCCGGCGCAACTAACACCGTGACGCCTGTTCGAGACAGCATGGCAGATTCTGTTCCCCTGGTCGTCATCTGCGGTCAGGTCCCAACGGCGGCAATCGGAACAGACGCTTTCCAGGAAGCTCCAGTGACAGCGATCATGGGTGCAGTCGCCAAACATGTTTTTCTGGTGACGGACGCGGAGCGATTGGAGGAGACGGTTCGCAGTGCCTTCGATCTGGCAAGGACGGGTCGTCCAGGCCCAGTGGTGATCGATATTCCAAAGGACATACAAAATTGGTCAGGGGTATTCAAAGGCCACGGTACGCTACCGTTACATGGCTATCGAAGACGATTGAAGGCCATTACCGAGAATAAGCTGTCGGATGACGCCTGCGAACGTTTCTATAAAATGCTCTCCAAGTCCGAACGGCCTTTGATTTATGCCGGTGGCGGAGTTATTAATGCGAATGCAAGCAAGGCCATGCGTCAATTCGCAGAAGAATACGGCCTGCCCGTGACGACAACGCTAATGGCGTTGGGTGCAAGTGACACCAATCACCCGCTGGCATTGCATATGCTAGGCATGCACGGCGTGGCGTCAGCAAATTATGCCGTTGAAGACTGTGATTTTCTGATAGCCATCGGCGCACGGTTCGACGATCGCGTTGCTGGCAATCCAACTCAATTCGCACCGCGTGCCAAGAATATCGCGCAGTTCGACGTTGATTCAGCCGAAATTGGCAAGGTCAAACGTGTCGACTGGCATCACGTCGGCATCTTAAATACAGACCTCACGGATATTCTTGAGTACGGTCGTAATATCAAGTTCAGTAAGACTTTCGAAACTTGGCATGAAGAAATTGCCATGCTGAAAAGCGAGTATGCGATGAATTACGATCGTGACAGTGACCTTATACAGCCTTACGCGGTTATTGAAGAGATCAACAAGCATTCTAAAGGCGAGGCCATTATTTCAACGGGCGTTGGACAACATCAAATGTGGGCTGCCCAGTACTTTGATTTTCGCGAACCTCGCCTGTGGCTGACATCCGGTAGCATGGGAACAATGGGTTTCGGTCTGCCCGCCGCTATCGGTGCTCAGTTCGCGAAACCGGACAAGGTGGTTATCGACATCGATGGCGATGCAAGTATTCGAATGAATATCGGCGAGATGGAAACGGCAACAACTTACAATCAACCCGTTAAAGTCATCGTTCTCAACAACCGCGGTGACGGCATGGTGCGTCAGTGGCAAAAACTGTACTTTGACGGCCGAATGTCGGGCAGCGACAAATCTTTACACGCCAAGGACTTCGTCAAATCGGCTGAAGCTGATGGCTTCAAGTTTGCGAAGCGACTCGACTCCAAAGAAGACATCCCTGCGATGATCCGTGAATTCATGGACTTCAAGGGTCCAGCATTCCTGGAAGTCCTCATCGACCAAGACGCGGGTGTCTATCCAATGGTCGGGCCAGGGCAGAGTTATGAAAACATGATAACCGGCGATTTCATTAAGAGTCGTTCGAAGCCCAGCGACGATACGCCCGGCGCCAGCGAAATGTTCTGATTTTCCAATTGCGTCATTTCCAGT